>Ga0209013_10004716_pt1 | contig 11894 bp, 6 predicted proteins | sample Cruoilmetagenom2_FD_187291 | JGI IMG/M metagenome (GOLD analysis project Ga0209013, IMG submission 187291) | Oil polluted marine microbial communities from Coal Oil Point, Santa Barbara, California, USA - Sample 2 (SPAdes) (version 2) | ecosystem: Environmental > Aquatic > Marine > Oil seeps ...
AGAGGACGTGGCCGTTGATGACCGTGGCGTCAAACACGACCTTCTCGTTGGGCCGCAGGCTGAGGTACCAGCCGTAATTACCCACCGAGGGGTCGAGGGGCGAGTCGTCGGCCGTGCAATCGAAGTCACCGTTGAGCTGATCGTAGTTGATGGCCTCAAGATGGGACTTGTCTCGGGTGGTGGTGTCGCCGACATCGAGCATGAAGAAGAAGTGGTCGACCGGGTCGTTGACGTCGTCAAAGCGGTCGAGGTTGGCGCGGTCACCGGTACCGAGAGCCATGGCCCAGGTATAGCCCGAGCCGCCGAAGAGTGCCGGCACCATCACCGGGCGGGTGAAGAACCGCTGCCGGTCGGGGAAGCCGCCCGCGGCCGGCCGGAAATCGAAGATCCTGGTCAGGGTGCCGGCGTCGGCGCCGGTCGCAGCGGCATCGTCGGGGCTCGGGAACTGGAGCCGATGGATGCCGCCGTCGGAGTCGGCAAAGTAGATCCGATCGTGGAAGCCGTCGATGTCCGAATCGAGCGCGGTCGGGCTTCCCGGCACCGCGACGCCAATATTTTCCTCGTAGAGAATAGCGCCTGTCGAGATGTCTACACCGTAGATGAAGTTACCGGTACGGTCGGACTCGGTTCGGTCCCATCCGCCACCGAAGAATGCGACAAAGACGTCATCCGGTGGGTTGGGGTCATCGTTGATCGCAATGCGGGCGATCGCCGGCTTGGACCAGGTCCAGCCGAGGTCCCAGAACGGCGAGCACTGGATGCCCGGGGCATAGGGGCAGTTCGAATCGGTGTCAGGGTCGACTTTGTCGTCGAACTCCCACAGCACCTTCGGGTATTGATCGACGCAGCCGGTCCCGATGTCGAGACAGCCCGGGAACTGGTCGGTGGGCACCTCCGGAAGGAAGGTCGTGCCGTCAATCGGGTCCGGCTGGGTGATGTCGAGCGCGACCATTCCGCGGCCACCGCGGCGCATGGTCGCGATGGCGACGGTGCGCCACTCGCGGTTGGTGTCACCATTGTGGTCGATGTAGACGTCGCTGGCGGCGATCAGACCGTCCACCAGGTACTGCTGCGACTTGCCGTAGGTCATGTTGTAGAGCAGTGGCATGACGGCCTTCGGTAGGAAGGCGAAGAGCTCGGAACCGTCGCCGAGGTCGTGCTGGTCGTTGTAGGTCTCGGTTGTGGAGCTTCGATCACGGTCAAAGATGCCGCCGTCGAAGGCGTGGAGCAGGCCGTCGTTGGCTCCGGCGAGCACGACCCGCCGACGCATCGCGTGCTTCTCCATGAACGAGGCGTAGCCGTGGGCGTCGCCATAGCCGTAGTCGAAGAAGAACATCGATCGATTGGGAGGACTGACGATCACCGGCTGCGAGTGGTAGAAATCACCGAGCACAGGGTAATCGGCCGGACGCCCGTCGTTGGCGGCGGTGGACGGGTCGGCATCCCTCGGCGGGGGGTCCACCCCGTCGTCGTCCATCCACAAGTTGCGAACGAAGTTCACCGCCTCCTGGGCCTCGAGGTCGTTGACGGTGCCCATGTTGTTCCGCAGGTAGAGGCGGAGCGTCGCATCGGTGGGGATCTCGGTCAGATCGTGGCGGACCCAGCTGCCGCTGCCGTCCGAGGCCATAAAGACGTGGCGCTCCGGGGTGGCGGCGGCGAGCTGGTCGGTGAGCCGGGCGGCAGCATCCCAGGTGTTGCCGCCGACCGCCTCGACCACCAGCGTGGTCGCGTCGACCTCGCAGTTATCGTCGGTCGAGAGAGTGGTCTGGCTCTCGTTGAGCCTGAAGCCATAGAGGTTGCCGGACCACAGCGACGACTCCTTGATGGCCTGGAAGTAGGGGTAGACGACCAGGAAGTCCTGTTCGGTCGCCGGACCGCCCTTCGACGACGGCGGCGGCGAGACCTTGAAGGGAATGAAGGCACGCTCCTCGTCGGTGTTGAGCTGATTCAACACGCCGTAGAGGGCCTCCTTGAGCTCGGTCGCATTGCGGGCGCCGAAGTACATGCCCTCAGTGATGTCGGAGATGCAGGTCAGCTCCGGGGGCGCCGACGCCACCGTCTCCGAGAAACCGATGGTGAAGACCGGGAGCGCTTCGACCCCGACGACGCCCGGGTTGGCGAATTTATCGGCCGCATTGCCGGCGTCGCAGGCAAAGCCTCCGCCCGAACCATCAAGCCTCGTGGACGCCTCACAGCTCTCGGCGCCGTCGGTGATCAGCACCACGTACCACTTGCGGCACTCGGCCAGCGGGTCGAACTCCCAGCGGCCGCCGGGCTCGCGCTGCTCGACGTACCAGTCGAAGGCGTCGAGCAGGGAGTTGGCGATCGGTGTCTTGCCGTCCGCCACCATCGGCACCGGGTTGTAGGCGCCGCTGGCCTCGACCTCGTCGAAGTGGTCGAGGAACTCGAATGTGCCGGCGCCGTCGCTCAGAAACTCGACCGCGGTCGAGGTGCTCTGCAGGTAGTGGCGGACCTTGTCGAGGTCCGAAGTGATGATCGGCTCGGGGAGATCGACCAGCAGCTTCCAGCCGTTGCAGAAGGTGGTGCCGTCGCCCGGAGTCGGTGCGGTCGTGTTGATGTCGATTCTGAATTTCGGGTCGACGTAGCCCAGCGAGTAGTCCTTCACCGCGCCCTCATAGAGGCGTTTGAACTTGAGCTGCTCGCGGTTGATCTCGGCCCACGCGGTCCACTCGCCGCACGGCTCCTCAGGGCCGGTGCAGGCCTCGCCCCACGAGTAGAGCTCGAAGTTGTCGTAGTACTGCGTCGGCTGGGATGAGTCTTCGCTGCCCGAGAACATGCCGATGAAGCCCGGGGCGAGGGTCGCCCCGTAGGTCACGAAGTCGTCGACCCACTCGACGATGGTGTGCCAGTCGGACTCCTCGCACGAGCCGTCTTCGCAGTCGAACTGCTTGACCTGTGCGCGCACGTAACCGCAGTAGTAGTCGACCCGCAGGCGGTAGCACCAGTCCTCCATGACCGAATCTGTGGTCCACGCCGGCCACCCCGGATCGAGGTAGGTATCGATTCTGCCGTTGGCGACCACGGTGTCGGTGCCGGCGACGCGCTTGATCAGCGTGTACTCCGCCATGTAGCCCGAATCATTATGGTCGTCTTCGTCGTCGGCGATATCGCCGATGTAGAAGAGGTAAGCGTCTTCCAACTGCCTGTCGCCGCCGGTGTCGGCGGCGTTCCACACCGCGCCGACGCGGCTCTCGGGGTCGTCCTCCATGTAGAAGTCGAATTCGATCCGCACGTTGGTGAGGTCCGCTGCGGTGAGCACAAACGGGAACGGCCATCCGAGCATTGTCTTCCAGGGGAAGAGAACGCTCTGGCCGTCACCGCCGCCGACGTCCGAGTCGTTCTCGCGGACGAAGAAGGAGCCGTCACCGGTCCATCTGCCGCTGGCGCCAGGACAGCCCTTAGTAGCAGAAATATCCGAATCTGCGCGCAGCTCCCAGTCGCCGTCATCGCCGTAGGGGTCCCAGTGAAACTCTTCCCATTCGAAGGGCGGGCGTTGCTCCCGCGAACCGACGGCAAAGTTGTCGGAGAAGACCAGGGTCGGCGTGGTGGCCGGCAGCTGGGCCGACGCCGTGCCCACTCCACCAAGGAGGAGGAGGGCGCAGGCGGTCAGTAGCTGGCCGCGGGATGCGTGGGGTCGAATACTGTGTCTCTTGATAGTCATGTCAACCTCCCGCATCAATCGTCAATATCAGGCGTATTGGTCGCTGTCGGAGGCACCGGGGTGTTGGTGGCCGCCGGTGGCGACGTCGGGGTGTTTGTGGATGCCGCGGGCGAGGTCGGGGTGTTGGTCGCCGGGACCGACGCCGAGGTCGGGCTGTTGGACCGGGTCGGGGTCGGGGTCTTGGTCGGCCCGGTCGGGGTGTTGGACGGGGTGTAGGTGTTGGTGCCGGTCGGGCTGTTGGTAAACGTCGGGGTCCTGGTCGGCGTGTTCAGGCTGAGGTAGACGCAGTCGCTGACCGAGCAGGTCTGATTGTCCGCATCGGGGAAGGTGAAGTCGAGCTGGACGCAGACCGTGCCGACCCAGAACTCCATGTAGCTCAGCTCGGCATCCCAGTCTTCGTCGGTGTCGCCCGCATCGATCATGACTTCGGTTTGCCAGGGCTGGCAGTCGGCGCTGTCGTACGGCGGCACGACGAGGGCCGGGGAACCGTAGATGTCGTCTGTCCAGTACTCGTTGTCGCAATCCCCGTCGAACTCCAGCTCGGTGATGTAGACGCCGCCCCCGTAGGCGTTGATGGTGTCCTGCCAATCGATGGTGGTCTGGGTGAGGTAGCCATCGTAGAGGGTTCTGTTGTGGACCTCCATGTTGATGCGCTCCGCGTTCCAGACGGCGCGGTACAGAGAATCCGCGGTGAAGCGGCTGCAGTCGAGCGGCACCGGGGTCGGGGTGTTGGAGTTGAGCGGGGTCGCGGTCGGGGTCGGGGTGTCGGTCGGGGTGTCGGTGACGGTCGGGGTATTGGTCGGAGTGTCGGACGGCGTCGGGGTGTTGGTCGGGGTCCGCGGCGAGCCGCACTCGCGCTCGGCCATCTGCTCGACCGAGTCGACGTAGAGCACCCAGTCGAAGGCCATGTCCTCGTCGTAATCCATGTCGATCGTGGTGGCGTCAAGGTCGTAGTTCTCGGTCATGAGATCGGCCACCAGCTCGTTGCCGACCGGCACCTCGTCACCGTTGAGCGGGGTGCCGTCAGGGTCGAGGATGCCGAGCGGGTGATTGGCGAAGCCGGTGTTGGGGTTGGTGGCCGGGATCTCGAGCTGTATCCGTCGCTTGTACTCGACCCGGTGGCCCTCGTGGCCCGGAATGGTGCCCGTGTTGTCCTCCCAGAAGGAGAGGCAGCCGTCGTCGGGGTCAAGGAAGGTCGCCGTCTTCCAGGCCACGCAGTCGGGGAAGTGGAAGGTCGCGTCACCGTAGTACCACTCGTCGGTGATCATGTTCATGGAAGCGTCCCGTTCTCCGGTGTCGTAGAACGGGAAGACGCCGTCGCCGCAGAGGATCTCGTCGTTGGTGGGATCCACGTCGGCCTTGTCGTCGAGGATGCAGCTGCCAAAGTAGACCGGCAAGAAATCGTATTGCAGTGTGGAGTTCGCATCGAAGGCACGCACCGGACCGAAGCGGTCCGCGACCGCCGATGTATCCGGGTCGAAGTAGGGGGTGTAGCCGATCATCGACCCCTGGTAGATGTCGGCCGGGTTGTCGAGGAAGATGCCGGTGTGGGTCTCGGCATAACCGAGTCGGTAGGCGTATTGCTGCTCGACCAGGTGGAAATGATCCTGGTCGACCGCCTCGTAGACCCAGTGCTTGGTTGGGATCGGGTTGGAGAGGTCGGCAGGAGGCTCCTGCGCATAGCCCGCCAGCACGTAGTTGGCATCGGTGACGTCGGCCAGAAACTCCCTGAGCACGCGCTTGGCGATGCCCATCCGGGAGTAGTAGTCGTCGCCGGCTCCCGGCACCATCCCGTATGGCACGCGCGAGTTCATCTGGTAGCCGGGCTCCTCCGGGCTCCCGACCATCGAACCCGAGGTATCGAGGATGAAGATCAAATTCGGGGGTGCCGAGAGCTTACGCAGGAAATCCCTGTCGTCGGCGACCGCCGTGCCGGCCAGCAGCGCGGCCAAAACCAGCGCCAGCCATGCTGAGGTTCTTGTGTTCAATCTCATAACAGCCCCCTAAACCAACGGGTCAGTAACACAATCTCACCGGTACGAACTGCTCCTCCATGAACGGGAAGGAGGAAACGTCTGCTTCCACCGCCGCGCGGGTCAGGCCCATGAGCCCACCGATGTCCCGCGAGGCTTCACTGCGCAGGTGGAAGTGACGGGTTTGAAATTCTGGAAAGGACGACGGCACGCCGTTGGCGATCACCGGCGTCGCCGGCTGCGATTCGCAGAAGTTTGAAATCGTGACGCTGAACTGGCCCTTGAGCATCCCCTGGAGACCCGGGTCGTCCTCGAGGATGAAGCTGCCGACCTCGGGGGCAGTCGCGCCAGGGGCCGCTCCGAGCGCCCCGAGCTGGATCATCTCGATCTGCATCATGGCGCCGGCGTCGGCCGCATAGAGGGCCTTGGTCACCCAGCGATCGGTGCCCGCAGCCTGGAGACCGAGGGAGGTCTGGAGCAGCAACCCCATGCCGAGGAAGACCAGTACCAGGGAAACCATCAGGGCCATGATGAGCGCCGCACCGCGCTCGCTCGAGCGATCGCGGCTTCTGTCGGCGGTAGTCAGGTGGATCAGCATCGTGCCTCCGTCAGAACAGGTAGTTGCGCAGCGCGGCGACGACTTCGATGCGCCGCCACTTGGCGAAACGGTTGAGGTCGTTGACGTTGATATCCGCAATCGTGGTGCCGGCCGCGGTCTGGAAGGTCCTCATCGGCTCGATCCAATCCGGCACCTCGCGGCCGGTGCGGCCAAAGACCGTGATCCGCATGGCGATGACCTGGCCGGCCGCGACCTGAGTAACGGTCGGCGCCGAAAGCCACTCTGTGTCGTCGACCTGATTGTCGTTGTTGGCATCCACCCCGAGCTCAATCTGCAGGCTGCCGATGTTGACCGCCACCGGCTCCGAGGACGCGCCGGAAGCATCGGCCCGCAGGCGCTGGAGGGTGAAGTCCGGGGCCACATAGTAGGTATAGGACTCCATGATCCCGACCCGGTAGACGTTGAACGGTGGTCCCGATGTCACGTCGATCCCGGCCGGGTTGAGGCCACTCCACTGGGCGCTGCCTGTACCGAAGTTGATAACGAAATCGCGATTGGGGGCGTCGGCGTCGGGATCCATGGTCGAGCCGCCCACGATCTGACCGACGGCGTACTCGTTCTGGTCCATCCTGCCCATGAAAAAAATGCCGCGACCTTCGATAATCGTAGGGTCGACGTTGTCGAAGTTGGTGTTGATCTCCTCTGTGCCCGCGGACTCTTCGATTGTGATGCTGGTGGTACCGGCAGCGGTGCGGTCGACGAAGAACGGCGCAACCTCGAAAAAGCCCCTCACGGTGAGCACGTCCGAGCCTCTGGCAACATCGACGGAGCCGAACGGCGTCATCGCGGTGCCGACGGCGTTGGAGATGAGCTCGCCGGCGAACCAGCTGTCGGAGCCGCCGACGTTGGCGGCAAAAGGCATCACCGCCGAGCCCATCATGCGCGCCGTGCGCATGACGTGGTAGGCGGCGAAGCGAACGTTCTCCTGGGTGTCGGCGAGCTCGGTTTCGACCACCGATATTTTCGTCGAGGTATCGAGGAGGTTGAGGAGGCCGATCATGATGATCGACAGCAGGGCGATCACCACCAGCATCTCGATCAGGGTGAAACCTTTGGAGTTCATTCGCATGGTCTTACCCCGGAATCTTGAGGCTGGTCACGGTCAGCACCCGCCGGCCGCGCAGCACCTGGTTGGTCGAGGTCACCGTCATTGTGATGCGCTTCATGTTGGCATTGTCGGTGACGGAGCCGGTGCCAGTGGTGGGCACGCTCCAACCTCCGGATCCGCTGACGGCCTGGGTCCAGTTGTCGACCCGAAAGTCCTCGACGGTGTACTCGATCAGGAAGTTCCGGTTGATCGGCTGCAAAGCTTGCACACTGCCGGTGTCGATCAGGGTCGCATCGTCAAAGGACCGCGCCTGCAGCGACTCGAGCGCAAAGCGGGCCTCCGAGGCGAGCAACGCGTAGTCATGGCCCGAGGCGTTGGTGATCATGGCGTGCGAGAAGAGGCCGGCGATGCCGAGGGCGACAAAGCTGAGGATCACCATCATGATCAGGATCTCGATCAGCGTGAAGCCTTCCGTGTTCTCGTGGGTCCGCGCGCTGCTGCCCATCAGTACCTCCAGAACCTGAACTCTTCGGACCAATCTTCTTCGTATGGATCCCACATCTGTTTGGTGACGGTGCCGGACCCGCCGCGAATCAGGATTCGAAAACCGTTCAAGCGGTAGTCCCCGACCAACACCGCGCCCTGGCCAACGCCAATATTGCCGTTGAAGTTTGCGATCGTTGTCCCGGTCGGCAGAAAAACGACCCCGCGAGCTGTCGTGGTGCCAAACTGGAAAAGCTCGTTTCCGGAATCCGGAGCGAGAGTAAATCCATCCTTGACCATCCATCGTCCAACCTGGTCCTCCGCGGATTCGTCATTGACGCCGTTTTCGTTCCTGTCCGTCCAGGCCTCAACGACGCCGCCCTGCTGCGGCGCGTCGGCGTCGAGGATCTTCAGCGTCACGCGCCAGCTCTGCTTGATGGCGTTGACGCGGGCTACGGCGGCAGCTTGCTGGATCATGTTGACCTCGCCCAACATCTCGGCGCGCACCAGCGATCGCCACAAGATGGGGTATCCGATCGACACCAGCAGCCCGATGATCATGATGACGGCGAGGATCTCGAACAGGGTGAACCCGCGCTCGCGACGCCTGAATTCTCCGGACGACGGCAGGGAGTCTGGGTACTTCATCATTCTTAGCATGCGGCCCCCCCGCCACCAACGTCAAGGGCCCCGCCCCGACCTTAAAAAACCTTTGACAATAGGGGAATTAGCCCATTTCGCCCCCAACGCCCCCGGGGGATCGAACCCCGAACTTCAAAGACGCCCGGGGAAGCCTATTGAAGGCCTCCTTTTCTCTTCTTCTGTTCACGACTTGAACACTGTTTCATTTGCCCGCAGATCACGCAGATTGACGCAGATGACGTCTCAAAGGTCTGGGTCTTTATCTGCGTTATCTGCGTCATCTGCGGGGAAGATGGGTTGTGTGGGCTTAACTCTTGACTCTAAACTCTTTACCGGACGCCGCCGTCAGTATTTCCAGAACCTCATCTCTTTGGACCAGACACCGTTCTCGGAGTCCCACATCTCCGTCACAACGGTGCCCGTACCAGCCAGAATCAGCAGCCGGACGTTGTTCTGGTTGTGGTCCGACACGACAATGGCGCCCTGGCCGACACCGACGCTGCCGGTTTCGCTGACGGCCACCGCTCCGTTCGCCAGGAAGAGAATCCCTCGGGAAGTTCCACCCAGCTTGTAGAGGGCGTTGCCGGGATCCGGTTTGAGAATGACCCTATCCTTCACCGGCCACCGGCCAACCAGGATTTCGGCGGGGGGCCCGTAGCTGCCGTTGCTGTTGCTGTCTACCCAGGCGATGACCTCGCCGCCCTCCTGCGCAGCGTTGGTGTTGAGAAAGCGGACGGCGACGCCCCCGCCCCGCTTGAGGGCGCGGATCCGAGCCATGGCAACCGCCTGCTTGAGCACGCCCACCTCGCTCAAAACGCGGGCGCGAACAACCGCCCTGGCCATCATCGGAAAGCCGATCACCGCCACCAGACCGATGATCACGACCACCGCCATGATCTCGACGAGGGTGAATCCGTGCTCTTGACGCGGCCGACGGACGGACATCGGTTTGCAGTGAATGGGCTTCATCATCACCAGCATGCGGCTCGACCGGCGTCGCCGTCAAGAGAAATAAGACACCGACCGTCATCAGTTTTGAGTTTTCAGTTTTGATTTTTGAGTTATTTGCTACCCGCCATTGCGAATCGGAGGGGCGGTTGGGAACTCAAAATTCATAACTCAAAACTCAACACTCTGCCCACCTGGCAATTGAATTCTCGGCTAATCGCCAGTGGGCAACTCAAACGCCCACACCCGTCCACCGATGTCGGCGACGTAGAGGGTGTTGTCCTCTCGGGCAAGGCCGGACGGCGCGATGTCGGCATCGGTGAGGTCGATCTGCTGCGCGATCCCATCCTCCACCAACCACAGGCTCTTGGCGGGTGTGTCGGTCACCAGCCACCGGTTTTCGGCAAGTGCGAGGATCTGCGGGCGGGAGTAGAAGTCGGTCCAGGCCTCGGGCAGAGACACCTCGGCCAGCGCTCGTCCTCGGCGATCGATGACCTGCAGCCGGTGGTTCCCGGTGTCGCAGACCAACAATCGACGGCGGTCGAGCCAGACTAAACCGACCGGTTCGACCAGCTCACCCGGCCCCGAACCCTCGCGACCGATGGTCTCGATCTTCGGTTCGGCGCCGCCCGAAATGAGGGCGATACGTTTGTGGCCCGTGTCGGCTACCGCCACCGTGCCGTCCTCAGCCACCGCCACAGCCCGCGGGCCGTACCAGCCGTCCGGAGGCTCCGGCAGCGGCCGTACCGCCTTCGACTCCGGGCGGTAGACCAGCACCCGGTGGTTCCACGTGTCGGCGATAACCAGCACGCCGTCCGGGGTCCAGGTCACCGCCTCGGGTTGTTTGAGCGGCTCGGGCACGCCGCCTTCTTTGAGCGATTGGGCGGCGTCGAAGAAGACGATCTCGCCGAGGCCGGGGTCGGCGACTGCCAGCTCGCCATCCTTCGAGACGCCAATCCCACGCGGCTCCATCATCCAGCCCTCACCAAAGACCCGCGCGCCCCCGACGCCGAGCGCTGCGGCCAGAGCTTGAGGCACCGGCGCTTCGCGGCTCTCTTCGACCTCTTCATCGGTACGGCGCAGAAGGGTTGTGTCGGTGGAACCGATCGTGCCCCACGGACGGCGGGTGAAGACGTAGCGCAGGATGTCGACCGGGCCGGGCTTGAAATCCTCCATCACCCACCACGAGCGCAATGGCAGGCGTTCACTTTCGTAACCGGCACCGAGCCGGCGGCGGACGGTGGGCTCCTTTTCAGGGGCGCAGAAAACCAGCGGTGGACGCTGTCCGATCTCGAGATCCGCCCACCAGACCGGCGTCCGGCGCCAGTACCAGGAGAGCGGCCATCCGGCCTCGCCACCGACCGCAGCCACCGGATCGACCCCCTCGGCTGCCATTCGCAGGCCCTCGTTCATCGGCACCAGGATCTCGGGAGAGGTCTGTACATAGACCAGGGCCTCGACCCGCTCGAGGTTGGGCGAAATCTCGTCGAGGACGAAGTTGGCGACCAGCGCGGTGACCAGAGTCGCGGCAAGTCCGACGGTCGCCAGGGCACGGCTCCACCAGACCCCATGTGGGCCGTAGGTCCGCGCCAGCTGCAGGCCCGCGAGGGGAATGAAGGCCCACACCTGGTGGACCCCGAGCCAGGGCACCTTTTCGCCCAAATAACTGTACATGACGAGAGAGCCGATCCCGAAGAGCAGCAACGACCATTCCAGAGTTCGCATCCTCCGGCCGCGGCGGGCGGCCCAGACGAGGCCAGCGATGATCGGCAGGAACTCGTACAGCGCCAGCCGTGGCAGGTGGTACCAGGGCGGCCCCCCGACCCTCTCGATACTGTGCTGTCCCCACCAGTAGGAGATCGCCTTGTAGGGAAAGAACCAGTCGCCGGGGTGGCGGAAACCGACCGTGAAAAGCGGTACCGTCACCACCACTGCCGCCGCGACCGCGGTCAGCAGGTGCCAGCGGTGGTCAGCGATCCAGCGCAGAGTCCTCGGCACCATCTGCCGAAGTCCGCTGTGAATCAGCACCAGCCCGAGCACGCCACCGACCAGCGCCGCTGTGACGAAAGCGTTCTCCTTGGTCGCGAAGGCGAGACCGACCCACACCCCGACCCACGGCCAGGCGCGCGTGCTGCCGTGGACCGCACGCCACAGAGCCACGAAGGCGGCCGACGCGACCAGTGCTTCGAGGATGTCCATGCGCAGAAAGCGGCCGTAGTAGAGACAGATTGGCGAAATCGTGACGAGCAGCCCCATCCACCAAGCGGCGCGGGGGCCGAAGGGTCGACGCAACGACCAGGCGACGGCGATCAGGGCCACGCCGGCGAGGGCGATTGGTAAGCGAGCCGTGAAATCGGACTCGCCAGCGACGATGAAGGTCGCGGCGGTGAGGTAGTAGAGCAGCGGTCCGTGGTAGGTCGGATCGTATTGGTAGGTGCCCTCTTTCAGGATCACGTGGGCGGCGTGGGCGTGGATCGCCTCGTCGTGGTGGTACGAGCG
>Ga0209013_10004718_pt1 | contig 11889 bp, 5 predicted proteins | sample Cruoilmetagenom2_FD_187291 | JGI IMG/M metagenome (GOLD analysis project Ga0209013, IMG submission 187291) | Oil polluted marine microbial communities from Coal Oil Point, Santa Barbara, California, USA - Sample 2 (SPAdes) (version 2) | ecosystem: Environmental > Aquatic > Marine > Oil seeps ...
CTTGATGGAGTTACGGTTTTCCGCTTCCCATTAATCTTTGCAAAACACGGCATATTGAACTACGTGGGTGAATACTTTTCCGCATTTTTATCCATATCCCGATTATCGTGGAGAATATGGCGTGAAGACCATTTTGACGTCCTCCATATATCTAATCCACCTGACATTTTCTTCATACTGGCTGAATTCTATAGACGACTAGGTGCAAGTGTCATATTTGATCATCACGATCTATTTCCAGAATTAGTAAATTGGCGTTACCGTGGTATTGCGGGTAAACTTTTTTATATAATTGCGAGAGTGACAGAGTACCTGACCTTTCAAAGTGCTAATGTGGTCATTTCCACTAATCAATCCTACCGACGCATCGCACTAGAACGGGGAGGTAAATCTGCGGATAAGGTGATCGTTGTCCGAAACGGTCCTAAGGCAAGTGAATTTGTTCCTCTCGAACCTGACCCTACTATAAAACGAGGCTTTCCTTTCTTAGTTTGTTACGCAGGAGTAATGGGATATGAGGATGGTATCTTGGAGTTAATCCGTTCAATTCGCCATATTGTTAATGATCTAAGTAGAAAAGATGTATTTTTTATTTTGCTTGGCGATGGGGCCTTCCGCCCCCATGCGCTTAATGACGTGGTCACCTGGGAATTGGAAGATTTTGTGGATTTTCCGGGTATGATCCAAGATAAGCTGCTTTTACGCCAATATCTTTGCACTGCTAATGTGCTTTTATCACCAGAACCGTCAACCCCATTAAATAATCTCTCAACGTTCATCAAAATTGGTGAATATATGGCGATGGGTAAACCCATTGTAGCCTATGATTTAGTCGAGACACGAAATACAGCTCAAGGCGCAGCTGTTTACGCGAAACCTGGGGACGAAAATGGATACGGTCAGATAATTGTGGACTTATTGGATGATCCAGAACGCCAGCGGCTTATGGGGGAAATAGGGCGGCAAAGGATCTTAGATCACCTGAGCTGGGAGCATCAACATGAAGATTTATTCCGAGCATACGCGATTGCAATGGAGGGAAAAAATTAATGGATGAAACCAGAGAATGTCAAATTCAATGTATACCTGGATTAACTGAGGAAAATGTAGAGATAGGCTTGTTGCCCTTACGTAGACGAGTAAAAATAGAGCTAAAAAGGCGCCTAAACGCTCGAACTAAACGAAAATTAAAGAAGACCATAAATCGTCTCATCAGCGCGTTTTCCTTGGTTTCAGATGAGGGGGAGGCAACCTCCACTCAAGTTGTTAAGGTAAGAGCGAACCAATTCAAACCCGGAGAACTGGTGCAGGTTCGCTCTCGCGAGGAGATTGAAGCGACGATTGACCGTTGGGGAGAGTTAAATGGTTGTTTGTTTTTTGATGAGATGTGGCAGTATTGTGGAACGACCCAACGTGTTCTTAAACCGGTGGAACGATTTGTGGACGAGCGAGATTACCGCGTTAAAAAGACAAAAGGTTTAGTTCTCCTGGATGGACTGATGTGCCAGGGCACTCCGGATTACGGAAGGTGTGACCGCGCTTGCTTCTACTTCTGGAGAGTAGAATGGCTGGAAAAGATCGAAATGAATTGATCGTTGGCTAGCTTGAATTAGGGAGATTATTAAATTGCACTCAACCCTCGAAATAATACAAATAGAGCCCTGTGATGAGCGCTGGTTAGCTTTTGCCGCATCCCATGCCCAGGCTAATATTTTTCACCATCCGGCTTGGATCAATCTCCTGGCTGAATGTTACGGTTACCGCCCATTTATCATCGCTGTGCAGGACGATGAAGGTGAGCTTTTTGCCGGAATGCCCATCATGGAAGTCAACAGCTTCTTAACCAGCCGGCGTTGGGTTTCGCTGCCATTCAGCGATTATTGCGTTCCCCTAAGCAGAGATGATGAATCATTAGAAAAACTTGCCGATTATTTCGTAAATGCCTATGAAAATGATCAGGTGCCCAGCATCGAAGTGCGTTGGGAATTGCCTCATCAGGAGACTATCCAGCAAAAATCCAACCATGTCTTGCATTCGATCGAGCTAAGCGAGAATGTTGATTCAGTCGCCAAGCGATTTAAACGCTCACATCGGCAAAACATTCGCACTGCGGAAAAAAGAGGGGTGAGAGTTGAATGGGGAAATAAGATTGAACATATGCGTTTATATTATCAGCTCCAACTTGAGACTCGACAGCGTCAAGGCGTGCCAGTGCAGCCATGGCGATTCTTTGAGCTTCTTGCAACTACGCTTTTCGAACAAGAGTTAGGATTTGCATTATTGGCATACAAGGATGAAGAATGTCTGGCAGGGGTTATATTCCTCCACTGGGGGAAATATATTGTCGCGAAGTATGCTGCCTCAAGAGCAGACACATTGAAACTTCGCCCCAATAATTTACTTTTTTGGACTGGTATCCATTGGGGTTGCGAGCACGGAAAAACTGTGTTTGATTTTGGAAGAACAGATAACTCAAATAGTGGCTTATGCAGGTACAAGCGAGGCTGGGGAGCAGTTGAAAAACCATTAATTTATTCAGTACTATCCTCCAAACCACCAAATCAAAAGAACAGCAGATTTCAAGATATCTTGAAACCTGTGATCCGCAAATCTCCGTTGTGGGTATGCAGGGCTTCTGGTGAATTGCTGTACAGGCATTACGGATGATGATTGATCTCTGGTCTAACAACCACCCCAGCCGCTTCTGGCTCCTGCAGCCCGATCCACCCGAGAATATTTGGCAGGAAGCCATCAGCCTGGCGATCCCGGTTTTGGAGTTTCCCATAGAGCCTAAAGATTTGGAGACTGCTTTAACCCTCTCCCTGGGGGAAGGCCAGTTTGGTCCGAACCATTTTCGGCTCAGCTCAAGCAAACGCTTATATTACCAATTAAAACCCCTGCTCCCTGCCGTCCAGACCTGACTGAAGTTTTTGTTGCACCTCGTTCTCTGTTGGAACAAACAATTTCCAATATTTGGCAAGACCTTCTCGATATTCCAAATGTTGGTCTTGACGATAATTTCTTCGACCTGGGGGGTAATTCGTTGCTCGTATTACAGGTTCATAACCAAATTCGTGAATTAGATATTAGAGAATTATCTATCACCGATTTATTCAGATTTCCAACCGTTAGAAGCCTGGCTGAATATCTTTGCAGTGACTCAAATGGTGAAGAACAATCTTCGACGAAGAAACGAACTGATCGAGCCTACAGTCGACGCGAAGCATTAAAACAACAGAAGCAACGGAGAAGGAAATCCTGAAAATACAAGTTTACACATGCGAGCAACTTGTGTCCTGGTGTGAAATTGGTTCCTCTTATTATTTAATCGAGACCTATATTAGAGAATTGATCGTTTACGATTCAACATACAAAAAACTCAACAAAATATGTTGTTCTTGATGAACGAGCAAGATCTGCAAAGTTCTGTTCATATCAGTAAAAGGGAAATCTTCACAGTAAATATTGCCTTATCAATAAATGAAATACCTATAATGGGTATACAGACTGAATGAATACACAGAGGAAAAACGGCGGAAATTACTTTGATAAATCGCCTTAAATATTATTTAGATTGGTTAACAAATTTAACTACACTTTTCGAAATGATATTTTCAAAATTCTAATTATGTTGTCTTGGATTTCTAGTATCTTCTCTACTTTTTCTTCAAGTGGGTGGCGATAATTTTCCTACACAGAAAATTTTCCTTTAATATTAACCGAAGTGAACCCGATAAATTTGAATAACTTCAGCTGTTGTCTAATTGGAGACGAATCTCACTTAATCCAATGTGCAGATATTCTCTTGCAACGAGGACATGATATTCAGGGTGTTATCTCGTCTGAACCCAGGATTGAGAATTGGACTAGAGAAAAGGGACTCACGTACTTTGAACCAGGTACTGATCTTCTCAATAAATTGAGAGATCTGACCTTTGATTATTTATTCAGTATCACCAATTTTTCTATCATTCCCAATGCTCTCTTGGATCAACCAAGAAAAAACGCGATAAATTTCCACGATGGACCTCTTCCACGATACGCAGGTCTGAATGTGACATCCTGGGCTCTTATAAACCATGAGAAGACACATGGTGTTACTTGGCATACAATGAGCTCTGAAGTAGACAAAGGTGATATCCTCAAACAATACCCAGTCGCTATCGAAAGGGGTGAATCCGCTTTTACCCTCAATATTAAGTGCTATGAAGCAGCAATCGATTCTTTTGCGGAATTGGTAGATGAATTAGCCCGTGACCGAGTAATAATCAGTAAGCAAAATTTGCAAAATCGGACCTATTTTTCCAAATACAAACGACCTCCTGCTGCATGTACACTTACCTGGAGCCAATCAGCCGCTGAGCTGGATGCATTAATCCGGGCATTAGATTTTGGACCATACCCAAATCCACTTGGTTTGCCAAAGATGGTTTTAGGGAATGAGATATTTATCGTACCAAAAATCGAGAAACTTGAGACAACAAATCAGGCTGAACCAGGAACGATCACGGCTATTGAGGAGGACAAAATAAGAATAGCCACCGCTAGCAACGAGGTCGTTTTAACAAACTTGCAAGCGATAGATGGTCAGCCAATCTCCATCGCGGAATTCATAGGAAGGTTTGATTTTTGTGTTGGGGATAATCTGGGGGAATTAGACCAAAAGTCATCTGAGAGCCTGACTACACTCAATAAAGTCTTATGCAGGCATGAATCATATTGGCTCAAGCGTTTGACAGGTAATAAATCTGTCGAAATCCCCAACGTCAACCAACCGAAAGCCAAAGACGATCATGTTCAATACAACTCTAAAATTATGACTGTTCCATCAGAAGTCCATGCTTATCTAATAAGTGAGGATAGTGTTTGTCCTGCTCATTTTCTCGTAACAGCCTTTGCTGCTTATTTGGGCCGAAATTACGAAAACTACAACTTCGATTTAGGCTTTGGCCATCCTCCCATTGACGAAATGATCGCTGCGTATAAACCTTTTTTTTCCAGCCATATCCCTCTTAGAGTTAACTTCGACCCCTCAATTAATTTTATTGAAGCTTTCAATGAGATCCAAACCCAGTTAGAGGAAATCGAAGAACATAAGACATTTCCAACAGACATTTTTCTCAGATATCCAGAGCTTAGTGCCAAACTACCCCGCGCCCTCCAATCTCCATATTCGATAATTGTTGAAATTGTGAGCAACTTTGATGGTTATTCGCCACTGCAAGGCAGTAATCTTACATTTCTAATATCGGAAAGCGGCTTAGAGTGTGAGTGGGTGTACGATAACGCAAAATTTAATTTTGAAGGCATTAACAACTTTCAAAGCACTTTTGTAACTTTCCTTAAGAATTGTCTAAGAGATATGAATAAACCCATATCCGAAATTTCTTTGCTAACCGACCTGGAATATGAACAAATAATATTAAAGTGGAACAACACACTGGTAGATTACCCTAAGGACCGATGTATCCACCAATTTATTGAATTACAGGTTGAACAGACACCCGATGCTGTAGCAGTGATATTTGAAGATCAGCAGTTAACATACCAACAATTGAACAGTCGAGCTAACCAACTGGCACATCATCTTCAGAAATTCAATGTTGGTCCAGAAACATGTGTGGGGATATACATGGAACGTTCTCTTGACATGATCGTTGGATTATTAGGTATTTTGAAAGCTGGTGGTGCATACCTGCCGTTAGACCACACCTATCCCGCGGAACGTATCGCCTACATGGTTCGAGATGCCCAGGTACCTGTGCTCTTGACCCAAGCAAAGTTTGAAAATGATCCTCTATTGGAGCAGGCTAAAGCGATCTATATCGATTCTGATTGGTCCACCATAGCAGCTGAAAGTGAGGATAACTGTTCCACCGATGTAACCTCAGATAATTTGGGGTATATAATTTACACCTCGGGGTCTACAGGTAAGCCGAAAGGTGTGATGGTTTGTCATCGCAACGTGGCAAATTTCTTCATTGCTATGGACGAACGCATACCATTTGATTCACCAGGTGTTTGGTTAGCTGTGACCAGCCTCTCTTTCGATATTTCGGTCTTGGAATTATTCTGGACGCTAGCCCGGGGATTCAAGCTCACAATTTATAGTGATAGTGTCCAGGATAATAAAAAAGATAATAGATCGAACCTCAACGATTTCTCTATCCCAGCCCTAATCCTCCGCCACGACGTCACCCATTTCCAGTGTACACCATCCATGGTCAGCATGCTGTTAATGGATGACGAAATTCGTTCTGCTCTTATGAATATTGAGACATTTTTAGTGGGTGGAGAAGCATTTCCTGTCTCCATGGCTAATAAACTGAAGAAATTAGTCTCGGGAAACATACTCAACATGTATGGACCTACAGAAACAACGATCTGGTCTTCCACCTACTCTGTCAGCGGCGAGGAAAACACGATGTCCATTGGGCGTCCAATCGCTAATACAGATATTTATATTTTGGATCACAATTTCCAACCGGTTCCAATAGGCATACCGGGTGAATTGTTTATTGGTGGAGAAGGTGTCGTACGCGGTTACTTAAATCAGCCTGAATTAACTGCAGAAAGATTTCTTGAGCTCCCTATTCTTGATAAAACTAATGTACGCATTTATCGTACCGGTGACTTGGTTCGTTATCGTGATGATGGCAACATTGAATTTTTAAACCGAATTGACCATCAGGTTAAGATTCGGGGACACCGTATTGAGCTCGGGGAAATTGAGACTCTGCTCAATACCCATCCCACAGTACGCGAATCAGTCGTCGTGTCCAGGGAAGATATTCCAGGTGACAAACGTTTGGTGGCATACCTGATCGCTGACTCCGATCAGAATATCGCCAGTCTCGAATTACGTTCCTTTTTACAGCAGCAGCTGTCAGATTTTATGATTCCCTCCCATTTCATAAGATTGGATTCTTATCCATTGACACCGAACCGGAAAATTGATCGTAAACAGTTACCTCCACCTGATAATATTCAAATCGAGTCAGGATTGACCTATGTGCCACCCAAAAACGAATTGGAGAAATCCATTACAAAAATTTGGCAGGACCTGCTGAATGTTCCAAAGGTAGGAATGGATGACAATTTCTTCGATTTGGGTGGGCACTCATTGATCATTATTCAAGCCCTTCACTTAATTCGAGAATTGATTAGTCATGAAATATCAATTACTGATTTATTCAGATTTCCAACCATACGAAGTTTGACTGATTATCTAAGTCAAGACTCGATTGGTGGAACGCCAACCTCTACAGATGAACGAGCTGATCGAGCCAAAGTTCGACGTGAAGCATTGAGACGAAAAAAGGAACGCAGAAAGGATAATCGTGAAAGTTGATGATTTGCCTAAGCGAGTTTAAAATTTTCCATCATTCATTATAAATTGAGGCATTACACTTATTTGGTATTGGAGATTTTTCGATGAATAATCACAACGTAGATAATTCGGATAACGATTTTGATATTGCGATTATTGGTATGTCTGGTCGTTTTCCCGGCGCAAAAAACATAAATGAATTTTGGCAAAACCTTTATTCAGGAACGGAGTCAGTTACATTCTTCTCTGATGAAGAGCTCAGTGAGGCAGGTGTTAATTCCACAATCCTAACGGACCCGAATTATGTCAAAGCAGCACCGCTCCTTGAAGATCCTGAATTATTTGATCCAGTTTTTTTTGGTATTTCTCCAAGGGAAGCGAAATTTATGGACCCACAACACCGCTTATTCCTGGAATGTGCCTGGGAAGCTCTGGAACATGCCGGATATGATCCTGAAAATTTCGATCGCCCAATAGGAGTTTATGGTGGTTCTTCTTTAAACACATACTTTCTTTTCAATGGGCTTCTTTCTAATTACTTATCAGATCCACTCCCAATTCTACTAGGAAATGATAAGGATTACTTGACGACCCGGGTTTCATACAAGTTGAACCTAAAGGGACCAAGTATTGCAGTTCAGACTGCATGTTCTACTTCGCTTGTCGCAGTCCACATCGCTTGTCAAAGTCTATTAAACCAGGAATGCGATATGGCATTAGCAGGTGGTGTTTCAATACGGGTTCCACAAAGAATTGGTTATTATTACCAAGAGGGAAATATATTTTCACCAGATGGACATTGTAGAGCTTTTGATTCTAAAGCCCAGGGAACAATATTTGGTAGTGGAGTAGGTGTTATTACATTAAAAAGATTAGAGGATGCATTCGACGATGGAGACAATATCCTGGCAATTATTAAAGGGTCCGCGATAAATAATGATGGAGCTTCGAAAGTTGATTACACTGCTCCCAGCGTTGATCGCCAAACAGACGTCATATTAATGGCCCTAGCCAATGCTCAAGTAGATGCTGATGCAATAACGTATATCGAGGCGCATGGAACTGGAACTGCAATCGGTGATCCCATCGAGATTTCTGCTCTAACTAACGCCTTTAAATCCTTTACAAACAGGAAAGATTTTTGTGCTATTGGTTCTGTAAAACCTAACATAGGGCATTTGGACGCCGCTGCAGGCATTGCAAGCTTGATTAAGACTGTCTTGGCTCTCAAAAACAAATCGATTCCTCCAAGCATCAACTTCGAAGAACCTAACCCAAAAATTGATTTAAAGAATACTCCCTTTTATGTAAATCACATACTTTCCGAATGGAATTCACATCCATATCCGCGCAGGGCTGGAGTGACTTCACTTGGTGTCGGTGGAACGAATGCTCATGTCATCCTTGAGGAGGCACCTACGCTTAAGGATTCTGATGAGCCCAAACCCTGGAATTTGCTGGTTCTATCTGCAAAGACACAATCTGCACTTGACACGATGACAGTCAATCTCGCTGAACACTTAGGAAGCAATACAGAAATTAATTTAACTGATGTTTCATATACACTCCAAATTGGACGACGTTCTTTCAGTAATCGACGGATTTTGGTTTGTAAAGATATCAAAGATGCGAAAGCTTCACTCACCTCTGTTGATCCAAAGAGAGTGATTTCCTCCCGATCAGACCCAACAGATCATGATGTCATCTTCATGTTTTCAGGCCAGGGGAGTCAATATCCTGGTATGGGATTTGCTTTGTACAATTCAGAACCCATTTTCAAAGAAGCCTTGGATGCGTGTGCGGAGATTCTCGCACCAATTCTCTCCTTAGATTTACGAAGATTACTTTTTCCTAATGAAGAGAATATGGAGAATACCCAGCAGTTACTAGCGCAAACGAAATTTACTCAACCAGCATTGTTTGTTATTGAATATGCGCTAGCGAAACTTTGGATGCATTGGGGTATCAATCCTCAGGCTATGGTTGGTCATAGTATCGGTGAATATGTTGCAGCTTGCATTGCAGAAGTGTTTTCATTGGAGGATGGACTATCACTGGTCGCGGCTAGAGGTCAATTTATGCAAGAGCTTCCTCCAGGTTCCATGCTTGCAGTAATGCTATCAGAGAAAGACATCACCCCATTCTTGAACGATTCCCTTTCAATTGCTGTTCTCAATGGGCCAAATCAGTCTGTCATTTCTGGTGAGAACAATTCCATCGAAGGTTTAGAAACCAGATTGTCTGAAAAAAATGTGCAGTATTCTCGTTTGCGTACATCACATGCTTTCCATTCATCAATGATGGAACCAATATTAGAGCCTTTTTCTGAGTTTGTAAATAATGTTAGGATGAATTCCCCAAAGATTCCATATCTCTCGAATGTCACAGGCACTTGGATTACATCCAAGGAGGCGATGAATCCCGATTATTGGGCACAGCATTTGCGCAATACTGTTCGTTTCTCCGATTGTTTGCATGAACTTTCTAAAGAACCTAATCGGATTTTCCTAGAGATTGGACCAGGAAATACACTTAGTACTTTAGCTAAACAACAAGTTGATAGAACGAAGTCGCAAATTTCTCTCTCATCGATTCGTCATCCGAAAGGGAAAAAATCAGACCCGAGATTCATATTGGAGACTCTCGGAAGACTTTGGCTAGCTGGTGTGAAAGTAAATTGGTCTGGATATTATTCAAATCAGAGACGTCTGCGAGTGCCAATACCAACATACCCTTTTGAACGAAAGCGCTATTGGATTGAAGGAAACAATCGTTCCCACACAAATGGATCCATTTCTTCAAATTTACCCCAATATTTAGATACCGAAAACCCAGTCTGTAAGCCACCTTATGACTCCCAATCAAATAGATCGATTAGGAGCTCAAAGGAAGATGAGATAGAACATATATTAACATCTATCTGGCAGGATCTTCTTGGAGTTGACCACATTGATAGTAATGATGATTTTTTTGAATTAGGGGGAAGCTCCCTTCTAGCAGTATCATTATTTAGTAAGATCGAGAAATCCTTTGGTCAGAAGTTTCCTTTAGTGACTCTACTGGATGCGCCAACAATAGAGCAGCTCGCCGCAATTCTTCGTGAAGAAAGCCAAACAACTTCATGGAGCTCATTGGTGAAAATTCAATCAAGTGGTCAACAACCTCCTTTTTTCTTAGTTCATGGGGCAGGTGGAAATATTCTAATCTACCGTGATTTGGCAAATTATCTCGGTCCAGATCAGCCAGTATTTGGTTTGCAATGCCAAGGACTAGATGGGAAAAAGCCTATTCTCAATTCCGTAGAGGAAATGGCCATAAATTACGTTAACGATATAAAAACTGTTCAACCCATTGGACCATATCTCCTAGGGGGATATTGTTTAGGAGGTTCAGTTGCCTTAGAAATGGCTCAACTTCTTACACGGGAGGGAGAAGAAGTAGCTTTAGTTGCGTTATTTGAAACTTATAATTGGGCAAACATGGGGGCAAGTTCAATCAATGATAAGGTAATTCATAACACTCAAAGAGTGATTTTCCATCTTCGAAATTTCTTCCTCCTGGGTTCGGATGGAAAATTGAGTTTCCTGAAGGAAAAAATGAATGTTGCCATAAGTAGAGGAAAAGTCTGGTCAGGGAAATTGTTTTCAAAGCTTGGCAATAATGGGAATGAACAAGAACATCAAAATATCCTTTTGGCGCAGGTATGGGAGACCAATGACCGAGCAGCACTTAAATATGTACCATCGCCCTACTCTGGATGTATAACCCATTTCCGCCCGATAAAGCAGTATACCCAAAACGATTCTTCAGATCTCGGTTGGGATAATATAGCAAAAGAAGGAGTTGACACACATATAATGCCTGTCTATCCTGCTGGAATGATGGTAGAACCTTTTGTACAGCAATTAGCTGAAGAACTAAAAGCTTGTATCGACAAGGCCATCGAAGAGCATTTAACTAAGAACTCTGACAACCCAATTTGACTCACCTTACGGGTCCATATAGATTAGCTATAAATCTAGTATTGCATTTAATTGTATGTTTTGACAAAAATAAACCAGTTCATTAAATGCCAATATAGTTCAATCTGTCAACAACGGTATGGAAAGAATAGAAAGTTCAACACTCAAATCAAGAAATCAAGAATTAGATTTAGCATCTACTCGGAAAGCACATCTTGGTATAAAAAAAGAGCTTGACAGCGATGAGATCCATGTTTGGAAAGCATACTTGAATTATGACCAATCGATTGTAGAGTACTTGCTAAGGATTCTCACAAGGGAAGAACAGTTAAAATCAGACAATTTTCATTTCAGTCAAGACCAGAATAACTACATCATATCCCACGGATTATTAAGGATCATTCTTGCACGCTATCTTACTCAGGAACCAAATCAAATCGAAATTACTTATAGTCAATTTGGAAAACCTGGTCTGAAGATCAAGAATGGAGAAGAAAATCTTTCTTTCAATATGTCACACTCGGCTAGTAATGCTATTTATGCTGTCACAAGATATCGAAAAATTGGCATTGATATCGAGCGAATTGTTGATGATTT
>Ga0209013_10004719_pt1 | contig 11888 bp, 13 predicted proteins | sample Cruoilmetagenom2_FD_187291 | JGI IMG/M metagenome (GOLD analysis project Ga0209013, IMG submission 187291) | Oil polluted marine microbial communities from Coal Oil Point, Santa Barbara, California, USA - Sample 2 (SPAdes) (version 2) | ecosystem: Environmental > Aquatic > Marine > Oil seeps ...
TCCGTCATGGCTATGCCAGTGTGTGTGTGGCCGGTTTCTGTATGCCTGGCGCAGGCCCCAGGCCGTGTAGGCCAGGCCGAAACCAATCAGCAGCCAGGCGGCGAAATTACCCCGCACACTCTCCATCCATTCCAGAGAAGAAAGCTGAATGCCCAGGACAATACCCAGTACTCCGAGCGCCACTGATCCCGCCACGTGCCCCCCGCCGCAGATGAGCGTCACTTTTAGGGTTTTGCGCTTGCTCCAACCACGGGCTTTTGCCATCGCGACGAAAGGCAGGTAATGGTCAGGCCCGAGAATGGTATGCACGAATGCGATTGCAGCAGCCGAAAAACAGAGCACTATGATTTCGGATGTCATGGGTTCACAGCTCGTTCTCGCGGTTCAAGTCTGCTTATTCCATCAACTCAGGAAAGACCTTGCAACGACTTCGGTCAACTTAAAGTCATAATCAGTATTAAGGAGCAAGAGGACGCAAGGACGGGTTCAGGTCCAATGCGAGGAACGCTACTATGAATACCTACCAAACGATCATTTGTATCACCATCACTTGATTCATTCATGTCCTCCCTTACTTGCAGTTTTTGGCAATCTGGGATTTCAGATTGGCGACCCTGTTGGTGCGTTCCACGTCGTCCATGCGCTCCGTTTCGCCTTCATCATTGGTGTAAAATACTCGGCGGTTTGGTTCAAGCCGATCCACCTCTGCCTGCCACGCAGTGCACTCCATGTCTTTTACTGCCTTGTTGGCCTGGGCTTCCCCGCTTTTCTGGGCAATTTCATCCCGTCTTTGCTGAGCATAGGACGGTCCTGCGTCTACATCCTGGTAGGGGTTGTTGGTAGCCGGTGGCGCCCCCTGGGGAATACTCTGCTCCAGGGCATCTTGTCCATCAGGCTTGGATTCGCTGAAATGCACGGTGCCGTTTTCGTCAGTCCAGCTGTACATTGTCCTATCCTGGGCCTGGCCATTAGCCGTAACGGACAGGCAGAGTAATGCCACAAAAAAGGCAGAAATCGCTGATTTATTCATAAGTTTTCCCGTTTTCATTTTCCGGATTTTCCTTAAACATAATAACATCCAGCAATTTTGTCAGAAAAGTTCCGAAAAGTGGGTCTCTGATAAAGATGCTTAAATTTGCACTTATTCTGTTGCTTTTCTTCCCTGCCCTGTTGAACGCCGGGGACCGTTACCTCGTGCGCTTTGCCGATGACCTGAGTAATGTGACTGTCGATGCCTGTTTCGATGGCGCCCCCCCACGAAACCTCTACCGTCACGGCGAGTCAGTAAATTACACAGAATGGATCCGCGCCAATGGGGAGGCTGTCAAAAATCAGTCGCATTATGGCCGCCTTGGCCTCCCTGATCTGCCGGATGATGCTTGCGTCGAATGGCGAGTCAATCTTTCAGCCGCAGTGGCACAGAACGACTCCCGATTGGCGCTGCGTTTGAAAAACACGATATTGACCAGCGGGTCCCTGTGGTTCTGGCGTGACGATGAGCGCCGTGCAATCCGGGTGGACGTGATATTGCCACCCGGATTCTCTATTTCCACACCGTGGAAAGAGCGACAGGAAAGCGGGGGGATGGCCTTTTGGCCTGACCGGACACCGGCTTCCTGGTCGTCCCGGATTGCCGTGGGCCGTTTCCCGATTCAGCGGGTAGCCGTTATCGGAACCGAGGTACGCCTGTCCGTGATTGGCCCATTGCTGCCTGATCAACGGGAGGTGATCGCGGAATGGGTGCGCGAGACTGCCGAATGCGTGGCCTCCATAATTGGGCGTTTTCCACAACAGCAGCCGCAGATCCTTATTGTCGCGATTGGCGAACGGAGTGAGGTAGTGCCCTGGGCGCATGTCATGCGTGGCGGTGGTATCGCGGCTGAACTTTTCATTGATGAGACCCGGCCAATCAGCGAATTCAGATCTGACTGGACAGCAACCCATGAATTCAGTCACATGTTGTTACCCTCTGTCTCCAGCCACGATCGCTGGTTGTCCGAAGGTCTGGCTTCTTATTATCAAAACGTATTGCGGGCCAGGGACGGCCGCCTGACCGAAGAACAAGCCTGGCAAAAGCTGCATAGTGGCTTCGAGCGCGGGAAACGTGCCACCCGGGGAGGCAGCCTGGCGCAAGCCACTCGATCCGGAAGGGGGGCAACCATGCGAGTTTACTGGAGCGGGGCGGCAATCATGCTCAAAGCCGATGCACAGCTGCGCGAACTGACCGGTGGACAGCAATCAATCGACACGGCACTGTCATCACTGCAGGACTGTTGCTTTGAAGAGGGCCGTAACTGGCGGGCGCAGGAGCTGTTCCGGGAACTCGACCGCCTGACGGGTTACACCGTTTTCATGGACCTGTATCACGAACACGTGCCGGCTGATGAGTTTCCCGATATGAGCTGGACCTACGCACAACTCGGAGTTGTCACCCGAGCCACTTCAGTGCAGATAAATCCGGATGCTCCGCTAAAACAAATTCGATATCAAATCATGCATGGTGATCATCAAGGAACTCTACGGTACCCGTTTCCAGCGAGTACTCCGCGCCCACAACCTGAAGCCATTCTTCCCTGATCAGTTTTTCCAGGATTTCAGAACCTTGCCGCAGATGATTCACAGAGGCGCGGATGTTTGCGCGCACTGCTGCCTGGACCAGGTCTTCCCGATGCCCCCCTTGGTTGGCCTGAAACAGGTCTTCTACCGAGGGACGGATAGCATCTACGATTCGGCGGAGATTCGGCGACCGGCTTTCCGAAGGCTGTTCCAATTCTTCCAGGGTCGCCAACACCGCGCCGCACTGTGAATGACCCAGAACTACGACAAGCTTTGTGCCAAATTTCTCGGCCGCAAATTCGACACTGCCAATCTGGGAAGGCATGACGATATTTCCGGCGACGCGGATCACGAACAGATCACCCACCCCCTGGTCGAAGACCAGTTCTGCAGGCACCCGCGAGTCTGAACATCCAAGCACAATGGCGAACGGGTTTTGATCCACAACTTGTGCCATTCGCTGGGCGTGATCAACCCCGATCTCGCGGACTCCTTCGCCGGTGACGAACCGCCTGTTGCCGTGCTTGAGCCGATCCAGTGCTTTGAATGCAGAAACCATATCTTAGGAACCTCTTATTTATTCTGGGCGAAGCAGATTGCGATTCAAAATGATCAGATTCAAGGCGCGGATCGCACGTAATAGCTTGCTATTGCGAAGATTCGCAACGCAGAAGCTGGACATTTTGGACGCAAGATACGAGTTCATGAATAGATCAGAGGTTCCTTAATGTTTACTCAGCGATTAATTCTGGCCCTTCTCCGCCAGCGTTCCAGTGCCTCCAGTTGCGTAATCGCCTCGGCCAGCTTGGCCTGTGCCTCAGCGATTTCGATCTTACCAGCGTAATCTTTAAGTTCGCGTTCGGCTTCCGCTTTTGCCTGCCTGGCAGCCGCTTCGTCCAGATCAGCGGCGCGCACGGCCGTGTCCGCCAATACCGTCACAAGGTGCGGCATCACTTCCAGAATACCCCCACCGACAAAGAACAAACTCTCTTCGCCATCTGGCAACAGCACCCGGACCGGCCCTGGCTTGAGCGTTGTCATCAAGGGCGCATGGCGTGGCGTTATACCCAGTTCGCCAGCCACCCCGGAGGCAATCAACATCGCTGCTTCACCGGAAAAAATCTTCTCCTGTACACAAACGATGTCACAATGAATGGAATTGCTCATTATTACGATAATCTATCATTTTAGCGGCTGGTGTCTATACTCTGTATGGACACCCAAACATGGAGATATCATGACACTTTGCCCGGTTGCAATCGCCGCAGGTTGTAAGAAATGCCCCGCTTTCTCATTTTGTCCTGCCAAGTCACTTATCGGAGACCAACAAAAGAAAGACGGGCCTTCGACCAAATCTTCTGACCAGGATAAGTAGCAGGAAAACCCGAACTGACTGGTTCAGCGGTTATATTTTTTCATGAGCTGCTGCAGGCGGTCATGAGGAATTGCATGCTTGATGTTACCGTTTATGCCGGTCATCGTTTCTGCTGCGACCAGTGCATTAACAATGGCTTCCTCCGTTGCCTGGACCGTAGCAAGGAACAAGGCACTCATTTGATCATTTGGCAACATATCGGGCTTTTGAATTCCGGTGCGCGCCCCCGCGCCAGAATTTGCGGTTGAAAAGGCAATGAAGATATCGCCGGAACCATTACTCGCATAACCACCCACTTTTGCAATACCCATCGGAACACGCCGCGCCAGGCGCTTGAGTTGATGCGGCAACAGTGGCGCATCAGTGGCAACCACCACGATGATCGATCCGTATTCCTGGTTCTGAGAGTGGTATTCAGGCATCAGGTCGGTGATTTCTTTCCCGACCGGCACGCCAGCAATGGTCAACGTGTCCCGCATTCCATAATTCGCCTGCACCAGCACACCCAGCGTGTAGCTGGAACCACCGGCATCCACCAGCCTCGAAGTCGTTCCGGTGCCACATTTGAACTGGTGGCAGGACATACCAGTACCACCACCCACATTTCCTTCGGCTACCTGTCCGGACTTTGCGCTTTCCAGCGCATGGATTGCGTGTTCTTCGTTGACATGAAACCCATTGATGTCATTGAGGTCGCCATCATAGGTCTCGGCAACTACGGGTAGTGACCAGAACACATCCGGGTCGTCAGGAAGCGGGTCAAACAGCTTGTTTTCATATTGCCACTTGATGACCGCATCACGCACCACGCCCACACTGTGGGTGTTGGTGATCATCACCGGACCCTCCAGCAAGCCCGACTCCTCCACCCAGGTTGTGCCGGTCATTTCGCCATTACCATTGAGCGCGTACCAACCGGCAAATACCGGATCATAGGATTTACCCCTGGGAAGAATGGCGGTAACACCGGTCCGCACCGGCCCTTCGCCAACGACCAGCCCCCCCTCTCCGCTGATGAGGGTTTGCTGCCCGACGGTAACGCCTTCAACATCAGTGATGGCATTGAAAGGTCCGGGAATTCCGTCGAAGGAAATTCCAAGGTCCCGTGCGCGGGGCTTGATCAGCGTATCCGCGCCAAGTGAATTATGTGTGCTGCCCATCATGCCCAGCATGATGACGCAAAGCAGCCGGATGGACAATTTGTTCATATAGTCTCCTTTGAAGAAGCCAGTACAGCAGCGAACACTTCCCGATCAACATTGCCGCCGGAAGCAACGACGGCGACTTTCTGGCCGGAAATGCGATCTTTTTCCTGAATGGCCGCGGCAAGGGCCGCTGCACCCGCTCCTTCGCAGGTGTTGTGGGTACATTCGAAAAGCGCCCGCATGGCGGAGGCCACTTCATCGTCCGTTACCTGGACAATCCGGTCAACTCCTCTCCTGATGATCTCAAGCGCATCAGGTTGGGGGGTACGACATGCCATTCCATCTGCCAGGCGGGTCGTTACCGGTGATTCAATCAAGCTACCGGCTGCGAACGACTGAGCATAAGCAGTCGCATGTGCAGAGACCACTCCGACGATCCTGGTTTTCAGCTTCAAGGCATCGCGCACTGCGAGCATTCCGCAGATTCCGGAACCCAGGCCAATGGGTACATAGGCAATGTCAATATCTTTAACTGCATTGAACAGTTCCAGGCTATAGGTGGCGACCCCGGCTATCAGCAAAGGATGGAATGAAGGAACCAGGTGCAAGGAGCGTTCCGAGGCAAAGGAGACCGCTAGTTCAAGCGATTCCTGGAAATCAGCGCCTCGCTCGATCAACTCAACCCCGAGTGCCCGCATTGCAGCGTTTTTCTCAACACTGTTGCAAAGCGGCACAACAACGGTCGCAGGGATGCCGTAACGAAGCGCTGCAAAGCCAATCGACTGGCCATGATTTCCACGGGTGGCGCTGATGACGCCCCTTGGCCTGGTACGCGACCGCGCCAGCTGCTCGAAATAAACAAGTCCACCACGAAGTTTGAACGCGCCAACAGGTGTCTGGTTTTCATGCTTGACCCAGATTTCGGTACCGAGTCGATCGCACAGCATCGGCCAGCGATACTGTGGCGTAGGGGGCATGTCTTCATAGACTATGCGGGAAGCGTCTTCGATTTCTTTAAGGCTGGGCCTAGGAGCGGACACGTTTTGCCAGGTCAATGATGTCCCGTTCACAATAGGCGCATACATACCTGTGCCCCTCATCAGAGCTAAGCCGGAACTCCGATATGACGGGTTCTTTCTGACGGGAGATACAGTTAGGATTCGAGCAGGTGAGGATGCCCCTGACAACCTTCGGCGCCTCGGCATAGAATTTTTTAACGACCTTTCCCTCGACGATGATGTTGATCGTCGCCTGTGGGGAGATCAGTGCTACACGGCTCGCCTCTTCACCGGAGAGTTCTACATCCTCGATCTTGAGGATGTCTTTTTTACCGCCTTTCTTTGAATGGGAGTTGATAAGTATGCTCATACCCCTGTCGTTGGACAGGCCCAGCACTCGAAGCACATCAAATGCCATACCCGGAAGAATGTGGTCGATTACGGTGCCGTGCTCAATTCTCTCCACTTTCATGAATTTTTTAGGCATTTCTTTCACCTCCCATGACCATCGAAAGCAAAGCCATTCTTACCGGCACCGCATTGAAGGCCTGGACAAAGTATTTGGCCTGCGGCAGGGAATCCACTTCCGGTGTAATCTCGTTCACCCTTGGGAGTGGATGTAAAATGATCATGTCCTCAGGACCCCGGGCGACCAGTTCCGGATCAACCCGGTAGACCCCTGCGACTTTCTCGTATTCAACGGGATCCGGAAACCGCTCTTTCTGAATCCTCGTGACATAAAGCACGTCTGTTTCAGCGATTACATCCTCTGGAAAATGGCAGGCCATGCCGAATTTCCCGGTGTCCCTGAGGTAGCCAACGACTTCGCTGGGCATTTCCAGTCCTTCCGGTGAAACCAGATTGATCGTGTTCCCAAGCTTGGCCAGGGCGATCGCCAGTGAGTGCACAGTCCTTCCGTAGCGAAGATCACCAACGAGGCTGATATTCAACCCTTCCAGCCTGCCCATCTCTGTTCTGATCGTGAACAGATCGAGCATGGTTTGCGTCGGATGCTGACCGGCGCCGTCACCGGCGTTTAGAATCGGTACGTCTGAGAACTCAGCCGCCAGCCTGGCCGCTCCCTCGCGCGGGTGCCTCAAGACCACAGCATCGGCATAGGCGCTGACCATCCGTATGGTGTCGGCCAGGGTCTCGCCCTTGACGACAGATGACGCCTCGGGCCCAGCGAACCCGACCACCGCACCTCCGAGGCGGTTCATGGCCGTCTCGAAGGAAAGCCGGGTGCGAGTGGACGGTTCGTAAAATATGCAGGCCAGGACTTTACCCTTCAGGAAATCCGATACCGTCTGCCCCCTGGCGGTTTTCACCATCCTTTCAGCCCTGTCGAGAACGTCAATGATCTCCTCAACCGAGAAGTCCTGAATCGAGATCACATGTTTCATGGATTTCCTCTCACCAGCCTGGTTTATTCGGCAGGAACTTCGTTCAGGGAAAGCGCAATAGCTTCCGAGTAAGTCGTAACAACCAGGTCGCCGACCGCAGCCTTTTTGAGGTTTTCCGGGTCCCGGGCCTCGTACTCCTTGATTTCCCCTCCGGGCCATTTCAGCTTAAAGGTATTGGCCTCAATATTGATGTCTTCAACCGTGGCCGTTGTGACCGTAGTTTCCATCAACATTCCCGCCGGAGTTTCTCCTTCTTTGTTCCGGGCAACAGCTGCCATGGTTCCGGTGCCCGGCTCCATGCCGTCGTTGGCCAGTACTTCGATGGACAGGTGCTGAACATATTCCACGTTCACGATGTCACCCACCTCAATCTTGTCAATATTGTTGGAATCTTCCATGGCTTTGATTGTGCGGGTGTTTCCCTCCGGACCTTTCAGCGTTATCGTGCGCGCTTCCCGGTCAATGGCATCCACCACCGTCGTCAACTTGATCGTCTGGGTCGCGGAAATAGAAGGTTTTTCAATGGCTGCGATTTCATCGCCTGCCTGCAAGGAAAGAGAAAAAATCAAAGCGGTTACTACAAGTATCAATTTGAATTTCATGAGGGTTTGTACTCCGTATAAAAGCGAATGAATCCGACCTCGCAGTATATGACAAGAACTCAGTGAGACCTACTCTGGGATTCCCTGATCAGGTATCGTCGCAGACAATCCCCTGAGTGTGATTCGAAATCAACGTACCCGCCTTGCCATCCAAAATTTTGGCCAGGTCCGAAAGCTGGCCGATGGCACTCTGCTTGCCTGTTTCGCGAACAAACTTGCAGGCTCCTTTCACTTTTGGCCCCATTGATCCTGCCGCGAAGTCCATTTTCTCGATGGCGTCCGGGTGTGCGGCCCTGATGGGCCTTTGGTTTGCTGTTCCAAAGTCCAGGTAGACGTTAGCTACATCCGTTAACATCACGAACATGTCGGCATCCAGGTCAGTAGCCAGCAGGCCGCTGGCCAGATCTTTGTCGATGACGGCTTCCACGCCATAAAGTTTGCGATTTTCGTCGTAAGCAGTCGGAATACCCCCACCCCCAGCGCAAATAACAACAACGTTATTATCGACCAGCATCCGGATCACGTTCATTTCGATGATGCGCCTGGGTACCGGCGAGGGCACGACCCTGCGGAAGTATTCTCCATCAGGCGCCATGAACCAGCCTTTCTCAGTTTGCAATCTTTCCGCTTCGACCTTCCCATAAACCGGCCCCACCGGTTTGCTGGGGTTCTGGAAGGCCGGATCAGCCGGATCGACCAGGACCTGTGTCAGGATCGTGACGATATGATCTTTGAACGGGATGAGATTGCCCATTTCCTGCTCAATCATGTAGCCGATCATGCCGACGGTTTCAGCACCCAGCACGTCCAGGGGATAGGGCTCAACCGCCGTGTAGTGGGCGTCCATGAGCGCCAACAGGCCGACTTGCGGCCCGTTGCCGTGAGCGATGATAAGCTGATGGAGTTCGTGAACCACGGCCAGTTCGGCCGCAGCCTTGCGAATATTTTCGCGCTGGTTTTCAGCATTCAGTTCCTGGCCGCGCCGCAACAGGGCATTACCACCCAATGCCACCACTGTTCTCATCGCCCCACCCTCAATTCAGCCGGAGATGTCACTGACTGCCCAGCGTGGCCACCAGCAAGGCCTTGATGGAATGAACGCGGTTTTCCGCCTGCTCGAACTGGATTCCCGCAAGAGATTCAAACACCTCTTCGGTCACTTCCATGGCATCCAGGCCGAACTGCTCCATGATCTCCCGGCCCACTTCGGTTTCCAGGTTGTGGAATGCAGGCAGGCAGTGCATGAAACGCACCCTGGGATTACCAGTGGCTGCCATCAGTTCGGCATTGACCTGGTAGGGCTGGAGCAACTTGATGCGCTCTTCCCAAACCTCGGAGGATTCGCCCATGGATACCCATACATCGGTGTGGATGAACTGGACCCCTTTGACCGCTTCACGGGGATCCTCGGTCAGGGTCAGGGTTCCCTTGTTCACCTTCTCCAGATCTCGCGCGAATTCGAGCAGTTTTTCGTCGGGCCACAGGTGCCTGGGGGCGCCAATGCGCACATCCATGCCCATCAGGCAACCGGCAATCATTAGCGAATTACCCATGTTTGAGCGTGCATCACCCACGTAAGCGAAAGAGAAATCATGCCATGGCTGTGGCATATGCTCACGCATGGTCATGATATCGGCACACATTTGAGTTGGGTGGAATTCGTCCGTCAAGCCATTGAAAACCGGAACGCCGGCATACTCCGCCAGTTGCTCGACAATATGCTGGCCCGAGCCACGATATTCGATGGCGTCATACATACGGCCCAGCACGCGGGCCGTGTCCTTGACGGACTCCTTTTTACCCATATGCGAGCCGGCCGGATCAAGGTAAGTCACGTTCGCACCCTGGTCGTACGCAGCCACTTCGAAGGCACAGCGTGTCCGCGTTGAAGCTTTTTCGAAAATCAGGGCGATATTTTTGCCGCGTAGAAGCTGAACCTCGGTACCAGCATACTTGGCCCGCTTCAGGTCCCGCGCCAGGTCCAGAATATAGGTCAGGTCACGCTTCGTAAAATCAATCAGCTTAAGAAAGCTGCGATTTTTCAGGTTGAACGACATGGTGCTTACTCCTATGAGTTCTTATACTAATCTAGCAGGTAATTTCAATGAAAGAAGTGACGTTGGGCAAAGACTTTGCACGGAGGTAAATGATGATGTCAGACAAAACGGGGCAATGCATGTGCGGCGCGGTGAAGTTCAGCGCAAGCGACGTGCCCAATAACTTTTCGAGTTGTTATTGCAAGACATGCCAGCGCTGGGTGGGTACAGCGTACAAGAGCGTATTGATACCAACTAAAAACCTGAGCATTTCGGGCCGCGAAAATATCAGCGTCTTTGCAAGTTCTGCATTCGCAGAGCGGGCTAATTGCAAAAAATGCGGATCAGCCATCTGGTGGCGATTGACGGCTGGCCCCTATGTCGGTAAAACCGGGATTTCGCTTGGACTGCTGGACGATACTGACGGGATGGTTCTGAGCGGCGAATTGTTTGTCGACTACAAAAACAGCACGGATGTGATCCCGGAAGGGGTATCGCAGATGACCTCGGAAGAAGCGGCCAAAATAGTCTCTGACTTCGTGTAAGGGAATTTTCGTGGGTGCGGCCCGCTCCTGCGTCAGCGCCTGCCCTTTTTCCGTAACTGCTCCAGCGCCCGCAACTGGGCGGCTGCCTCGAGCAACCTGGCCTGGGCCTCGGCTATTTCCATCTCGCCAGTATGGTCCTGGAGTTCGCGTTCGGCTTCTTCCTTGGCGCGAGACGCGGCAGCCTCGTCGAGATCATCGGCACGAACCGCGGTATCGGCCAGCACGGTGACAATGTGGGGCATCACTTCCAGGATGCCACCACCAACGAAGAAAAACGCTTCCTCGCCATCGGGCTGTTGCACCCGGACCGGTCCGGGTTTGAGCTGGGTAATCAGCGGCGCGTGGCGGGGACTGATACCCAGTTCACCCACCGTGCCAGTGGCAAAAACCATCGAGGCCTCGCCGGAGAAAATTTTCTCCTGCGCGGATACGATGTCACAATGAATGGTATGTTTCATGAGCCTGTCAAATTCGTTTAGGCCGCCTCAGCCGCCATTTTCTTCCCTTGCTCCGCCGCTTCCTCGATCGAACCCACCATGTAGAACGCCTGTTCGGGCAGATGGTCGAACTCGCCCTCGATGATGCCTTTGAATCCACGGATCGTGTCTTTCAGCGAAACGTATTTACCGGCTGCACCGGTGAAGGTCTCGGCCACGAAGAAAGGCTGTGACAGGAAACGCGCCACTTTACGTGCACGTGCCACGACCGCCCTGTCCTCGTCAGACAGTTCGTCCATACCAAGGATCGCGATGATGTCCTTGAGTTCCTTGTAGCGCTGCAGAACGGATTGCACACCGCGGGCCACTTCGTAGTGCTCAACGCCGACGATGTTCGGATCCAGCAGGCGTGAAGTTGAATCCAGCGGATCCACAGCGGGGTAAATACCCTGCTCGGCAATCGCACGGCTGAGTACCAGGGTCGCGTCCAGGTGGGCGAATGTCGTTGCCGGTGACGGATCGGTCAAATCATCGGCTGGAACATACACGGCCTGAAAGGACGTAATGGAACCGGTCTTGGTTGAGGTGATGCGCTCCTGCAGCATACCCATCTCAAGAGCCAGCGTTGGCTGGTAACCAACGGCTGACGGCATGCGGCCCAGCAGCGCAGATACCTCTGTTCCAGCGAGTGTGTAGCGATAAATATTGTCGATGAACATGAGAACATCACGGCCTTCGTCGCGGAATTCTTCAGCCATCGTGAGGCCCGTCAGGGCAACACGCAGACGGTT
>Ga0209013_10004720_pt1 | contig 11887 bp, 8 predicted proteins | sample Cruoilmetagenom2_FD_187291 | JGI IMG/M metagenome (GOLD analysis project Ga0209013, IMG submission 187291) | Oil polluted marine microbial communities from Coal Oil Point, Santa Barbara, California, USA - Sample 2 (SPAdes) (version 2) | ecosystem: Environmental > Aquatic > Marine > Oil seeps ...
CGCACCGATCACGGCCATCGTGATGATCTTCGAGCTCACAGGTGATTACAAGATCATCCTCCCCTTGATGATCAGTTCCATCATCGCCACGCTCCTGGCCACGCGGCTGCAAAAAGCGTCGATCTACACCCTCAAGCTCCTTCGGCGGGGCGTTGACATCCGTGGCGGTTATTCGGCAAGTGTGCTGAGCCACCTGACGGCAAGGGACGCGATGCGGACCGAGTTTGCCGAGGTCGGACGCGCGGACCAACTGATGCCTGTGTTCTCCCGATTCGTCGAACGGCCCGGAGATACAGTGTTGGTGACCGACGCCGATCAGCGACTCCTCGGGGTGATTACCCTCGACGATATTCGGCCTTTGATGACCGACCCGGATTTGGTTCGAGGGCTGGTGATCGCAGAAGACATGATGCGCGTCGACGGTTTCCCCGTGTTTGCGCCGGGCGATCCGCTCGACGAGGTGATGAGGCGGTTTGGACGGTACCGATTCATGGCGCCAGTGGTGGACAACGGCCGACTCGTGGGTGCGTTGTGGCCTCAGGACGTAATCGAGTCCTACAATTCGGAAATTCTCAAACGGGACATGGCGTCGACCATGGCAGTAACTGTCGGCAACAGTCCAAGGACGCGAGCCTTACCCGGCGTTCGCGGCATGAGCATGGCCGAGGTTCCGGTGCCGGCAAGCTTTTTCGGTCGCAGCCTCGGCTCCCTCGACATCCGCAACCGGTTTGGCGTCAGCCTTCTCCTGATCAAGCGAAAGGGCAACGCCGGCGAACAGATCATCGACGAAGTGCCAGATGCCGACTCCGTGTTCCAAGAGGGCGACGTGATGTTGGTTTTGGGAAATGAGGATCGTATCAGTCGGTTCGAGAGGAATGGCTGAATGCGCTTCCGGCCCGCTCTGCTGGTTGTTCTGACCTTCGGTGCCCTCATCTTGACTGGGTTTGTTGTGCTCCAGGGGTTGATCCATGCTGGTGGGCAGCCGGAACCGGATGTCATCACATCTGCGTTTACCGCGGTGAGTGCCGTGTGCGTGACCGGGCTCAGCGTCGTCGATCTATCCCGCGACCTGGGGTTCGGCGGTCAATTGGCCATTCTGTTGCTTATTCAAATTGGCGGTCTCGGCGTGCTGACCTTGTCAAACTGGGTTCTTTTGTCACTCCGTGGGCGTCTCGGAGTTTACGGATCAATTCTCACACTTGACACTGTCGGCGCTCATTCTCGCGTGTCTCCGTCGGTGCTGGTGCGCCGGATTATTCTCTTCACCTTGTCGACCGAAGCTGTTGGCGCGCTGATCCTCTTTGTGAGATTTTCAGGCGATTTTCAGACCCGGCAGGCAGTCTGGCTGGCGATCTTTCATTCCGTGTCGGCATTTTGTAATGCCGGTTTCAGCCTATTTAGCGGCAGTCTGATGGAGTACAGAGATGACTTCGTCGTCAACCTCACCGTAATGGCGCTCATCATGGTCGGCGGGATCGGTTTCGTTGCAGCCATGGACGTCATCGAACAGGTTGAAGCGATTGTCAAAGGAGTGAGGCGCAAGTTGGCGGTCCACACACGTGTGGTTCTCGCTGCGAGCTTCCTCCTGATCGTTTCGGGCGCTCTGCTCTTTCTCGTATTTGAATGGAGCAATACATTTGCCACCGAAACTGCGGGTGGGGAGTTTGTCCAGTCGTTCTTTCTTTCGGTGACCGCGAGAACCGCAGGATTCAATACGGTCGAGATAGCTCACCTGACGAACATGACCCTCGTCATTGTGATTATTTTCATGATCATCGGCGCATCGCCGGGCTCGACGGGCGGCGGCGTGAAGACCACATCTCTGGTGGTGCTGTGGGCCATGGTTCGTGCGCATCTCTTCAACAGGCCGGAGACCGAGGTTGGACGCAGGCGCATTCCTCCGGAACTCGTGGCGAAAGCTCTGGCACTGATCGTTCTGTATGGATGTGTTGTGGTTGTCGGGATGATTGCCCTTCAGGCGACCGAGTTCGGTGAGCTTCCTCACGAAGCAACCCACGGCATGTTCTTGGAGCACCTCTTTGAGGTGGTCAGTGCGGTGAGTACGGTCGGGTTATCCATGGGGTTGACAACAGGACTGTCGGACGGAGGTCTCCTCGTCCTGATGGGCTTAATGTTTGTCGGGCGTGTGGGTCCGTTGGTTATCGCCGCATCGTTGATTGGCGAACGTCCGCAACTCGGATTTCGCCTGCCCGAGGCCGACATCATGATCGGATGATGGCATCGCCAGTGATTGGGGTCGATTGTGGTTTCCTCAAAAAGAAGTTACGCGGTTGTTGGGCTGAGCAAGTTTGGTTTTCGGGTGGCGACCGGGTTGTTCAGCGCCGGGGTTGATGTCCTGGCGATAGATCGGGACGATCACCTGATTCAGAAAATTGCTGATCACGTGACCAGGGCAATTCGGGCTGATGCCATGGACGAGGAGATCCTGGAGCATCTCGGTATTTTCGACGTGGATGTTGTGGTCATAGGTTTTCGCAGCTCTTTCGACGCCGCCGTGCTGCTGACCATGATGTTGAGGAAAAGGAGCGAGAACATCCACATCATCGCCCAGGTTGACACCGACGAAAAGGCCGAGGCGCTACAGCAGGTCGGTGGAAACGTGACGGTCTTTCCTGAGCGCGATATCGCGGATCGACTGGTGAAACGGCTGATGACGCCGAACCTGGTGGAACACATGGAGCTCGCACCGGATGTGGCCGTTGTTGAGATGGCCGTTCCAACCGAGTTTTTGGGAAAGTCCCTTGCCGACCTGGGCATTCGCGCCAAACACGGCGTTCACGTCATCGGAGTGGTGCAGACGAGCGATGGAACCGGAGGGAAGAACGTCGTGGTCGCTCCACCGGCGGATACCGTTTTCCGCGAAGGAGAGGTTATGTTGCTCCTCGGCAAGATCGAGCGCCTTAACCACTTCTCCGCGGTCTATCAGAGCTGACTTTCGCTTACCGACAGAACCCGCTGTGGCCGATTATATGCGGGATCGTCACCATCCTTTGCTGGACATGATCCTGTCGATCTCATCGAGCGCGTGCCTCTCCTCCAGGGCGAGACGGGCCGCCCTGGCTTCGCGGATCTTCTTCACCAGGATCTCGATGTCGGTGGGTTTCTCGAAGACATCCACCGCGCCAAGCTTGGTTGCCTCAACAGCTTCACCGACGGTGGCCTGTCCGGAGAGAAGAATGATCTGGAGGTCGGGATGGTCTTCGAGCAGGACCTTGAGCGTCTCAATGCCGTTCATCCCGGGCATCGCCAAATCGAGAACCACGGCGTCAAAGGTCTTGGCTTTGGCGAACTCGATGGCGTCTTTCCCGTTTGTGGTGTACTCGACGTCCAGTCCTCGCGCCCGCATGCGTTCTGCGAGCGTCTCAACGAACTCCACCTCATCGTCGACCAATAGCACGCTTTCGATTTTCATCGCCATTCTCCATCTCGATCCGCGGTGACCGGCTGGCGGCTCCGTTGGTTGCACTTTAGCAGTTTCCCTCCGCCACGAAGCGGCGGCCTCCTCTCAAGGCACTTCGAGTTCGGCACGGTGATGCTGCGGAACGCGGAAAACCAAAATGCCGGACGGCTCGTCTCCAAGGCCTTTGACCATAGAACCGCCGATACTTTCTAGAAGGAACTGAAGCAGCTCCAGTCTGTCATTTATGTTCTCGTCTTGAGTCAGGTGGTCCGCACTGGTGACCCGGATTTCGGCGCCGTCTCCACGCACAACGTAGTCCACGACCACCCGTCGAATGTCCGAGGCGCTCCTCAGGGCCAGGTCGATGCAGGTGAACACTGCCTGCTGGACGCAGAAGGGATTGCTCTCCAGAACGATCGACTCCGGGGGCAAATCCGAGACAAGCTCGACCCGAGCCAACCGGGCCGAACGTTCAGCGAGAAAGAGCACCCTCTCGATCGCCTCCTTGAGGTCGAAGACCGCCACTGGCAGATCGACGCTATGGGAAAAGCGGTTGATGTTGCCGATAATGGTTTCGCCTCGATGCACCTGATGTTGAATTCTCGCGGCCACCTCTTGAAGCCGAGGGAGGTTGACCGGCAACCCTTGCTCTTCGGCTCGTAACAGGTCGAGTTGAAGCCCCGCCAGCTCATTGATGATATTGAGGACGTTGGTGAGTTCGTGTGACTGCCCGGCGATGATGGTGCCGAAGAATGCAAGGCTCTCGTCGCGTATCCGAGGAGACTTCAAGTCACTCACCGGTCCACCTGTTTCGTTGCGGCCGCGGCGTTGCGCAGAATATCGATCAGGATCTCGATATCGATGGGTTTCTCGACGTAGTCGAAAGCGCCGAGGCGCCGCCCCTCCTCGGCATCATCGTGTGAACCGTGACCACTCAGGAGAATCACCTGTAAACCGGGGTGCAACGCCTTGACCTGCCGGACGACCTCGAGTCCTCCGAGCCCGGGCATCTTGACATCGGCCACGACCACATCGAAGGTTTCCCGCTCGATCAACTGCAGGGCATCAGCGCCGGTGGTTGCGCCCCGGGCTTGGACTCCTCGAAGTTGGAGCCGCTCGACGACGGCCGACACCAGCTCTTCTTCGTCATCGACAAACAGCACTCGAAGATCGCTCATCCCAATCAGGCCTTCCTTTTTTCCGGCAGGATTACCGTAAAGCTCGTGCCGACACCGAGCTTGCTACCTACGGAGATTTCGCCTCCGAGTTTCTTGACAATGCCATAGGTAATCGACAGGCCGAGTCCAGTCCCCCCGCCTTTCTTGGTGGTAAAAAACGGTTCGAAAATCTTCTTGATATCGGCCTCGGGGATCCCCTTGCCGTCATCGGTAACTGTCACGGCGACCGTTTGATCCTCCCCGGAATTGAGGGTGACCTCGATCGTGCCCCCGTTATCCACTGCGGCAAGGGCGTTGTTGAAAATGTTGAGGAACACCTGTTGGAGCCGCGAACGGTCGCTCTCGATGGTGGGCAGATCCTCTGCCACGTCAAATGACACTTTGATATCGCGGTACTCGGCTTCTCTCCCCAGAAATCCGAGGACATCCTTGAGCAGCGCGTGAAGATCAATCGTCTCGCTCTGTACGTCCATGTGCCGAGCAAAACCGAGAAGGCGGTGCGTAACCTTCTGGCAGCGTGCCACCGAACCCAAGACCGAATCCACGATGCCGAGGAGCTTGTCCCGCGGAGGGGTCGCTTCGCTCAGCGTCACAAGATCCTTCAACAGCCCCGCCTTCTCGTTGATGATTGCAAGCGGGTTGTTGATCTCGTGCGCTACACCGGCGGCAAGGCGTCCAATGGAAGCCAGCTTGTTGCTGTACTCCACCTGGTGATACAGGGCGGTACGCCGCTCGTCCGCCTCGCGTATGCGCATGATGAGCCTTCCAGATCCCCAGAGGATGACTGTCAGGATCACACCGACGCTGACGACCAAGAAGCCCAGCAACTCGCTGCGGAGGGTGAACCAGCGCCCCATTGCCTCCTCGGCGGGTTTGATTTGGATGAGGACAAAGGGCGAGTTGTGGATGTAGGCCGAACTCATAAAGACGGCCCGGTTTCGTTCATCCGTCAGCTCGACGACCTCGACGCTCGGGGAATAGTGCGGAACCGGCAATGGAATTGGAGTGAGAACCTCTCCGTAACGGCGTGATGGCGACTGCAGGATGCCCTCGCGATTGATCAGGAAGACGTCGTCAGTCGGCTGCAAACCGGTCGTAAGGATCTGCTCACTCAACATCTCGGCGTCGATCGTTGCGCGGAGGATGTAGAACCCGCCGTCGGGCTGGTCATGTTTGGTGGCGATCGCAAAGTGCGGTGATTTTCGGAAGCCGAGGAAGATGTCGCTGGTGGAGGTGCCCCGCCGTGCAACCTCGTGGAACCACTCCTGGTCGAGGTAGTTGCGGCCTTCCAGCTCGTACGGACCGGAGTAGCACAGCTGGTTGCCGGCGTCGTCGATGATTCCGAGGTCGACGAAGGTCCCGACCTCGAGCGAACGGTTGAGGTTCGATATCACTCGGGTCAGGGAAGCTTGGCCGCACAACTCGGAAAATGGGCGGTCGTAAGCGAGGAACAGCAGGCCGGAGCGGCGTTCGGACAGAAAGAGTTCGAGGGATCGTTTGGTATTGAGGGTCAGACGGGCCATAGGTTCGACAGCCTCGGCTTGCAGGGCTTCGCGAAACTGAACGTAGTTGATGACCATCGTGATAGTCAACGGCAACAGGGAGACAGCCGCCGCGGCCAGGACCACCAGACGACGAAGACCACGGTAGGACTGCGGACGTACGCGCCCACCAGACACCTCGGATTCGGCGACGTGGGTCGTCGATTCGAAGTCGCTGGACTCGGAGCTGTCAGTCGTCGTGGTGCTCGCCACGCGTTGCCTCGATCTTGCGGTAGGCCGCCCCCATGGTCTCAGTGAGTTCCTCGATGTCCACCGGTTTGCGCAGGTAGGCGAAAGCGCCTAGCTCGGCGGCCAGTTCCTCCTCGGCCGTCGAGCCGTGCCCGGTAAGAATGATGACCTCTGTTTCGGGGTGGCTCTTCTTCATTCTGCGCAGTACCTCGAGCCCATCGATACCCGGCATCTTGAGGTCGAGCACCATCACCTCGGGCTGATCGTCGGCGACCATCGCCAGCGCCTCCTCTCCGTCGTAAGCGATCGCCGGCGTCATCTTGCGAGACTCGAGGCGCTCGGAGAGAGTGTTGACGAACTCCTGCTCATCATCGACCAGGAGCACTTTCGATGGCACGTCGAGGTCAATCTTGAAGGAAATGTCGGGCTCTTTGAAGTGCGGCCCGGGTCGGACCTCGACCGAGGACACACCCTCAATACCGAGGGCAATCTTCTCCAGCTCTCGGTGTTGTCGATCTCGAAAGATACTGTATTTCTTGATTAAGACGGTGGCTCGATTGGCGTCACAAACCACGTCCACGTCGTGACCCTCTCGGGCGAGCTCGAGGTTGACGGCGGCCGCACAACGAACGTCGGCAAGAGCTTTCTCACCGCCCCCAGTCAGGGACAGCAACGGCCGCTTCGCATAATCGCAGATCAGATCCACCGCGTCATCGAAAGGAGTCTCTTGCACGGCGATGAAAATGTCGAACATGCTCTTGTCCCAGGCGCCGAGACCCACGACCAGGCCGGTCCACTCTGCACGAGCCTCGTCGTCGGCCTTGATGCGGCGTTTGGCATCCCGGTCTCCGACCTCCTGTTTGCCCGCCTCCACGAGGCGGAATTCGTGGGTGCCGGCGAGGCAGACCCGCAGCACGTGAGTGAGGGTCATTGACAACAAGTGCCCGAGCAGACCGTGATAGACGAGACCGTCGGCGGCAATGGCGTCGATCATCGCGACCCGTATGGCGGCGACCGCCATCGCCGAGCGGCGGACAGAGGGAGCGATGACCGGGGAGGGCCCGTAGACTATGCGCTCCAGGGCGCTGGGCTCGGCGCCGGCGAGCTCAGCCGCGGCGGCGAAGACCTCGCGATCGGTAAGGCGACCGATGCCGAGCCTCTTCGCAACTTGGTCCGCTACCTCCGGTCCGTGGCAAAACGTCGCACTGTCGATCGTGATGACCGCCACGTCTCGATCCCCCAGCCAGTAGATTCTCCTCGTACAGCTGCCAATGGAATTCTGGCAGCCGGCTGCTCAACTGTCAATCGACGGTGGTGTGAACGTTTCGGAGATGGGTGCTCTCTTGAGACAATCGATAGCGCGTATACTACGACACGATGGAGTGCAGGTAATTGCCAATACTGCGACGTCTCTTCCCCTTCCTGAACTGGTTCGAGAGCTACGACGTGGAAACGCTTCGCGTCGACTTCGTGTCCGGTCTCACCGTCGCCCTGGTGCTGGTGCCGCAATCGATGGCCTACGCTCAACTCGCCGGCTTGCCGGCCTACTACGGACTCTACGCCGCCTTCCTGCCGCCCATCGTGGCCAATCTCTTCGGCTCCAGCCGGCAGCTCGCGACCGGCCCGGTGGCGGTGGTCTCGCTGATGACGGCCGCCTCACTCGAGCCTCTCGCCACCACGGGGAGCGTGGGCTACATCGCGTACGCGGTCTTGCTCGCCCTGATGGTGGGTATCTTCCAGCTCACGCTCGGGGTGCTGCGGCTCGGTATGATCGTCAACTTCCTGTCGCACCCGGTGGTCAACGGCTTCACCAACGCAGCCGCCCTGATCATCGCCACCTCGCAGCTCTCGAAGATATTCGGCGTCCATGTCGACAAGGCGGAGCACCACTACGGGACGATTCACCGCGTAGTCGAGGCCGCCATCGACTACACCCATCTGCCGACGCTCGGGATGGCGGTGCTCGCCTTCGCCATCATGATCATTCTCAGGCGTGTGAACCGCAGGATTCCGAACGTCCTCGCGGCGGTCGTTGTGACCACGGCGCTGTCGTGGTCGCTGGGGTTCGAGAAGAACGAAGCCGTGTCGCTCGGTCAGATCGAATCCAGAAGGGCGCACGAGTTGGTGGAGGCATTCAACGACACGGTGACCGAGGAACGACTGCTGGAAGAAACGCGTGCTGAGGGGAATACTCTGCTCGACGAGCAGATGGACGGCATCGGTCAACAGTGCATCGGCTGCCACGAACGCAGGTCGGCCGAGAGATTCACCTCTGAGGAAACAGACGCTGTGGGGCAAGACTTCGAGCGCAAGGCGCTGGCTCTACACCAGATGGCCGGACTGATCGACCAGCGGATCGAGGAGCTCAAGCACCGGGTGTCGGCCATTCGTACCGACCTGAGAGCCTTTCGCTTTAAACGTGCCGTGGTTACGGATGGCAGCTCGCGCTTCTATCCGGCGGGTGAGACAGCCCCAAATATTGAGGTCGAGAGCGGCATATGGCGACTCACGGTCGGCAACAGCCCCGTCGATCTCGATGGGCTCACCATGACCGGAGGAGGGGCGGTGGTGGGGCTGATCCCCGCTGGTCTCCCGCCCATCCGGCGGCCGGCGATCGACCTCCAGGTGATGCGCAAGCTCTTCGCGGCGGCAATCATCATCTCCATCCTCGGCTTCATGGAGGCCATCTCGATCGCAAAGGCGATGGCCGCCATCACCAAGCAGAAGCTGGACCCCAACCAGGAGCTGATCGGCCAGGGGCTGGCCAACATCATCGGCTGCATGGGCCAGAGCTATGCCGTGTCCGGCTCCTTCTCCCGTTCCGCGGTCAACCTCCAGGCGGGCGCCAGGACCGGCATGTCGAACGTATTTTCGGGCATCATCGTGGCCATCGTCCTGCTCTTTTTCTCACCCCTCCTCTACCACCTCCCGCAGGCGGTCCTGGCGTCGATCATCATGATGGCGGTGTTCGGCCTGCTTAACGTCAGCGGTTTCGTCCATGCCTGGCGGACGCAGCCCTTCGACGGTGTCGTGTCAGCGATCACCTTCGTGGTCACGCTCGCGATGGCGCCCCATCTCGAGCAGGGCCTCTTCCTTGGCGTCGCCCTATCCCTCGGCGGCTACCTCTTCCGCACCATGCGACCGGAGGTAGCGGTCCTCGCTCCGACCCCGGATGGTGGCCTGGGCGACGCCTCCCGGCACGGTCTCGATCAGTGCCAATTCCTGGCGACCATCCGCTTCGGCGGCCCGCTCAATTTTGCCAGCGCGTCCTATCTCGAGGACAAGGTCCTCGACCGCGTCTCGAAGCTGCCGGATCTCAGGCACGTCCTGATTGTCGCCGACGGAATCAACGAGGTGGACGCATCGGGTGAGGAGATGCTGCGTCACCTTGTGGAGCACCTGCGCGAGGCCGGCCTCGATGTCTCCTTCTGCGGTCTCAAGGATCAGGTGGTCGATGTGCTCAAGCGCTCCCACCTTTATGATTTCGTGGGCGAAAACCACGTTTACCCCAGCACGGCGCGCGCGATCGCGACGATCTACGCCTCGGCACATCCGGAGCCCGAGCCGGACTGCCCGTTCCGCACGGTGATGCCACGACTCACGGAGCTGTCGCTCCACCCTGACGGCTCGCTCCGGGACGCCATTCGCAACGACCTCCCGCTGTGCCGCCACATCGCCGTTCTCCGTTTCGACGATCCGCTCACCTACGCCAACACCGACTTCCTTGAGCAGGAGACGTTCCTCAAGTTAGAGGGCAGACCGGCGTTGCGGCAAGTGCTTTTCGTCGCCCACGGCATCGCCGACATCGACCCCTCCGGGGCACAGAAGCTCTGCCAGCTCGTCAACAGGCTTCGCGAACAGGGACTGGAGGTTTCCTTCACCGGCTTCCGGGATGAGATCCTGGAGGTTCTCGACCGCATCGACACCGATCAGGTGATCGGTGAGGGGCACCGGTTCCCGACCCAGTTTGCCGCCATCGCGGCGGTGTACTCCCACGCCCACGTTAATTCGGACGAGACCGACTGCCCGTTCCTGACGCTGGCGCCGCGACTCACCGAGCTCTCGCTCCATCCCGACGGGACCCTGCGCGAGGCGCGCCGACACAGCCTCGGGCTGTGTTCGCACATCGCGGCTCTGAGGTTCGACGGTCCCATGATTCTCGCCAACCCGGCGGCGCTCGAAGTAGAACTCGTCAGGTGGGTGAAACACCGGCTCGAGGTGACCCACCTGCTGCTCGTCGCCCACACCCTGGACAAATTCGGCTTTGACGATGCCGAGCGGCTCCTCGATCTGGTCGGGCGTCTCCGACGTGCCGGGCTCACGGTCACCTTCTGCTGCTTCCGCGACCACGTCTTCGAGGTCATCGAACGAACCGGAGCGGCCGATCAGATCGGCCTCGACAACTTCTTCCCTTCAGAGTCCTCGGCGGTCGCCGCCATCTACGCCGAGGCGCATCAAAAGAGAACGGAGGAGGGCTGCCCGCTACTGGGAATGCTGCCGCGGGTGGTGGAGATCTCGCTTCATCCAGACGGTTCACGGCGCAACGCCCGGCGCTACGGTCTCGCGACCTGTCGGGTGATCGCGGCTCTGCGCATCGACGGGTCCCTCAACTTTGCCACCATCAGCTATGTGGCCGACGAGATCAGGGCGCAGATTGCCGATCGGCCGGAGCTGCGCCACATCTTGCTCGCTGGCCACGGCCTCTCGGCCGTCGACGAGATCGCATCGGAGGGGCTGGCCGCTCTGGTCGTCGAGCTCCGCGATGCAGGCCGCGAGGTTTCCGTCAGCGGGCTCAAGGACGACGTCCTCGACGTCCTCGAACGCACCGGCTGCCTCGAGATCATCAGTACGGACGCGATCTTCCCAACCCGTGCGCGGGCGATCGAGGCGATCCATGAAAAGGCGCACCAGGGCGTCGACGAGCGTCCCTGTCCGCTCATCGAGGTGGTCGAGATTCACGAGCCTTAACTCGAGTAATGGTGAGGAGTACAATCAGATCGCCGGTCCGAGTTGTCGGTTGCTCGGCTGCTCGAACCGCGGATTCGTTGTGATGCTGGAGGAAGTGCATCGTGCAACTCGTATGTGTGTCACGGGGAGAGCAGGAGAGGGGAAAACTCTTTGCTCAGGCGCTGGCTCGAAAGCTCGCTTTCGAGTGTCTCGGTCAGGAGGAGCTTGCCGACCTCGCTATTCAGGACGGGATCGCAGTCGGCAAGCTGGAAACGGTCGCGGTCAAGAAACGTCATTTAACAGAGCGACAGGTTCTTGAGAAAGAACATTTTCTCGCATTTATAACACGGGTGCTGTGCGAACGCGTCCTTGAGAAAAACCTGGTATTTCACGGACGGGCCGGTCATCTCGCGGTGCCGGGTCTGACCCACGTCCTCCGCATCCGCACGAAGATTGAAACCGAAACCCACATCGAAGAAGTGATGGGCAGGTTGTCCCTCGATCGGCCCAAAGCCAGAGAGTATGTGGAGAGGGTGGACGAGGACATTTCCCGGTGGGTCAGGACGATGTACAACATCAGTGGGGACCCATGGGCCGGATATGATCTGGCT
>Ga0209013_10004721_pt1 | contig 11887 bp, 9 predicted proteins | sample Cruoilmetagenom2_FD_187291 | JGI IMG/M metagenome (GOLD analysis project Ga0209013, IMG submission 187291) | Oil polluted marine microbial communities from Coal Oil Point, Santa Barbara, California, USA - Sample 2 (SPAdes) (version 2) | ecosystem: Environmental > Aquatic > Marine > Oil seeps ...
CAAAGACCCCAAAAGCCGGTGAAACCCAAATACCTGAGGCAACAGAAGAGTCCATGACAGACCCCACTGCTACCGTCTCAGAAGCTGTCGAACCAACCAGCACTCCAGAACCTGCCGCAGAAACTGAGGAAACCGAAGAAGTAGTTGTTTACGATTACGCTGTCCCGGATTCTTATACGCTGCATACGGGCGAGTTCATTTTCTGTTTAGCCCGCCGGTTTAATATCCACCCAGATGATCTTAAAGATTACAACGGCTATGAAAGTGGCACTCTCCAATCTCCTGGAGATACAATTCGGATCCCATCTGGCAGTCGGGTTTGGGTTGGTGATCGTGCTCTGCAATATCACCCATCAAATTACACCGTTGTATTCGCAGATACTTTGTACTCAATTGCCTGCCTGTACGGAGATGTTGATCCCAGGGCAATAGCCGCGGCCAATGACTTGGACATTGACCAGGTTCTGACTCCGGGGACTGTACTCCAAATCCCCTAAACCAAATTACTTGATAACCAAACAAGCAGCTTGAGGCTTAGGCTGCTTGTTTCTTGTTAACTTAATCACCCAACCAGTAATAGGTAACTGCAATACAATCTCTACGTTATAATTTACAGACATAATACAAATATAAGGAAGGGCTCGATGAAGAAAGCTGTCAGTGTCAGCCTGGGATCAAGATCACGCGATAAAAAGGTAGTGACCACGCTCCTGGGGGAGGAAGTCTCTATTGAACGTATAGGGACAGATGGTGATGAAGAAAAAGCTTATCAGCTTTATTGTGATTTGGACGGAAGGGTAGACGCCTTTGGAGTGGGAGGAATTGACCTTCATATCCATGCCCTCAAACGGGACTATCCCCTATATGCGGGATTAAAACTCATCCGGGATGTGGTAACTACACCTGTTGTAGATGGCGGAGGTCTGAAAGCTACCCTCGAAGCCAGGATCATGCAGGATGTAGAAAAACAGCTGGGAGATATCATTCGACCCAAAACGGTGCTGTTGGTTGCGGGGTTGACTCGCGGGGGGATGTCCAAATCATTTATCGATGCCGGGTATGATTTAACCTTTGGTGATTTGATGTTCGGCCTGCAAATCCCAATTCCTATCAATACCGTGCCAATGGCGAATTTCGCAGCAGCAATCCTGCTGCCCATCGTCGGCAGGATGCCAATTTCAATGCTTTACCCCACCGGTGAAAAACAACTTGAGGTTGTGCCAAAATACGAGAAATATTACGCCGCCAGTAAGGTGATCGCTGGAGATTGGCTGTATATCATGCAGCATGCACCGGATGACCTTTCCGGCAAAGTGATCGTCACCAACACGACCACTGAGGCTGATGTAACTTTTTTGAAAGATCGCGGTGTAGATTTCCTGGTTACAACTACACCTGTCCTGGACGGCAGGTCATTTGGGACTAATATGTTCGAAGCTGCTCTTGTGGCCGCTGCAGGGAAAAACCGACCTTTAACCACCCCAGAGCTTGACCAGATCATTGACCAACTTAACCTCAAAGCCCAGATTCAGGATTTACGATAATGGACGCAATCGTACTGGCAGGCGGAGTGCCTGACCCAGATTCACCTCTTTACCCCGATACCAAAGGCGAGGCCAAAGCCATGCTGAAAATCGGTGGGAAATATATGATCCAATGGGTCCTGGATGCCCTGGATCAGGCCGACACAATTGACGGAATCGTGATTGTCGGTTGTGAAGACAAACAGACAGAAATCCATTCTAATAAGATCATCACTTACAAACCATCTTCCGAAGACATCATTCTCAACTTTCAACGCGGCGCTCAAGCTGTACTGGAAAACAACCCTGACGGAAAATCTGTTGCTGTTGTATCTTCCGATATACCCCTGATCACCTCAGAAGTTGTTAACTGGATCATCAATTCATCCCTGACCTCAAACGACGATCTTTATTATGCTGTCGTTGAACAGAGTCAGATGGAAAAACGCTTCCCAGATTCGGCCAGATCCTATGTGAAGCTGCAGGATATGAATGTCTGCGGTGCGGATCTCGCTGTGATAAATCTGGATCTTTATAAATCACGGGAAGATTTCTGGCGGAATCTCTTCGAGGCCAGAAAAAGTTATTTACACCAGGCACGCTTAATTGGATTTGATATTTTGATTATGCTGCTCTTGCGGAGATTAACTTTCAATGACACTGTCGAGAGAGTGACCCGCCGATTGGATATTACTGGAAAGGGATTGATCTGCCCCTACCCAGAAATCGCAATGGATATTGATAAACCACACCAACTAGAGATTGCCCGCAGGGAGTTAACCTGATTTCATGTCGCTACAAACACTACTAGAAAAAGACGCCCTCTATTCTATAAGGATCCGCATCCCGGAAGATAAAACCTGGATAAAAAGGATTGCAGCCTTTCTGGCTCACTCAGGAGATTCCTGGTTCTGGGGACTGGCATTGGTCCTGCTGTGGTTTGTTGGACCCCGCGATTGGCGGCCGCAGATTGGCTTATTATTTCTAGGAATCTTCTTCACTGCTGTCAGTGTGCTAATTCTAAAATTCCTGATTAAACGTCCCCGCCCTGAAGGTGAATGGGGCCAGGTCTACCGCAGCTCAGACCCACATTCATTCCCTTCCGGTCATGCAGCCAGGGCAACCATGCTGACAGTGATCATGCTCTTGACTGGTTTCTGGTGGATTGGTTTGTTAATGATAGTCTGGACCTTATTGGTAGACATATCCCGGGTGGGATTGGGTGTGCATTACTTCTCGGATATTTTGGTCGGTACATTGATCGGAATATTTATGGGCGGGCTGGCAGTGTACGTGTTCAATCTCTTTTAAAGAAGAATGTGGGATCGTTTTGTGACTTGGTGACTGGGAAACGAAGTGACGGGGGGATAGGGTGACTTGGAGACGGAGAAACTCGGAGCTATAGTATCCATTTATCAGAGTGCTTGATCATTTTGACAATTATCCCCAAGACATGATCATAACTCTGGTATAGAGAGTCACCCTGAATACCAGTCAAATATGCACACTCCCTGCTAAAAGATATCCAAACCTGCGTCTCAGCTGCTTCCGCTTCAGCAAGATTTAAACAGTTCATAAATGCTGCTGGATATCTCTTTCTTCTCCAAGCTTCAGAAAGGTTGGCACAAACAGATCGGGAGGATCGCCTGATCTGATCTACCAGGGAATAGGTTTCTTCTTTTGGAAACGACTTTGTAATTTCGAAGATTTGCATTGCTGCTTCAAATGCAATTTGATATGCTTCCAAGTCGGTATGATATTTAATCTTCTCCCCCATGATATCCCCTCGGCCAATCTAAATTATACTTTTCCCTTCTCCAATGTCCCATGCCACCGGAATGATTGTTTTTTCTCGCTAATCACTCCGTTCATCATATATTATATATAGCATTCTCGTAATACTATTGTCTGATCTCCTGGTCCCCTAGTCCCCCAGTCTCCTTTCCTCCATGTCACCAATTCTCCAAGTCTCCTCATCTCCTGGTCTCCTGGTCTCCCTGTCTCCTCTTCAGCCGTTAAGAATAAGCCGCCAGCTCGACCTGTTTACCCCCATCATCATAAACATAATACGGCAGCCAGCCCACACCATATAGATCCATCAGGATATCTTTTTTATATGGCGTCACAGGAATCTCTGTATCGCTTTCAAGTATATCTCGCCATTTTTCTTCTACTTCAGCCAAGGCACTCAGTCTGTCTCTTTCCAAATCTTCAATTTCCTTCTTATACTGCTCGATTGTATCCAAGGATTCCTTCACATCCGCCTTGGCCTGACTAGTCATCCGCCTTTTAGTCAGGGAAGTGCTTATGCTTCGCTGGCGGCCAGCAAGCAAGCTGATCAAATTTTCGGCATGTTTGCCAACTTCTTCCATCTTGCGTTGGGAAAGTTCGGTCTCATCCTCATCCAGCTCTCGCTTCTCCCTCATTAATCTGTCTTTGATGGTATCAAGCTTCTTCTCAAAAGAAGCTGTCACTTTTTTCTTCTCTTCTTCCAGCGCGCTTTCAGCTGCCTCTGCGCACATTCGGCGGAAATCACCTTGGGATACTTCGGGGCCGGCAAATACTTCCAACTCTTCATTGGACCGGACTGATACAGTAACTGAATGGTAGATCCAATCCTTAAAATCTGTCTCGAGCTCACGCAGTTTTGGGCCATCTGATAAGGGTGATATGAGCTCGTGGAAACTTGCTTCTGCTCTAGCGCCCGGTTCCAGGTCATCCAGATCGATCGAGTCTGTGACCCAATCATCCCAACGCACACGGCCGGTCTGGTCTGGCTCTCTCACCAACGCAGTGGTTACCAGGTCATAATCCAGGTTGTAATTCCTCTTCATAAAACGGATATTCGCCTGAGCAATCAAGGCGGGTTTATAAACCACCTGGTAATCAACCTGCTCGGGAGCAGAGATCCCTGCCTGATCCACGGCCTTCAAAAAACTCATGTTATTAGGCAGGTAATATTCATCAATTCCAGCCGGCACATTTGCCCTGGTACTGGTTAAACTCTGTCCACCTGCACTTGATCTTGTGGGACTTTTAAGTTTGCTTGGAGCAGCTGGTACTGGAACTGACATGCCTGCTCCGGCCAGATCATTGAGGGCTGGAAGCTGAACGCGGGTTAGTGGTCCGGTCAGATAATTCATAGCCCAGCGAGTATGGAACAAGACCGGTTCATCTTCATGTACATTGTGCAACAGGAAAACTCTTTTATCCAGCGTGGAAATCATTTTGTCATAGGTTTTACGATCCAATCCCGGGGCTGCGCCTTCCAACCCATCAAGGAGTCGGTTTTTATCCTGCTCAGTTTGCAGCTTACCAATAAACCAGGTTCCTGCATTGGAGAGAGCTTTATAATCCACATCCACCGGGTTCTGGGTTACCAGGACCTGGCCAATGCCAAATGCGCGGGCTTGTTTTAACATACGCAGCATGGGTGTTTTGGAAGGAGGATTTTTCACAGGAGGCAAATAGCCGAAGATCTCATCAAAATAAATCAATGCCCGCAGCGTAGTGGAACCCTTTTGTTTTCTCATCCAGGTTTCTACGGCTGCATATAGCAGGGTAACAAAGAACATCCTTTCCGCGTCGGATAGGTGAGCAATATAAAAAACGCTGTGGCGGGGTCGACCGTCGGCCCCATACAATAGTTTTTCAATATCCAGGGGTTCTCCCTCGATCCAGGCCTGAAAAGTAGGGGCGGCCAGGATGCTGTTCAACAGGATGGATAGTTCTTGTCTATCTTTTTCAGGGAAGAAATTATCCAATTCCATCACACCTAATTTCTCAAAAGGCGGGTTTTGGATCTGCAAGATCAGCTCTGTCAGGTTCAAATCCTTTCCCTTGCTCCAGGCGGATTCAAAGATATTGCTGATTAGAATGTGTTCCTTTGACCTCACCGGATCAAGGTCGGTTAGGCCTACTAGCCCCAATAAACCCATCACTATGCCGGATATTTTTTCCACCAACATTTCCCTGTTTTCATCCCAGGAAATTTCAGGGGCTTCTAAGGAAGCCAGGATGTTAACCGGTATCCCCGCTTCTGATCCCGGTGTATAGATCGCAAAATGGGCTGAATCTTTTAGCGCCTGGATACGGTCAGGACCGATATCCCATTTGGCCAAGCCTTTGGTCCATAGTGCAGCCGCATCTGCCCCTGCCTGTTCAATGGTTTTATCCTCCCTGCGGGCTTGATCCGGGTTAACCCAGGGAACAAAGTCCTCCGCTTTTAATTCCGGGAAGTGCAAAAGGGCATTGGTGATATCTCCTTTAGGATCAATCATCAAGGCCGGAATCCCCAGTAAGGCGGCTTCCTCCAGCAGGTCGATGCATAAGCCGGTTTTCCCGGATCCGGTCATACCAACACAAACCGCATGGGTGGTTAGGTCATCCGGATCGTACAGCAATGTCTCTGGTGTAACTTCTCCCTTTTTGGGATCAAATATACGGCCAAGATAAAATCGGTCAGTAGGAATTGTCATCAGGAACCTCACAGGATGATTTCAATGTCAAAACGATTGTTATGAACTTGTTCTGATTTTACCTTAACCAGTAAATGTTGTTGTGCAGGTTATGATCCAGAAATTCTGAACCTTACATCAATTCTTAAAGCTGGCATATAATTAATGAGAGATCAACCTGGATCCTATTACTAACAGCGCTGGAGGTTTTATGAGCTACCAGATCACATATTACGGTCACGGCACTTTTGGACTGAAGATCGATGAATTTCAAATGCTGATAGACCCTTTCTTTAGTGGTAATCCAAGCACACAAATTAATCCCGAGGACCTGAAACCAGATTTCTTGCTTATCACTCATGGGCATGGTGACCATGTAGGCGATGCAGTGGAGATCACCAAGCGCACCGGGGCCAAGGTGATCGCTAATGCTGAAATTGCCAGATGGATGTCAGATGCAGGGGCTGAAACTTTTCCTCAGCATATCGGTGGAGGACATGATTATCCCTTCGGATACGTAAAACTGACCCAGGCTGTTCACGGTTCTGCCCTACCAGACGGCTCCTATGGCGGCATGCCAGCCGGTTTCCTGATCACCACACCTGACAAAAAGAAGATCTACTTTGCCGGGGATACCGGGCTATTCGCCGGGATGTCTTTGATCGGAGAAGAAGGGGTCCAACTGGCGATATTGCCCATCGGCGATAACTACACTATGGGACCGGATGATGCATTAAGGGCCGTTAAATTGATCCAGCCCCAACATGTGATCCCAGCTCATTACAATACCTGGCCGCTTATCACCCAGGACCCAGAAGCATGGAAAAAACGTGTCGAAACTGAAACTGATACAGTTGTTCATGTAATGAAAGCGGATACAGATATTGACTTTTAGAAGGCGTAATCCTATGGGACAACCAACCGATCGACAATCACTTGAAGACCAGATGGAAGAAGATGGCCGGCTGCCGCCTGGACAAAGTCTAACCAAGAAATTTCCAATCCTGCATTACGGAAGTATTCCCCCATTTGACCCCCAAACCTGGACATTCCGAATCTGGGGCGAAGTTGAAAAAGAGATCAACTGGAGCTGGGAAGAGTTCAGCCAACTTCCCCAAACAGAGATCGAACTGGATATCCACTGCGTAACACGCTGGAGCAAATTTGATACTCACTGGAAAGGAATATCCATCCCCTCTCTGATCGAGGCTGATTTGATCAAACTTAAACCCAAAGCTGCTTTTATCTTGCAGCACGCTGAAGGTGGATACACCACCAACCTTCCGCTAGAGATCGCCCTCCAGAAAAACTTTCTTCTGGCAACTCATTTTGACGGAGAGCCCCTGACTCCGGAACATGGAGCACCTGTACGGGGCATGGTTGGCCATATCCCCGGATCAGAGATCAAAACGGCTTATTTCTGGAAGGGAGCAAAGTGGCTGACCGAATTGGAATTTTTAAGCGAGGATCAACTGGGATTCTGGGAAAAATCTGGATACCATAATGAAGGTAATCCTTGGAAGGAACAGCGCAACCGCTAACAAAAATAGGGACTGAATCCTTAAAAATGACTCAGTCCCTATATTAATAACTTTTGGAAGCAGGAATTCCCCCTGCTTTCTTCGCATTCTTGACAGCCCTCAAGATCGCTTCCTGGTAGGTTATCGCCGCATAGGCGCCGACGATGTTCAAATCCATTTCCACCTCACCGCTAGAGAGTGCAAAAACTGTATCTCCGTCCAGTAGGGTGAAAGCCGGGCGAATAGTGCGGGCCAAACCGTTATGAGCCATCTGGGCCACCCGGGTAATCTGTTCCTTGTTGAGTTTCACATTGGTTGCCACTACACCAATCACAGTATTATCCGGGCTAGTTGAAAATCCCATCACTTTCCGGCCAACAAAGGATTTCATCACTTTGAGTGTATCCGCATAACCTTTTATACCCCGGGCGCCTGCAATGATCTCGCCGGTCTCTGGATCAACTACATCCCCGAAGGCATTCACAGCCACAATCGCTGCTACTTTTCCACCTCCACCCAGATCCACAACGGCAGTTCCAATACCGGATTTAGTAGACATTTTTGGAGATAATACTTTTCCAACTGTTGCTCCAGTGCCGGCTCCCACGTTGCCTTCTGCAGGCGGGTCCGCTGAAGCATTCAGGCAGGCCTGGTAGCCCATTTCGGCATCTGGACGAACTTTGGGATCTCCTATGCCCAGATCGAATAATACTGCGGCAGGCACAATGGGTACGGTAGCGTAACTGGCATCGAAGCCCATTTTATTTTCTTCGCAATAGCGCATCACCCCTGCAGCAGCATCCAGTCCAAAAGCTGAACCGCCTGTTAACAAAATAGCTGTAACCTGGTTCACCAGGTGCATAGGGTGTAATAGATCGGTTTCCCTGGTGCCGGGAGCACCGCCCCGTTGGTCCACACCACCCACCGTGTTAGGGGGGCAAAGGATCACGGTGCAGCCTGTTAATGCATCCATGTCCTGAGCGTGGCCAACTTTGAAGCCCGGAATATCTGTAAAACTACCCATTTTTCCTCCATCTAGGTATTGCGAAGGATAAAGTCAATAATGACAAGGTGACTTGGGGACGGGGGGACTTTGAGAATTGCTCGCTTGGTCACCCAGTCTCCCCGTCTCCCAGTCTCCCCGTCTCCCAGTCCCCTAGTCTCCCAGTCTCCTTGATTACCATCCGCTTGCGTTGAATGTCGTCCGCAAAAGAACATCCCGTTCAGCAGGTGTCATCGGCCGGGCCCGGGCGAAATCCTCAAACTTGATCGTCAGCAGCTCAGTGCTGATGTGTTTACCATTATAAAATATATGCCGATCTATGAATGCAGATGCTGTGTGGGGTGGGATCTCATAGATCTGGTCAAAAAAGAGGTTACCAAGACCGTGATGAATAAATGCATCATCCCTGATCTCAAATGCCTGCGGTTGGTGAGCCTGGCTGCCGCTGACAATTACCGCGCCAGCATTAGTCAGTGTCCTGGCATCACGGACCTGATCTGGCTGCGCGGGGTAAGTATAATACTCAAAATGCTGGAAGGTGGCTATCGGTAGATAGCCTTCATCCCGCAGCTCTTTGATCTGCCCGGTCATTTTGGGGAAATCGCAAGCAACCGCGCCTGGATACCCCACATTTGCTGTAGCATATCCTCCCCCTTTTGCATTGCATCCCAGGAAAGCTATTTTATTGCCATTATGGTCAAACAGGACCGGCTCCTGGGCGTCTGTGCGATCAGCGCCCCCGCCATAATAGGGCCAACCCCTTTGGTTATACATCTCCAGGGTATACAACATGGCTTCAGGACCTTGATCACCAAAATGGTCTCCTGTCAGTTCCACAACATCGGTGCCAATGGTTTCCATAAGTTCAATATAGCGGCTGTCACTGCAGAAGCGCAAACCCTCTTGGACAGGATTAGGGTACGGGCACCCTTGTGCAAATGGAACCTCATTGCTGATGTGTAGAATATCTGCCTCTATCAAATATTGTAGAATATCCCTAGCCGGATAATTAATTCCCTCTTTTTCCATAGTCCAGGCCGTCGCACGAACCAGGGCGGTCACACCCGTCAAAACTACACTAGTGAACTTGTTTGGATCGCGGTTGCTGGTAATTTCCTGGAATATGTTGGGGTCAAATCCAAAAGCAGAGATTGCCACAGAAAGGCCATACGATCCTGGATCAAATGCCTGCTCGAGTGGTGAAATACCATCAATTTCCAGCACCTTCCAATCCGGGGTTAACTCATCGAAAGGCAAAATTGCCAGGGATGGCTGATGAGTCCAGGCCTGTTTGGAAAGATTTTCCGAGGTAATGAGCTCAACCGCGTTTGAGCTCGGTTCGCCCCAATAGATTGCCAGAATGTCCCTGGTTTCCTGTGTTAAGAAAATCGGATTATTGGGCGCTAGAGGGTTTTTACCTCCCTGCCAGGCAGATTTAATGCCTTCCAGAGTGATTCCATCCGTGACAGTCGGGAAGGGAGCGGCAGCAGCAAAGACCCAGTATGTAATTGGATTTTCGTCACCGATGAAGAGGGATGTTGCCGCGTCTTCCTGTTGATCAGTTATCTGCAGAAAATCCATCCCCGCCAATTGGTCTAGCAGGGGTTCTGGAAGACCGGGGTCAATCCACACCGTATCAGGTTCAACAGTGGGTGTTACTGCCGAAGGAGAAAAGAAAGTGGCAGTGGGCAGAACCTCGCCTATTGGTGGCACATAGGGCGTGACTTCTTCTGCAATCCAGGGAAGTCTACCGCCTTGTAAGAAAAAGGCAGTAAAAAAAACAACTGCGATCAGGGTAATTATTAGAATGATCCAGGGGGTTTTGTTCTTCATCAAAAACCAACAAAATAGATCCGAGCTACCAGGCAGTCCGGATGGAACCTGAAATTATTTAGGCGAGGGATCAGGAAAATAATCCCCCCCGGTCAGTCAGGATTGCTTTGATCTTATCAAGGGAAACTAGTGCGCCTTCTTCGATTTCTCCCAGCTCTGACAGGATCTGTTCTTTTTGTTTGTGATCATCCAGATCGGCCAGATTTATGCGCACATTATAAGCAGCGCTGTTTACTGCTGCAATTGCCAGATTAACTGCGGATCCGGCGTCCGTGATGGCATTTTTATTCCCGGATTGAGCCGTCTCCAGTGCCAATTCCGCGACCCTGTAGGATTTTTTGGCTGCCTCCAGTGGAATCTGAGCAGCCAGCAATGTTGCTTCCTGAATAGCTGCGGCCCGCGCAGGATCGGACTTAGGTATTTTATAGGCTTCCATGACCCGATCAAAGGCTTCAGAATCCTCTTTAACACCGCTTGTAAGATCATCCCGGAGGATTTCTGATTCCTCAAGGATCTTATTCATGGCTGCTTCTACCTCAGAATATCCCTTTTTCCCTATAGTCAATCGGGCTACCATAGATACTAATCCAGCGGCCATCGCTCCTGCATAAGCTGCTGCTGAACCACCTCCCGGTGTGGGAGTTGGAGCAGCCAAACTCTCTATAAAATCTACTGACCTTCTTTCCCCAATCATTTCTGCCATTTTCCTTTCCAGGACCTGGTCCGGAGAAAACAAATCCATCTGGGTGTACCAGACTGCTGTATCCACAATGGCTTCTTGGGGAATCAAACCCACCAGCTCACTGTTATGAATGCCCACGCCATATCGTTCCGCTTCCCTACGAATGGTTTCTACTACCATCGGGAGGGGAGTTTTTCGGAAGTTGGTCAAGTTCATCGAGACCTGGGCTCGGCCTTCGATGGTCATGCCCAGAGCTTTAACAAATCTCAATCCCCCAGAGGAATGGCGAACTGTCCGGGCGATCTTAGTTGCGATCTCTTCATCATCTGTGGTCAGATTGACATTATAAGCAACCAAGAATTCCCGGGCTCCGATCACAGTGGCTCCGGCAGATCCAAGTTCTGCGGGACCTGCATCCGGGACTCGATCCGGATTGGATTTAACCTCTGCTTTTAAACCCTCGTATTCACCCCGGCGGACCAACTCCAACCGTTTTCGTTCTGGGCGTAGAGCGGCAGCCTCATAAAAATAAACCGGGATATTCAGTTCCTGTCCCACCCTTTCCCCTACTCTGTGGGCCATATCCACACATTCATCCATGGTTATATTTGAAATAGGCACAAAGGGAACCACATCAGTAGCTCCAATGCGGGGATGTTCTCCATGGTGGTTATCCAGATCGATTAATTGGGATGCTTTTTTGATCATTTGAAAAGCAGCTTCTTCAACGGCTTTGGGTTCACCCACAAAGGTGATCACGCTGCGGTTATGATCAGGGTCGGTATGCATATCGAGGACATAAGCGCCAGATACAGCCGAGATGGCCCCCTTGATATCATCCAGCACATCCTGTCTACGACCTTCAGAAA
>Ga0209013_10004722_pt1 | contig 11886 bp, 6 predicted proteins | sample Cruoilmetagenom2_FD_187291 | JGI IMG/M metagenome (GOLD analysis project Ga0209013, IMG submission 187291) | Oil polluted marine microbial communities from Coal Oil Point, Santa Barbara, California, USA - Sample 2 (SPAdes) (version 2) | ecosystem: Environmental > Aquatic > Marine > Oil seeps ...
AGCTCCTTGTCGACTGCCTTGTCAAAGGCTGCGCGTGCGGTCACGATGCCTTCCTCGTAAAGGGCCCGGATCGAGCCGTCCATTTCGATCATTCCCAGCTTGACGCCACTCTGGATGAGGGACGTGATTTGAGCGGTCTTCCCGCGTCGGATTAGATTCGATATCGCCGGTGTCACGAAGACGATCTCCAGGGCCGCGACGCGGCCGCCGCTGACCTTCGGGAGCAGCTGCTGTGAGACGATCGCCTGAAGGCTCTCGGCAAGGACGTTTCGCGCCCCCTCCTGTTCGCCTGCCGGGAACACGCTGACGATTCGGTCGACCGTCTTGATGGCATTGTTGGTGTGAAGGGTCGCGAGGACAATCGTGCCGCGTTCCGCGGCGGACAGGGCCATCGAGATCGTCTCCAGGTCGCGGAGCTCTCCTACCAGAATCACGTCCGGATCCTCCCGACCGGCGGCGCGTAAGGCCTCGGAAAAGCTGGATGCGTGGCTGCCGATCTCGCGCTGGTGGATGAGGCAGTTCTTGTTGGGGTGCACGAACTCGATCGGGTCCTCGATCGTCACGATGTGGTACGACTTGCGTTGATTGATGAGGTCGATGATTGCAGCCAGAGTCGTCGATTTTCCGGAACCCGTGGGCCCGGTGACGACGACCATGCCGCTCCGGAAATCCGCCAGGCGCCGAAGCTGAGGCGGCAGCCCGAGCTGCTCGATAGTCATGATCTTCGATGGGATGATCCGGAAAACCGCGCCGGCTCCCCGGCGCTGGCGGAAGAGGTTGACCCGAAAACGTCCGACTTCATCCACCTGGTAGGAGAAATCGGCGTCTCCGGTTTCTTCGAACTCCTGCCACCGGTGTTGGGGCGTGATCGGCTTGACGAGATCAGTAAGGTCGTTCTCCTTGACCGTGCGGTATCGAATCTGTTCCATGGTGCCCTGGACGCGCAGCATCGGGGGGCGTCCAACCGCAAAATGAAGATCCGAGGCACCACGGTCGTTCATGAGCTTCAAAAACCGGTTGATCCGGTGTTGCTCTGCCATCGCCTCAAATCTCCTGCTCGAGGAACTCGGCCGGCACCATCGACTCGAAGTCCTCGCGGTTGGCGGCATGCATGTAGGCGCACTCGCCAGTGATCTTCTTGGCCCGGACGAGGTCGCGCAAAGCGTCGTCAAAGGTTTGCATCCCCAGCGAGCGCCCCATTTGCATCGCCGACGGCAGCTGATAGGTTTTGTCGTCACGGATCATGTTGGTGACTGACAAGGTGCCTCTGAGAACCTCGAAACAAGCGACCCGGTCGCGGGTTTCCTGGACCGGAAGGAGCCTTTGTGCGATGACGTACTTCAGCGACTCCGCGAGAGCTGTCCGAACCTGTGGTTGCTCGTCGTGCGGGAAGCTTGAAACAATGCGGTCCACCGCCTTGGGCGCGGTAGTGGAGCTGAGGGTGCCGAGAACGATATGCCCGGTTTCGGCTGCCGCCAGCGCCAGGGCGACCGCTTCGTTGTCACGCAGGTCTCCGATAACGATGACATCGGGGTCCTCGCGCAGAGCAGCCCTCAGCGCGCGCGTGTAGGAACGGGTGTCCGTGCCGACCTCTCGCTGGTTGACGAGACAGTTTTTGAAGGGGTGGATGAACTCGACCGGCTCCTCGAGGGTGATGATATGAGCCTGCCGGGTCTCGTTGAACAAGTTGACCAGGGCGGCGAGGGTCGTTGTCTTACCGCTTCCGGACGGCCCGCACACCAGAATGAGGCCCTGATGGTGCGAAGCGATCTCTGAGAGATGGCCGGGAAGGCCGATGTCTTCGATGGTCGGCGGCTGTTCAGGGATTACCCGGAACACGGCGTTGAGGCCTTTGTGATCGACAAAGAGGTTGGCGCGATAACGGCCGGCGCGGGGAATGTAATAACACATATCGAGCTGCTGCTCGGCTTCGAGCTGTTGCCACTGGTCTTCGGTCAGAATCTCAGTGATCATCTTCTTGGTGTCCTCTGCCGAGAAAGGCTCTCCTTCTCGATCGACGAGGTCTGCGGCGAGCCGGACCATCGGTGGCCGTCCCACCGACAGGTGGAAGTCAGATGCCCCGAGGTTGCGGGTTTCGACCAGAAGTGAGTGCAGCTTCGGTTCGTTTTCACCCGCCTCGACCCTGAGTGCTCGGGCGCGCAGTTTTTCGGCGTCCTTGACCTGTGTGTTGTCGCGTTTGGCCACCTCTTCCGCGATCTCCAGGGCGCGTCCCCGAACGATGCGGTCGGGATCGTTGGCGGCGAATCTCCGCAGCGCTTCGAGGATGTTGGGATGGTGAAAATTTCGCAGGGCGAGGAGAACCTCGATGCGAATCTCGGGTGCGGGATCGGAGAACAACTTCTCCAACGCGAACAGAGATCTGCTGTTGCCGATTCTGCCCAGTGCCTCGACGGCCGCCCAGCGCGCTTCGGGGTCGTTGAGGGTCGCGATCAGGGCGTCGACCGCGGCAGCGTCCTTGAAGCGACCGAGAGTGTCGGCGGCGGTGACCCGGAGCCACCAGTCCGGATCCTCGAGAAGACCGATCGTGGCGGGTATGATACGCGGGTCATCGAAAGACCCGGCGACAACGAGGGCGAGGGCGCGGACCTCTTCGTCGGGGTCGGACAGGAGCTCGATGGTGGGCTCGATCAGGTCCTGTCCGAACTCTTTCATCGAGTCCAACGCGCGATCCCGGGCCCATCCTGCCAACGTCTTTGAGAATTTTAGATAACGCTTTACCAGCTCGTGGCGGTTGTCCATGCCGAGCAGGACCTTGATGACCGCCGAACGCGTGCCTGCTTCACCGGATGCCATCAACGGCAGCAGTTTGTCGACGAACTCCGGTCCGAGGCCGTGCGCCACTCGGTTGAGGGCCGTGATCAGGTGCTGCTGCGTCGCGTAATCGACCTGCGGGAGATTGTCTACGATGCGATCCACCGCCTCCTCGGCGCAGTTGTCGGCGAGGTACCTCAGAGCCGTCGCCCGGACCTGCGGATCATCGTCGTCGGCGAGCCGCAGCCACCGGGGAAGAGCTTCCGGTTTGGCCTCCATCTTCGCCAGGCGATCGATGAATGGGGACCGATCGACGCCAGGGCCGGAATCCAACAAGCACCAAAAGATCGCCTCGATGGAATCGGATTGCGGGGCTTCGAGAACCAGCCGGCGGGTGGCGTCTCGGATCGCCTCGTCGTCATGCCTGAGCAAAGCTTCGAGGTGGTTTTCGATCTTTGGAATTTTGAGTCCGAACAGGATCTCAGTGGCGGCTCGCAGAGATGCCTCGGGCTTACCCTTGCTCTCGACCACAAACTGGTTGATCGTGGCGGTCGTGCGCAGTCGACGCAGCACTCGTACCGACGCTTCACGCAACGAGCGGTCTGGACGAAAAGCCATCCACACCACGTCCTTCGGCTTCAGGTTCGTGGCCTCGAAAACGGTCGAGAGCAGAGTCTCGCGTTCCTCGGCGGAGTCGAAATCACCGCGCGCCAATTTGCCGAGGGAGTCCTGGAGGTTCGAATGAAACAGCGGTAACGCCATTGAACGAGTATACCGGCTGGTCATACTGGAGCCGCCGGCGGCTGGCCGGCACTTCCCACCACGTCGCGAAGCGAGGTCCGCGAGAAGTGAGGGCTATTCCTTGCGGCGCATCTTATGAAACTCTTTGCTGATTAGATTGAGCGCTTTCTCGATGGTTTTCTGGGCCTTGGCGGGGCTGGGGTTTTCGGGGACGACAGCGACGACCGCACCGCGCCAGACGATCTCCTCAGTCTTGGGGTTCCAGATATCGACGACCAGCGTTCCCTGGCTGAATGAGGAGACATCCATACCGCTTCCCCAAAGTGGGCTCCACCACCACCCGGCGCTGTAGCTGTAGCTGTAAAGGGTTACGTTCATTCGCATCGCCTGATCCTCGTCGGTGTGATAGGTGACGAGGACGTCAGGGTTCTCCTTGTCCCGTTTCATGCCGCCGTCCTGGAGTTTCTTGATGATCAGAAGCTTGATCATCTCGTGCACCGGGGGTGCTTTGTCGATCACCGAGGTATCGAGTGTGTCTCGGTAGTCAAACGTTTTGATGGCCCCAAGGTCCACGTTTTTGTCATAGCCCACATAGGCCTTCATCTTGGCTGCGGCGACGGTTCCGACAACGAGCAGAATACTGACGGTAATGAGCAGCTTGCGCATGAGATCTCCTTTTTGCTTCAGCTGGAGTGTAACTCGGCGATGCGGGCTCGCAATTCCCCGGTCTCGCGCTCGAGCAGTGGATTGACCTCGAGCGCACGCCGCAGACCGGCCGATGCCTCGGCGGCCAGGGCGGCACGGCTGCGGGGATTCTGTTCTGTCTCTGCCTGAATTGTCTTCAGGGTGCTCTCGGTGACCATGGCGCTGGCAAGGCCCGGGTTGCGGGCAAGCGCCTCTTCGATGAGTCGTTGCCCCTCGATGAGCTCGGCCCGCACCGACAGGCCCTCGCGAAGTCGCCACTCGGCCCTCCATTGCTGGACCTCTGCAGCACTCTGATAGGCGACCGCGTTCTGCGGGTTGGCGACCAACGCCTTGTCGGCGGAGTCCGCGGCGGCGTCGAGGTGCAGACGTGGCGACTCACCCGAGAGTAGAGCCCATTGCGCTGCGATCAGCTCGACCGCGGACTGTACGGGATAGGCCCAGAAGATCTGGGGATTGAGCGACAGCGCACGCTCGAGGTCGAAGCGAGCGCCGTTCAAGGTCTCGGTGGGTTCCTCCCCACTGACGAGCACGTGACCAGCCAGAGTCCGGCCGGCGAGACCTCGGTTGGCGTAGGCATAGGCGTAGTCCGGATTGCGCTCGATCGCGGCGTCGAAGGCGGCCACCGCTTCTTCCAGTGTGGCGCGAGGATCCGCACCGGTGCGCATCTCGTAAACTGCTCTCCGCCAGAGGGCGATGCCCGAGTTGTTGTAGGCGTTGGCATAGGCGGGGTTGAGGTTGATCGCCCGCTCGAAAGCATCTACCGCGCGATCGAGAGCCGGCCGGGGGTCGATCCCAACACCCATCTGGTACCGGGCGAGCCGCTCCCAGGCGTAGCCGAGATCGTCGTGCGCCAGCACCGCTTCGGGGTCGATTGCGATCGCGGCCTCGAAGCTCGCCACCGCCTCCTCGAGGGTGGGCTGCGGATCTTCACCGCCCGCAAGCTCGCGCAGGGCGGCGACAGTGAGGGCGCCGCCTCGTGTGAAGAATGCAGCCACGCTCTCCGGGTCGAGCTCGATGGCGCGGTCGGCCGCGGCGATAGATTGATCGAGGAAAGGCCCCGGATCACCGCCGCGATCGTTGACCAGATCGGCCCACCGCCAGTAGAGGTGCGACAGACGCTCGTGCACACTGGCGCGTTTGGGATCGATGGACAAGGAGCGGTCGCAGGCGGAGACCGCCCGGTCGAAGGCCTCGAGTACCGGTGCGCCGCGGCGGCTTCGGATCTCGAGAATCTGGGTCCACCGGCCGCACTCGCCCTCGTGCACGCTGGGGTCGGACCGCGCGATCTCGGCAGCCAGTGCGTAGGCACCGCCTGCCTCGTCGAGCAGGGTGAGCGCGCCATCGGCATCACCGCGAAGGGCGCACTCGGCGCCCATTTCCAGGAGGACGTCACCCTCGAGACGCTTCGCCTCGTAGAGCCACTCCTCGTCCGCAAATGCATGACGGGTGGCGGCGAGCGCCTCGCCAAGATTGCCGCCGTAGAACTCGATCAACGCCTCGGCGTAGCCGGCGCCCTCGACCGACGAACCGCTGCCGGAGCGAAGGTGGGCCAGGGCAGGGTCTCGAAGGTCGTGTTCGATCTCGTCGACGCGTGCGGATCGCAGCTCCTCGTTTTCGATCCGCCGCGCGAGATCGAGCTCGCGTTGGTAGAGTCGTCCAAGAACCATACCGAGGGCGTAGGACACGCCCGGTCCAGAGTAGCCGCGGTCGATGGCGAGCTCGAGGTGGCGGCGAGCATTCTGCTCGTCGAGTAGGGTCAGATAACCCCTCCCGAGCGCGTAGTGGCCGGGGCCGTCGCTGATCGCGCCGAGCCGGGCCATCTCTGCCTCGATTGCGGCCATCCGTTCCCGGATGGCGCTGCGTTCGGGCGTCCGATCGTGCAGCGGCATCATGGCAGCGACGCGCGCGAAGCCCTCGATCTCCTTCGCCTGTTCGGTCAGAGACTGTGCGATGGCTGCCTGGCGTCGAGTGCGTAAATTGGCCCGCAGGCTGAGGGCGCCGAGGGCTGCGAACGCCAGGGCGACGATCACCGCTGCTGTGACCAGGCCCGGGTGTTTGCGGATTTTCTTGTTGAGCTTGTAGACGATACTGGCTCGACGCGCCGTGATGGGTTCGCGGTTGAGGAAACGGCGAAGGTCTTCCGACACCTCCCGAGAGGTCGAATAGCGCCTTTCCTGTTCCTTCTCCAAACACTTGAGGACGATCGTTTCGAGATCGACCGGAATCGTCGGCTCGATACGGTGGGGAGGCACGGGGTCACGTTCGGCGACGCCCGACACCACTTCCGGGTAGGATCCTGCGTAGGGAGACTGGCCGGTGAGAAACCAATAGAGCGTGGCGCCGATCCCATAAACGTCTGTCCGCCGGTCGAGCTTGGAGGTTTCCCCGCGCACCTGCTCCGGCGAGCAGAAGGCGGGGGTTCCGAGGATCATGCCTGAAACGGTGAGCTCGTGCGGCGTATCGACCTCCCGCGCGATTCCGAAATCCACGACGTAAGGGTGCCAGGCGCCTTCGGGCGTGCGATCGACCAGGATATTGGCCGGTTTGATGTCGCGGTGGATGAGACCGGCCTGGTGGGCCGCGTGCAGCGCATCGGCCACGTCGACCATGATTTCCACCTTCTGGCGGAGATCGACGAGGTCCCCAATTTCCTTGATCGAGCCGCCGGCCACGTACTGCATCGCAATGTAGGAGTGGCCCATGGCGTCGCCGACCTCGTAGACCGGGCACAGATTTTCGTGCTCCACCTTGGCCTGGACCTTGGCCTCGCGAAGGAATCGCTGCACCTGGTCGGGGTCGTCGCGACGGAGGAATTTGAGCGCCACGAATCGGCCGAGGCGCGGATCGCGTGCCTTGAAGACGTCGCCCATGCCGCCGCGGCCGATGAAGTCGATGAACTCGTATCGGTCCCAGCCCGGGACCGGGAAGACCTCGAACGGATCGCCTCCGGGCAGCTCGGACCCATCGTCGGCGTCCGAGGCGGAGGGGTCGCGGGGCAGCCAGTCTTCGTCCTCGAGACCGAGCTCGCGAGCGAGGCGGGCGAGGGTGTCGTCCTGCAAGAGGTGGTCGGGGATGACCACTTCGAGCGAAGGCTCCTCGAGATCGTAGAGGCCAGCTTTTTGGAGCCTTTCGCGCACCTCGACGATAGTGGACTCGGCCTGGCCCTTGGTGATGTAACCCTTCTCCGCCGCCAAGTGCAGAACCTGCTCCGCCGCGGCCGCCGTGTCCCGTTGTCCGTCGTTGTTTTTGGGTGTCATTGCTTCCGTCTCGGAAGACTATAGCGTGTCCGGCCCGCGTCCGAGTCCGAGTCCGAGTCCGCGTCCGAATCGCCGCCCACCCGCCTCGGTCTTTGACCTGCGAGTAGTGTTGCGCCCCCTAATGTCATTTCGAGCGAGGCCGAAGGCCGAGTCGAGAAATCTGTGGGGAAAATCGGAATCTCCTCCTCGCTACCACAAACAGATCCCTCCACTCGGGCCGTCCCGGCCCTCGGTCGGGATGACATTCGCGCTGGGCTGCCGAGGCCAGCCCGCGCTCATGTCACTCCACAATCGACGCCCTCGTGATGTAATCCAGCTCCGGGAACTCCGCCTCGAGATAGTCATTGCCGAGACGGTAAAGCTTGCCCTGCCCGGGCCCCTTGCCGTTCGGCTCGCCCTCGCCATAGCCGCTATACAGCTCTTTGACGGACTCGAACCCCTCCACCACCTTGCCGAAGGGGGCGAACCCGCTTGCGTCAAGATAGGAGTTGTCTCCGTAGTTGATGAAGAATTGTGCGGTCCGCGTGTTGGGACCACCCGTGGCAAACGTCACCATGCCCGGATAATTGGACTGTTTGACCGGATCGTCTTTGATACGGGCGTTGAGCCAGACCTTTGAGACGGCCGGGTTGCCGTGAAATCCCGCTTGCGCCATGAACCCCGCGAGGACCCTGAAAAAGGCGACGTCGTTGAAATAGCCGATCCCGACCAGGTTGTAGAAGCGATCGGCGCCGCCAGGTGCCCACTCCCGATGGACCTCGATGATGAAATCTCCGGCGGTGGTTTCCATCTTTACCCGATACACATCAGGGGCCTTTTCTGTGGCCAGGCCGGGGTCGAAAAGGGCGGGATTGGGTTTGGCTGCGGCCTCTTCTGCGAAGACCGTACCGGTAAACATCAGCGCGAAACAGATCAGGGCCGTGACGATGGAACGGATTGAAGTCATGTTCTCTCTCCTCTGGGGCGGTATTCTAACTGCTGCAAAGCAGCAAAACGAGGAATTAGGAATGAGGAATTAGGAATTCCCACCCTCTCTCCCCTGAATTTCGGATTTCGAATTTCGGATTTCGGATTTCCCACCCACCCCCCGAGATTTCGAGATCCACCCGGATGGGTGGGCGGCATTCCGAATTCCGAACTTCGAAATCGAGACAACGCAACTTCCTTACCCAATCCTCGTACACAGAGGCGTGGGTTAAATCAACTCATATCGGGTCGAATCAATACTCGAGTGGGGTGAGGAAAATGAAGAAAAAACTGCTCATAGGGCTTCCGATCATCGTCGTTCTGGTGGCTGCGGGATTGGCGATAGCGTCGCGCAGCGGCGGTGTCGAGGGCGTCGAGGTCGAGGTGGAGAAGGCCGGCCGCCGACAGGTCGTGCAGACCGTCAACGCCACCGGCAAGATCCAGCCGATGATCCAGGTCAAAATCTCGGCCGACGTCAGCGCCAAGATCACGCGCCTCGAGGTCGAGGAAGGCCAGCGGGTCGAGCAGCGCACGTTGCTGGTCGAGCTCGACCGGGAGCGTTATCTTGCGGCAGTCGAAAGCGCGCAAGCCAACCTCGGAGCGGCCCAGGCCAACGCCAACCTGGCGCGCGAGAACATGATCAAGGCCGAGAGGGACTACGAGCGGATCAAGGAGCTCTTCGACCGCAACCTGGAGTCGCAGGCCGTGCTCGACACCGTGTATGCGGCGGCCGAGGTCGAGAAGGCGCGCTATCAAGCGACCCTCGACCAGGGAGGGCAGGCCAGGGCCTCCCTTCGGCAGGCGAAGGACGACCTCGCCAAGACCACCATCTACGCACCGATGACGGGCACCGTCAGCAAGCTCAACAAAGAGGTCGGTGAGATCGCCCTCGGATCGCAGTTTCAGGAAGACGTGATCATGGAGATCTCCAACCTCGAGGGCATGGAGGCGCTGGTCGATATCGACGAGAACGACATCGTCTCGGTGTCGATAGGTGACGAGGCGGAGATCGAAGTCGATGCGCTGCCGGATGTCAGACTCAAGGGCCGGGTCACCGAGATCGCTAACAGCGCCAAGTCATCCGGCGCCGGCACAACCGACGAAAAAACCGAGTTCGAGGTCAAGGTGGCCATCATCGATCCAGTCCCCGAACTCCGGCCGGGCATGACGGCGTCGGCCGAGATCGTCACCAAGGTCTGTGACGACTGCCTGAGCGTGCCGATCCAGAGCGTCGCGGTCCGCACCGTTGAACAGCTCGGCGCCGAAGTAGCCGACGAAGAGGAGGGCGAAGAACCGCGGTTCTCACCGGATTCGGAGGGTTTCGTCGAGATCGTGTGGGTTGTGACGGATGGACGGGCCGAGGCCCGCCAGGTCACGACCGGCATCCAGAGCGACACCCACATCGAGGTGCAGCAAGGGCTCGTCGATGACGACGAGGTCGTGATCGGCAATTACCGGGCCATCAGCCGGGATCTCCAGGACGGGACGGCGGTCATGGTCGGCGGCGAGGAGAAGGGATGAGGCGATGACGCTCGAGCTTCGTTCCGTCGAGAAGATCTACGACATGAACTCGGTCGGTGTCCATGCTCTCCGTGGTGTTTCCTTCGGCATCGCCCGCAACGAGTACGTGGCGATCATGGGCCCCTCGGGATCGGGAAAATCGACCTTGATGAATATCATCGGCTGCCTCGATGTGCCGACCTCAGGGACTTACCTGCTCGATGGCGCCGATGTCGGTGGGTTCAGCGAAGATCGATTGGCCGAGATCCGCAACGAAAAAATCGGCTTTGTCTTCCAGACCTTCAACCTGCTGGCGCGTTCGGATGTCTTCCACAACGTCGAGCTGCCGCTGATCTACGCAGGGATGCGGCCCGCGCAGCGCCGCCGGCTGGCGGAGGAGGCGATCTCCAGGGTCGGCCTTGCCGACCGCATGACGCACCGGCCCAACGAGCTCTCTGGAGGCCAGCGTCAGCGCGTGGCGATAGCGAGGGCGCTGGTCAACAAGCCGTCGATTCTTTTGGCTGACGAGCCGACGGGAAACCTCGACAGCAACACCGGAGCCGAGATCATGGAGGTCTTCGACACCCTGCACTCGGAAGGCAACACCGTCATCCTGGTCACCCACGAGGACCATGTCGCGAGGCACGCTCAACGTGAGATCAGGATCTTTGACGGGTTGATCGCCAGCGACATGCTGCAGTCCGAGGCGGCATGAGCAGGATTCACGCTTCGGTTGAAGCGTTCAGAATCGCGGTTACGGCCCTGCGAGCCAACACGGCGCGCGGAGTGCTCACCACCCTGGGCATCATCATCGGCATCGTCGCGGTGGTGACAACCATGACCGCCGCCAATGGCCTCGCCAACAACTTCCGCGAAAGCGTATCGGTGCTCGGCACCGATGTGCTCTACGTGTCGAGGGTTCCCTGGGTATTCCAGGGCCGCTTCTTCCAGTTCCGCAACCGTCCAAACCTCGTGCTCAAGGACAGCGACAGGCTGGCGCGCCAACTCGGATCTTCGGTGGTGGTCAACCCCACCGATGACACGCGTCGTCCCGTCAAGTACCTGTCGGAGGTGATCCAAAACGCCACCATCATCGGTACCACCGACAAGCACATGATGGTCTCGAGCGCGGTGCCCGAGTCTGGGCGCTTCCTGACCGCCTACGACGTCCGGTTCAAACGGCCGGTGTGTGTGCTCGGGACGACGATGCACGAGCAGCTCTTTGGTGAGGTCGATCCGATCAACAAAAAGATCAAGATCGGCCGGTCGGATTTCCGGGTGATCGGCGTGATGGAGAAGCAGGGAAGCGCCGGTTTCTTCGGCGGGCCTGATTTCGACAGCCAGATCTTCATCCCGGTGACCTCCTTCGTCAAGGAGTTCGGGAGCCGGAACCGCAGCTTCGCGTTTGCGGTCAAGGGGCCGCCCGGCACAGATGTGACGGATTTAGAGTACGAGCTGGTGGGGGAGATGCGCAAAATCCGCCGCCTGGCGCCCAATGAAGAGGACAACTTCGCCATCAACAAGATGGACTCGCTGCTCGACGCCTTCAACAACGTCATGGGCGTGGTGCTGATGATCGGCATCGCGGTGACCGGAATCTCGCTCTTCGTCGGTGGCGTCGGTGTGATGAACATCATGTTTGTGTCGGTCACCGAGCGGACGCGTGAGATCGGCATTCGCAAGGCCATCGGCGCCAAGCGGAGGGCGATCCTCCAGCAGTTCCTGCTCGAGTCGTCAATGATTTGCCTGGTCGGCGGCACCATTGGAGTTGCCCTTTCCTTCGGCGTTGCTGCTGCCATCGATCGTTTTGTGTTGCCGGCGAGCGTCTCCCTGCCCATCGTTTTCATCGCCCTGACGGTGTCGGTGGCGGTGGGGGTGATCTCTGGCTTCATTCCGGCCTGGCGCGCAGCGCGGCTGCACCCGATCGATGCGTTGCATTATGAGT
>Ga0209013_10004723_pt1 | contig 11886 bp, 13 predicted proteins | sample Cruoilmetagenom2_FD_187291 | JGI IMG/M metagenome (GOLD analysis project Ga0209013, IMG submission 187291) | Oil polluted marine microbial communities from Coal Oil Point, Santa Barbara, California, USA - Sample 2 (SPAdes) (version 2) | ecosystem: Environmental > Aquatic > Marine > Oil seeps ...
TGCAAAACAAGGTGCAAAGGTCGTTGTTTCCGACTACAATTTGGAAGGTGCAGAAACTGTGGCAGCAGCTATTAAAGCAGCTGGCGGAGAAGCTATTGCAAATCGTACAAACGTAGCAGTACTTGCAGACTTAGAAAACTTATTCGCTGAAACAAAATCAGCATTCGGTAAATTAGATATTTTAGTAAACAATGCTGGGATCATGGATGGAATGGAGCCTGTTGGTGAAATTACAGATGAAAAATGGGATCAGTTATTCGCAGTAAATACTACAGGTGTTATGCGTGCAATGCGTATCGCAACTAACATCTTCTTAGAACAAGGACACGGAGTTTTCGTTAACAACATTTCTGCAGGTGGATTACGTGGCGCTCGCGCTGGTGCAGCATACACAGCTTCTAAACATGCAGTTTCAGGTTTAACTAAAAATACTGCTTACATGTACGCTAACTCAGGAATTCGTTGTAATGGAATAGCTCCAGGTGGCGTAATGACTAATATTCAAAATTCTATGACTAGCCTTTCTGAATTCGGTATGGGTCGTCAGCAAACTGGTAGCGGAACAATGCCACGTGTTGGTCAACCTGAAGAAATTGCACAACTTGCAGTATTCTTAGGTTCTGACGAGTCAAGCTTCGTTAATGGGCAAATTATTGCTGCTGATGCTGGTTGGACTGCTTACTAATTAAGTACTAGCTTTGCTTTCAATATATTATAAAATAAAACCAAATATCTAAGAACAAAACAACCAGTTGCCTAAATATAGATGACAGCTAGTTGTTTTTGTTCTTTTTTTATTTTAAATTCGCATACAATGTGGAGGAAGTTACACCACCAGTAACGAATTTATAGGAAAGGGAGTGTTTGTTTTTATGTGGAGCAAAATTATTGCGGTTTTAATTGGCATTATGGGGATTACTTATATTTTTTTCATTCCAAGTGATCCTGTTTCAACAAAGATTATTTTTAAACTTATTCCAATGCTCCTTATAATATTGTTTACGCTACTACAACCTATAGGACAATCTAAACAGTACAAAACACTTATTTTAATAGGACTCACTGTATGTATGCTTGCTGATGGTTTAATTTATTGGTTTATTGTTGGACTTATTACATTTTTAATCGGGCATATTTGGTATATCTTCGCATTTAGACAAATTAGGCATGCATCTATTCCTAAATGGGCTATTGCGTTGCTATTGATATACGGATTAGCAATGGTTATTTGGCTGGCTGGAACTCTTTGGTCTCAAGGAGAAACCTTATTAGCTTTTGCCATTATTATTTATATTGCCGTTATTCTAATGATGGGATGGAACGCCTTCCAAACCGCCAATAAGTTTGCTGTAATCGGTGCCCTTTTATTTATCTTCTCGGATTCAATACTAGCTATTAATAAATTCATAGTAGATATTCCCTTCTCCGATGCTCTTATAATGATTTCTTATTACGGTGCTCAATTTATGTTCGCTCTTAGTATTCATTATTCCGTAACTCGAAAGAATCTGTTAAAATAAGAACTAGCTTTACAAATCGAAAGGAGATTTAATCTCATGAAAGAAACTTTAATCGAGCGCCTAGTTCGCTATGCAAAAATAGATACACAATCCGATGCTTTAAGTACGAACTGCCCTTCCACTGATGGACAATGGGATTTACTTCATGAGCTACAAAAAGAATTGGTTGCAATTGGTTTAGAGGAAATTACATTAGACGAAAATGGGTACCTTTTTGCAACTTTACCTGCTAATACCGAAAAAGAAATACCAACGATTGGGTTCCTAGCTCACGTAGATACAGCTACAGATTACACAGGAAAAAATGTAAATCCACAGCTAATTGAAAGCTATGATGGACAAGATATCATCCTTAATGAACATACGATTATGACTGTTCAAGACTTTCCTGAACTAAAAAATTATGGTGGTCATACGCTAATAACTACCGATGGTACTACGCTTCTTGGTGCGGATGATAAGGCAGGAATTGCTATCATCATGACAGCAATGGAATATTTCATACAAAATCCAGAAGTAAAACACGGGAAGATTCGAGTTGCCTTCACACCGGATGAAGAAATTGGACGTGGTCCTCATAAATTTGATGTGGAAAAATTCGGAGCGAAATTTGCCTACACAATGGATGGTGGTCCATTAGGTGAATTACAATATGAAAGCTTTAACGCCGCTAGTGCCAAGGTTGTCACAAATGGCAAAAGTGTACACCCAGGTTCAGCAAAAGACAAAATGGTAAACTCTATTACAATGGCTACGAAATTCCAATCTCATATGCCAACAGATGCAGTACCTGAAAAGACCGATGGATATGAGGGCTTTATACACCTGATGAATATCAATGGGGATACAGAAAAAACCGATCTTAGCTATATTATTCGTGATCATGACCGCGAGAAATTTGAAGCGAAAAAACAATTGTTCCTTGATACTGCCGAAAAGATTAAAGCAGAATACGGAGAAAATGCCATCTCTGTAGAGTTAAACGATCAATACTACAATATGGGTGAAAAAATCACACCTGTTATCGAAATTTTAAATGTAGCAAAAGATGTGATGGTTTCTTTAGACATCGAACCACTTATTATTCCAGTACGTGGAGGAACTGATGGCTCTCAGCTTTCCTATATGGGAATGCCTACACCTAACGTATTTACAGGTGGAGAAAACTATCACGGAAAATATGAGTTCATCTCGGTAGATGCTATGGAAAAATCCACAGAAGTTGTAAAAGGGATTATTCAATCATTTGAAAAACAAGCTTAAGTAGGTGCGATATGCGTGAAATATTACTAGGTGTGTTAGCCTCCCTGTTTTTTGCAGTAACCTTTATACTTAATCGATCGATGGAAATATCAGGGGGAAGTTGGATTTGGAGCTCCTCCCTAAGATATTTTTTCATGCTGCCTTTTTTATTCATCATCGTCTATTATCGAAAAGGTTTGTCTGCTACATTTAAAGAAGTAAAATCTGCTCCTGCTCCTTGGTTCCTATGGAGCTTTGTAGGTTTTGTATTATTTTATGCACCACTCACTTTTGCAGCGGCTTATGGACCTGGTTGGTTAATATCTGGAATGTGGCAATTCACAATTGTTGCTGGAGTTCTACTTGCACCATTGTTTTTAATGAAAGTGGAAAACAGAGTCATTAAACAAAAAATTCCAGTTATCTCATTATTTATTTCTTTACTGATTTTAATAGGAATCATCCTTATACAAATTCCAAATACCGATTCAGTAAATTTGCAAATGCTTTTATTAGGGATTTTACCTGTACTAGTAGCAGCATTCGCCTATCCTTTGGGTAATCGTAAAATGATGGGACATTTAAATGGACGTTTAGATACTTTTCAGCGTGTTTTAGGTATGACTGTTGCATCTATGCCAGCTTGGATTTTATTGGCAATTTACGCAGTTTTCACTGTAGGCTTACCATCTTCAGGTCAAGTATTTCAATCTGTTATTGTAGCTATCAGCTCGGGAGTAATTGCTACTATATTATTTTTTATGGCAACCGATCGGGTTCGGGATCATCAAGGTAAATTAGCAGCAGTAGAAGCAACACAGTCAACTGAAATCATTTTCGTTATTATTGGTGAAATGTTTTTGTTGCATGTACCTCTACCAGCACCTATTGCACTTATAGGACTTGGAATTATTATTCTAGGTATGTTCTTACATAGTTACTATACGAAAATATTAAATACAAAAGCTCTAACAATACAAACAAAAACAAAGCAATAGAAAAGATAAAATGGAGTGTCGTGAATAATTCGCGGCACTCCATTTTCAAGTTAACTCTTTAACACTGGCTGATAAAGTGTCGACACCCCCGAAGAAATAGCAGCCTCACTTACTGCTGTAGCCACAACCTCCACAACTCTTTCATCCAAAGCTTTCGGAATAATATAGTCATCTTTAAGTTCGACGTCATTTACTAATGAAGCAATTGCCTCGACAGCAGCCAGCTTCATACGCTCATTAATATCCGTTGCTCTTACATCTAAAGCACCTCTGAAAATCCCTGGAAAAGCCAACACGTTATTTACTTGGTTTGGATAATCTGAGCGTCCAGTTGCAACTACTCTTACGCCCCATTCTTTTGCAAGTTCATATGAAATTTCAGGATTAGGATTAGCAAGAGCAAAAATAATGGAGTCCGTATTCATTGATAGAACTAGTTCTTTTGTTAGTAAATTTGCTACAGAAACGCCAATGAATATATCTGACCCTTCCATTGCATCTTTTAAAGAGCCCGTTAAACCAAGTGGATTTGTTAAATTTGCAATCGATTGTTTAATAGGATTCATGCCTTGTTCTCGACCTTCATAAATAATTCCTGTTGAATCACACATAATAATGGTAGTATATCCTAACTGAAGAAGCACTTTTAAAATGGCCATACCAGCAGCCCCAGCTCCATTAATCACAACTTTAACATTTTTATTTTTTTTGTTTACTAATTTCATCGCATTTTGAAGTCCAGCGCCTACTACAATTGCCGTACCGTGTTGGTCATCATGAAATACTGGTATATCTAATTCCATACGTAGTCTATCTTCTATCTCAAAACAGCGTGGCGCCGAAATGTCCTCCAAATTTATAGCTCCAAAGGTTGGACTTAATGCTTTTACGATTTGGACTATTTCATCTACATTTTTTGTGTCCAAACAAATCGGAAATGCGTCAACGCCAGCAAACCTTTTTAGTAAGATTGCCTTTCCTTCCATTACTGGTAAAGCAGCTCCTGGTCCAATATCACCGAGGCCTAATACAGCGGTACCATCTGTTACTACAGCAACCAAGTTCCCTTTAGCTGTATATTCGTAAATAGTGGATGGATTGTTATGGATTTCAATACAGGGTTCTGCAACACCTGGTGAGTAGGCTAAACTTAAATCCTCCATGCTGTTCATTGGCACTTTAAAGACAACTTCCATCTTTCCTTTACTTTCACGATGCAATCGTAATGCTCTTGTTCTTAAATCCATCTTCACACCATCCTTTAATATTTTCCCTTTTTGATAAGGATTATTAAACCAAACTAAATAATCTTTATATTCTGAGAATTATAGATAGTATTAAAGTGGATGTCAACGGTTAATACTTAGTGAAGATGTTCACAAATAACTTCCTATGTTTATATTTTATTGGAAAATAAAGTTAAATTATTAAGGTGATTAATAAAAAAGTATTAAAAAAAATCGATAACCATTTGCTGGTTACCGACATTTCATGCACTATCTTAACTTTGAGGGGGTTAAGGTGTGCCAATCTAATACCAGCTACGATTTGGAGAAAAGTCGCTGTTTAAAACTTCTCAACTAGGAGAAACTTTCTATATGGTAATGATAATCATTTTCAATTAAAAAGTCAACAGTTTATATAAAAAAATGTATACTACAAGTATGACAATATTATCGAATGACCAAATCCAACAATTAAATAATTATAGTGTTTTCACTCAGCCTAACGGAACAGTATTATTCAAAGGGAATAATGTTGCTAATGCACTCCCTATTATTAAAATAATCTCTTCTGCCCCTAATGATCCTGTTGCAGCTTCTTTTTTTATGAGAAGAGTAGGAATGTTCATCTCCATGCAGTTTTACATGATGACTATGTATGATGAGATTTGGGACGGTCCTCTAGAACAGCTTCAGTTTTTTAGTACGACTGAATATGGTAATAAAACAATTAGTACATTAATCCCCCCGGAATATTTTCGAGACGTACATGAAAATCGTGAAATGGATGTTCAGCTTATATGGGAGAAACAATGTTTACCTATTATTGATCAGCTTCGCTCACAATGCAGTATTTCTCCATTAACACTTTGGGAAAATGTTTTTGGTTACCTACTCTGGCATTACTATACTTTTTTTGAAAACCCAGCCCTAGAAGAAAGTGCAAGGCACGACTGGGATCTGTTAAAGGATCCAACAATGTGGAAAGCATTTACTTCTAAAGAATATTTACACTTTTACTTAAAAGACCGAAATCCCTCAGAGCTTATCAATACAACTGTCAGAACTACTTGTTGCTTTTCAAAGGATATACCAGGATTACAAAAGTGTGGTTTTTGCCCACAAGCAAAATAAAATTTTTTAGATAATTTATGCATGATTACACACTCTTTGGACATACCTAAGTAGAGTTCAATAAAAAGGAGTGAGGAAGATTGGGAAATATAGATGAACGTGTCGATGCTAAGCTTGATAGTATTGGTCAAGAAGAAAAAGAACAAATTCTACAAAATTTTTCTAACTTTAAATCATATTTATCTGGAAAAGTTGCAGCCGGTGAAAAAATGGGACTTAGTGATGAAACTTTAGCCAAAGCTACTGAAAAAGTTGCTGGTTATTTAGCTAATCATGAAGAACCACGTAACCGAGAAGAACATGTTCTTCAACAATTGTGGAAAAGCGGAGACAAGGATCAACAACAAGCTCTTAGCCATATGTTATTAAACATGGTTAAAAATGGATGATATCCGCAAGGATGCAACTGGAAGGTTCCTCGACAATCCCGATGGTGTACGCACCACTAAGGAAAGCTTATTTGATATGCATGAAGACATGCAAACTGTAGATGCTCTCCCTGTCGAGGATATAAATATTGAGTTTCTTGATGAAAAAGACCACAACCACACAAAAAATCGTTCCCTTAGTTCAGAACGATACCCCAAATAAGAAAAACACTTGCTCCAATATCCCGCACAGGAGCAAGTGCTTTTTTATGCGACAAGTTGTGCTCAGGAAGAAGTACGCTTTTATACGAGAGGTTTCCCTTAGATTAGTTTTGCCGCTACCAGTCTTGTACGAATAATAATCCCTATAAGCGCAGCAACAACCGCTTTTGCGAGATCCGGAAGAATAAATGGTAACATTCCGCCTTTAAATGCTGCATCCCAAGGAAGTTCAGCTGCAACTTTCAACCAAATAGAACCAAGTATTAATATGATAAATACTGCTATAATATTGGCGATAATTGCTTGTACCTTCGAATACTTAAAGGTTTCTAAATACCACCCTACGAATAGAGCTGCAGGTATGATTGCTACTAGGTATCCACCAGTTGGTCCCAGTACAATGCCAAATCCACCTTTCATCCCAGCGAATACAGGTATCCCGATTACTCCCATCAATACATATACACTTACTGCAAGAGTCCCATACTTAGCTCCTAATATAGTTGCTGTTAGCATTACTGCTATTGTCATTAATGTAAATGGTACTGGTGGAACATTAATCATGATTTGTGCAGCAACCGCTATTATAGCTGCAAACAATGCGGCCACAATCATCATTTTTAAACGCTCATTTCTCATAAAAAATTCCCCCTTATTAAATGAGTTAACTTAAATTATATTTATAGTTAACTCATTTATATTTTAGTAAGAAATAGAACGCTCGTCAATACAATTATTTTAAGAAGTAAATTAACTCTCAAAAAAAGCCACACCCCAGAGGATTGTGGCTTAGTTATTATTACCATTTGCTGCTTGCAGAATCTATTGTTTCTAATCTCACCATTCCTTTTTGCATAGGTGGTGGGCAAGCTTTATTGTACTGCATTATTTTCTCATTCACTTTTGTCACTCTAAATTGTAGTCCTTCTTTTTCACCAGTTCCATACTTTTGGGCAATATCATGCAGCTCATCTTTGATCTCATGCTGAAGCTTTAACCAGTAAGGTTTATATCCGGCATCCTTTGCAATTTTTTGGAAGTGTTGAAAGATGTCACCGGTTAGGTATTCCTCCGATATTGGCTTCCCTGCCCCCTTTAAATTGTCCATGCCACCTGTCTTCGAATATTCTTTAAGAATATCCCCTATCAAATCATTACTTTGCTTATTGAAGCTATCATTATCCATAGTGCACCTCTTTCCTGAATGATTTGTTTCATCTTGGAATGCGCTTAATAATATACTTTGCAAGAGTGATCATCTACTGCCACAGAGCCAGACTATTGTATACGTAAGGTATTACATACTTAGAGGAGCAATATGTGACGCCTTTTGTAATAATAATTGTAAAAACTGTTCTTGATTGTCTGGAGAAATTATTATACTCCCCATTAACGAGTTTTTATAATGAATTTCCAATGCGTCTTTGGAAGATAGAATACGATATCCTACTAATATATTCGATGACTTGTTTACCTTTGTAATATCCTTATACGTTATTTTACTTCGAAAAGGACCACCTTTAACATACAAATAGTCATCGTAAAATATGTAATGAATGTCTAAAGAAATCCATATGAGAAAACCTGTACATACTAAAAACAAAGCAATCATCATCCAAATAGCCAAATAATCAGGTGAATTTGTATAGAACAATTCGTATGCTACTGGCCACAATATTGCTAATGCAAGAATAGCTAGTGCAGCCGACATCATAATCTTAAACGTCCGATCCATTTTCGAACGGAATTCCATCATTTCTACCTCCTACACTGACTTAGTAGCAGCATCTTTTATGCCCTCTCGTTTAGCATAAACATTTTTTAGAATAACTTTTATTACAGCATAAGTTGGAATGGCTAATATAATGCCCCATAACCCGGCGATATTCCCTGCCGCCAAGATAACTGTAATGACCGTTAATGGATGAATATCTAGGGATTTCCCCATCACATTCGGTGTAATGAAATTGCTCTCAATTTGCTGTGCTACTAACATAATGATTGCCACATAAATTGCTAACTTCGGCTCTTGGATAAGAGCAATTATAATCGCCGGAACAACCGAAATATAAGGTCCTAAAAACGGGATAACATTCATCATCATTCCGAAGATTGCTAGTAATAAAGCATATTCTAATCCAATTGCAAAATATCCGATCAGCAACATCAAACCAACTAAAAAGCTGACAAATAATTGACCTTGAATATATGAACGTAATGTATCATCAATATCTGCTAGAGTCTTGCGTATCCAGGTCTTTTTTTCTCCTTTAGCAAAACTAGAAACAAAGGGTGCAAACTTTTCATGGTCTTTTAACATATACACAAGGAAAAACGGCACAAGGACAAGAAGGAAAATCCCTTGGAATACATTTTGTATGAATTTAAAAAGCAAAGATCCAGCTGAAACGGCTATATCGTTAATCTTCCCTGTAGCATCATCCACTGTATCTTGTAGTTTCTCTGGTAAAAGATCTTTTTGAGAAAGTGCATATTTTGTAAAATGCTCCACCTCTTCTACAATCTCTGGGGTGTTTTTAACTAATTTATTTACCTGTTCCGTAAGTGGTGGACCAATTAGTGCATAAAAAAGCCATCCAATGAGACCAATAACAGCAAATACCGATAGAATACTTGCCCATCTTGGGAATTTAACTGATTCTAACCATTTTAATAATGGACGTGATAGATAAAAAAGAACACCACCTATAAGTAAAGGTAAGAATATTGTTTGTCCAATTATCAAAAGTGGTGAAAAAATACCTTTGACTTCCATGAACATGCGTATAATAACTAGCGTGAGTAGTATTGCTACTCCTGTTTGGAACCACAGTTTCTTTGTCATGTGATGCTCACTTCCTCTATTATTAATATGTACTATGCTTTACGTTTTTTCCTAATTGAAAGTTTCAATTATTAATACATATCGTACCATTATTAAGTTACACTTTTACATAATTATTATCGGAAGGATGATTTAACATGGAATACTACAAACAACTAAGAAAATATGTAGGGCATCAACCTCTAATATTACCTGGCTCAAATGTACTTATATTGAACGATAAAGGGGAAGTATTACTGCAAGAACGTGAACCAGGTATTTTTGGTCTACCTGGGGGTTTAATGGAGCTCGGTGAAAGTTTCGAGGACACTGCTAGACGTGAAGTACTAGAAGAAACTGCTCTACATATAGGAAAAATACAACTTTGCAATGTATATTCTGGTCCAGAATATTATATTGAAAACCCGAACGGGGATAAATTCTATTCTGTTTCTGCAGTTTTTAAGACTTCTGAATACAACGGAGAGATTTTGGCGGATAAAGTTGAGTCTATTAGTCTTCAATTTTTCCCTCCTACTAAATTGCCTGATGGAATTATGGTCAGTTATCGTAAGTTTATTGAGGATGCTTTACTTTAATGGTTTCAGGATAGTTCCCGTGGTTCAATTCGTATTTCCATTGTGTGCAGGTTAAGGAAAAGTATGCCGTTGCATTTTACTTGCGCTCACGTACAGTTTACCTGTTTACATCTGTAGAATACCAGCGGTCGTAAAGAATTTACTCGCTCTTGTTTAATATTTACTCGTAGTTTACTACATTTTACTAGCAGAAAGGCTAATTTTTCTAAATAATTTCTCAATAAATCAATCAAATATAAAAAAGAGGCTTTCCATAGATGGAAAGCCTCTTTTCTATTTATTAGCAATATGCACTTTTAGTAATTTACCTTTGACTGTTGTATTTCTCATATTTTTCAACACAAGGGAACCTTTACCGTTCAGGATTTCTACATAAGAAACGGTGTCTTGAATCGTGATAATTCCAATATCATCCGCTGTGACTCCCTCGATTTTAGCGATGGTTCCAACAAAATCGACTGCACGGATTTTCTTTTTCTTGCCGCCATTGAAGTATAACTTTGTGATATTCGCGTTTAGTTGCTCGCCTTTAGATTTTTTTGCCTCTGGCTGCTCCTGCATTTTCACGTCAAATGCAGCACGACCTTTTACAATTTCCTCTTTAGTCGGCTCTGATGCTGTAGGAATTTCGAAACCAATAAAAGACTCGATCCCTCTTACAAACCTATCTTCAAATTGGGTTGCTAACATGATCGATTTACCACTTCGCCCAGCTCGTCCTGTTCTACCTGTACGATGGACATAACTTTCTTCCTCTAATGGAACATCGTAATGAATAACATGAGTAATATCATCAATATCAATACCACGTGCCGCTACATCAGTAGCAATTAGATAACGGAATTCCCCTTTTCGGAAATCATCCATCACTTCGAAGCGGTCCTCCTGCATCATACCACCGTGAATTTTGTCAGCTGTATAGCCTTTTTCATCTAATACATCTACGAGCTGTTCTACGCGTTCTTTTGTACGACAGAAGATAATACAACTGTCTGGGTTCTCCACAATTGTCAGCTTCTCTAGTAGCGAAAGCTTTAACTCCTCTACTACAACATACTTCACATGTTCAATATCTGGAGCATTTTCTTCAGATGCATCAATTTCAATCGATACTGCTTGTTTCATATACTTTGTACTTAACTTTTTAATTTGGTCAGAGAGAGTTGCAGAAAATAGCATCGTCGTACGAGCTTTTGGAAGTAATTTAATAATAGATTCTACTTGCTCTAAAAAGCCCATATTCAGCATTTCATCTGCTTCATCAATAACTAGATATTCCATTTTAGATACATCAAGCGTTCCTTTTTCAATATGGTCCAATACTCGACCTGGAGTACCTACAATAACGTGCGTTTTTTGCTTTAGAGCTAATTTTTGTCTAGCAAAAGGTGACTTTCCGTATAATGCTAGTCCTTTTATACGTTTATAACGACCAATATTAGTAATATCCTCTTGAACCTGAACTGCAAGTTCTCTTGTAGGTGTCAATACTAATGCTTGAGGTTTGTTTTCCTCCCAGTCTACAAGCTCACATAGTGGCGTCGCAAAAGATGCTGTTTTCCCACTGCCCGTTTTAGATTTCACTAATACATCCTGCTTCTCCAAAACAACTGGTATTACCTTCTGTTGCACTTCTGTTGGCTCTGTATAGCCTAACTGTTCAATGGCACGTAAAATCTTCTCGTCTAACTTAAACTCTTTAAAATGCACTATGCATAATCTCCTCTTACAAACTAATTTTAGTTACAACTATATC
>Ga0209013_10004724_pt1 | contig 11886 bp, 11 predicted proteins | sample Cruoilmetagenom2_FD_187291 | JGI IMG/M metagenome (GOLD analysis project Ga0209013, IMG submission 187291) | Oil polluted marine microbial communities from Coal Oil Point, Santa Barbara, California, USA - Sample 2 (SPAdes) (version 2) | ecosystem: Environmental > Aquatic > Marine > Oil seeps ...
CCCGTAGTGCCCTCGGGAGCGTGCCGCATCATGTCCAATGCCTCCGTCAGTGTCGGCGTGTCCGCCGGATCCGCCGCGTTCACCCCGCCAGCCATCGATGGCAACCTCACCGGCAGACACATCGTCTCGGTCGAGCAATTCGCCAGGCCCGACCTCGACGACCTCATCCGGGTTGCGGCGGATCTTCGGACCCGGGTTCGCACCGGCGATCAGTCGGTCCTCAAGCTGTGCCGGCGTCGCATCATGGCGACGCTCTTCTTCGAGGCCAGCACACGCACCGACATGTCCTTCCAGGCCGCCATGCTGCGGCTGGGCGGCGAGGTCGTGGCCACCGCCGGTGGCGTTCAGTTCTCCTCGGTCTACAAGGGTGAGAACCTGGCCGACTCCGTGCGCGCGGCCGGCAGCTACGCCGACGTCGTCGTGCTCCGTCACCCCGAGGTGCGCTCCTCCTACGAAGCCGCCTACCAGCTCGACCAGCTGGCCACGCGCCTGGGTACCCGCTCGGTCGTGGTCAGCGGAGGGGACGGCGTCGGCGAGCACCCCACGCAGGCGCTGCTCGACCTCTTCACCATCATCGACTTCAAGGGCCAGGCCGACGACCTGACGGTCACCCTCGTGGGCGACCTCGCGCACGGCCGAACGGTCCACTCACTGGCCAAGCTGCTGGCGCTGTACGGGGCCGAGGGCCTTCGCCTGGAGCTGGTCTCGCCGGAGTCGCTGCGGGCGCCGCAGGGCGTTCTTGACTTCGTGCGCGAGCGCGGCGTGGAGATTCACGAAACCGACTCGCTGGACGAGGTCATCGGTGGCAGCGACGTCATCTACTGGACCCGAGTCCAGCAGGAGCGCTTCGCCAGCGAAGCCGACTACGAGGCCATCGCGGGGCAGTTCATCATGACCCCCGACGTGCTGGCCAGGGCGTCCGACGAGGTCATCCTCATGCACCCGCTGCCACGCAAGCACGAGATGGGCACCGAGGCCGATCACGCGCTCCTCGACGCCGACCCACGCAGCGTCTACTTCCACCAGATGCAGAACGGCATGTACGTGCGCATGGCGCTGCTGGCCGGCGTTCTCGGCGCCCACGAGTGACGCTGCTGATCATCCGCGGCGCGGTGGACCCACACGTCCACCTCCGCGACCTCGACTGGGCCCACAAGGCCACGGTCGAGCGCGAGACCGCAGCAGCGCTGGCCGGCGGCTACTGGGCCGTGCTGGATATGCCCAACACGCCACCCAACACCACGAGCGCAGAGCGCCTGCGCGCCAAGTACGAGTTCGTCGGCGCCCGAGCCCGGTGCGACTTCGGGCTCTACATGGGTGCCGACCAGGCCGGGGACGGCTCGGAGTATGCCCAAGGAGCGTCCGAGGCGGCGGGCCTCAAGATGTACTGCGACCAGACCACCGGCTCCCTGCTGTTGGCTGACCAGGGGTCGAGGCGGCGCCACTTGCGGGCCTGGGGCGCGGTCACCGACAAGCCCGTCGCGGTGCACGCCGAAGGGGAGACGCTCGCGGCCATGCTCAAGCTGGTGCGGGAGCTCCGGGTGCGGGTCCACTTCTGCCACGTGAGCAGCGCTGCGGAGATCGCGTTGCTGCGCGAGGGCAAGCGCGACGGGCTGCCCATCAGCATCGGCGTGACGCCGCACCACCTCTACCTCAACGCCGACGACCGGACGCGGCTCGGGAGCTTCGCGATGGTGAAGCCAGCGCTCAAGACGCCGGCCGACCAGGAGGCGTTGTGGGGAGCCGTCCGCGACGGCACCGTCGACACCATCGAGAGCGACCACGCGCCGCACACCCGCGCTGAGAAGGAGTCAGCGAACCCACCCTTCGGGCTGCCCGGCCTGGAGACGACGCTACCGCTGATGGTGACCGCGGTGCGCGACGGTCGGCTGAGCGAGGAGCGGCTCATCGAGCTACTGGCCACCAACGCGCAGCGGCTGTTCAGCCTCGCGCCGCCCGATGGGACACACACCGTGGTCGACACCGAAGCCTCGTACGTCATCGCCGATGACGAGTTGCGCTGCAGCCCAGGCTGGTCGCCGTACTCGGGCATGCGCGTGTGGGGGAGCGTGCGTGAGGTGCGCATCCGTGGCCGCGTCGCCTTCGATGGCGAACACGTGCTGGCCGGGCCCGGGGACGGGAGGCGCTTGCTGCCGTGATGCTGGGCCTCTATGAGCTGGCCTGGAGGCCGGCCGCAGCGATGATCCGGCGCACCGACCCTGGGGTCGCGCACGCGCGCACGGTCTCGCTGATGCGCCGCGGCGATGGCCTCGGCACGGCAGCGACCGTCGCGCGGTTGGTCAACCACGCCGCGTTCCCGGACCGGCCCACGCAGGTCGGAGGCGTCGAGTTGCCGTACCCCTTGATCCTGGCGGCGGGCCTGGTCAAGGGTGATGGTTTCGCCGACGAGGACGAGGCCCTCGCCGCCGTCCGTTCCGGTCGCGACATCGTGCCCGGTTGGCGTTCGGTGACGGCGCTGGTGGGGCCGGTCGAGTTCGGCTCCTACACACGCCACCCGCGTCTCGGCAACAGTGGGCGGGTGCTGTGGCGCGACAGCGACGCGGGCTGGATGCAGAACCGCGTCGGGCTGCGCAACCCCGGCGCCCGTGCCGCCGCGGCGCACCTCGCCCGGCACGCAGCAGACCTGCCGCCGGCCTGGGGCGTGAATCTTGCGCTCAGCCCGGGCGTGACCGACCTCGAACAGAGACGGCGCGAGATCAGCGAAGCTGCGGTCTTCTTCGAGACGGCCTTCGATGGCCTGGAGGCCGGGCCTTCGTGGCTGACGCTCAACCTGTCGTGCCCCAACACCGAGGATGATCCGCGCGGCACGCAGTCGGCCGAGCTGGCCCGCGAGCTGTGCGGCACGCTCGTCCATCAGGCGTCGGTGCCGGTCTGGGCCAAGATCGGCCCGGATCTCTCCGACGAGCAGCTGGCCGCGCTCGTCGAGGTCCTGGCCGAGACCGGCGTGGGTGCCGTCGTCGCCACCAACACGTGGGCGCAGCCGGTGCCGGAGGGGGAGGGCACGGCCGGCGTGAGCGGCTCCCGGCTCCGGCCCATGGCCCTGGACACGGTCTCGCGCCTGGTGACGGCCGTGCGGCGGGCCGGCGCCGCGCTCGACATCATCGCCGGGGGCGGCATCCTCGACGGCTCCGACCTCAACGCCTTCAAGGCCGCCGGTGCGCGCGCCGCGATGCTCTATTCCGCCCTCGTCTTCCGCGGCCCGCTCGCAGCTGCGCTGATCCTGCGAGAGGCCGAAGCGGGAGGGCGACATGCCTGACGACATCCGGGCTGCGGCCGTGGCTCGCGCGCTCCTCGAAGCCGGCACCGTAACGCTCACACCCGACGCGCCGGTCACCTTCAAGTCCGGCCTGCGCTCACCGGTCTACGTCGACAACCGCCGGCTCATCTTCGCGCCCGGGCCGTGGCGGATCGTCATCGACGCTTTCGCGGCCGAGTTGCCCGAGGGCGATGTCGTCATCGCCGGTGTCGAGAGCGCCGGCATCCCACACAGCAGCGCGCTGGCGTTCGCGACGGGGCAGCCCTCGGTGTTCGTGCGCAAGGCGGCCAAGGAGCACGGCCTGGGCCGCCGCATCGAGGGTGGCGACGTGGCCGGTCGTCGCACGGTCCTGGTGGAGGACATGGTCACCACTGGCGGCTCCAGCCTCTCCGCGGTCGACGCGCTGCGAGACGCTGGAGCAGGGCTGACCGATTGCCTGGCCATCATCACCTACGGCTTCGCCGAGGCTCTCGCCGCCTTCGACGCGGCGGCCGTCCGGCTGACCACCTTGACCACCTTCGAGACGGTGATCGCCGAGGCACGGTCGGCGGCCACCATCGACGATCGCGAGGCCGACCTCGTGCGCTCCTGGCTGGCCGACCCGCACGCCTGGGACGGCCGATGAGCTCCGCCGCGATGGGCAAGCTCGAGGCCAGGGTCAAGGCCGTCGACTCGATGCTGTGTGTGGGGCTGGACAGCGCCGCCGGCTGTCTTCCCGAGCGGTTCGCGAAGGATCCTCAGCCGCAGCTGGCCTTCAACCGCTGGGTCATCGAGCAGACGCTCTCACACACTGCGGCCTACAAGCCCAACCTTGCCTTCTACGAGGCCCGGGGCGCGGCCGGCTGGGATGAGCTGGCTGAGACGATGGCTCATGTCCGTGCCGTGGCGCCGGGCGTCTTCACCATCGCGGATGCCAAGCGTGCCGACATCGACTCCACCAACGCCGGCTACGTGAGCGGCATCCTCGACGAGCTCGGCTTCGACGCCATCACGCTGCATCCCTACCTCGGCCGCGAGGCCTTGGCGCCCTTCCTGGAGCGCGAGGACAAGGTCTGCATCGTGCTCTGCCGAACCAGCAACACGGGTGCCGGGGAGCTGCAGGACCTGGCGGTCGGCGAGGCGCCCCTGTGGGAAGTCGTGGCCGGCAAGGTCCGTGACGACTGGAACGGCAACGGCAACTGCATGCTCGTGGTCGGCGCCACCTACCCGGCCGAGCTGGCCCGGGCCCGGGAGCTGTGTCCCGACATGACGTTCCTCGTGCCCGGCGTTGGCGCCCAGGGTGGCGATGTCAAGACCGTCGTGCGGGCGGGGCTCGACGAGCGCGGGCGGGGCCTGCTCATCAACGCCTCACGCTCGATCATCTTCGCCGCGGACCCGGGCGCCGCGGCCAGGACCCTGCGCGATGCCATTCGCGAAGCCACCGGGGGCGCCACATGACCCGCCCGCCGACCGCATCCTCATCCTCGGAAGCGGCGGCCGCGAGCACACGCTGCTCGGAGCCGGCACCGTCGCGCCTGAGCCGCAGGTCAAAGAGCACCGCCTCTATCCGGCGGTGCTCCAGTGGCTCGCCGAAGGCCACGTCGCCATCGCTGACGGTGTCGCCAGGGTGGCTTCGGACGGCTAGGCGAAGTGTCCTACTTGCGGTAGGATACAGTCATGGGCACGACGAAGGTCTCGGTCACGCTGGACGCGAACCTCGTCATCGAGGCGAAGAGCCAGGTCGGCGAGCGCGAGTTCTCGCGCTACCTCAACGAGGCGCTATCGCTGCGATTGCAGCGCGCACGTCTGGAACGGCTGGAACGTGAGCTGACCGAGGAGTTCGGGCCGATTCCGGAGGCGGTGCAGCAAGACGCGGATTCCGAGGAATGGCCACGCTAGAGGCAGGTTCCAGGGAGCCGCGCCTCGTGCTCGATGCCGGCGCGATTCTGGCTCTGGCGCGTGGTGCCTCCACCGCTCGAGCGAAGCTCAAGCGGGCGAGCCGCGAGGGCTACGTCGTGATCGTGCCCACGCCAGTCGTGGCTCAGGTCCACCGTGGGGGTCGCTCCCGGGCCGCGATGGACCGCGCCCTCAACGCGGTTGACATCTACACTGCGACGTCAGTCGAAACAGCCCGGCACGCCGGGGAGCTCCTGGGCCGCGCGGGGATGGCAGACGCGGTCGATGCGATCGTGGCCGCGGAAGCCCTTGCGGGCTCCCGTTCGACCATCCTCACCAGTGACCCGGAAGACCTCTCCCGCCTCGTCGAAGCTGAAGCGGCCAGCGCACACGTGGTCATCTCCCGCGTCTGAGCGATCAGGACGACCGTCAGTCGACCAGATACTCGTAGCTGATGACCATCTCGTCGCCGGGCTCGACGGAGATCGGCCAGCGCATGACGTTGCCGGGCTCCAGCTGCGGGTCGATGGATGCCTTCAGCTCCTCCGCGTGGGGCGGGAGGTAGTCGACGACGTCCATGTGCACCGTGGTCGGGGTGAAGTTCTCGATGGTGAGCGTGACGTCGTACTGGTAGTCGAAGCGGCCCATGTCGATCGCAGCCTGTGTCTGCTCACGCTTGACGCGGACGTCCTGCAGGTGGCCGATGGTGACGCTGCCCTCACCGCCGACCGGGGTGAGCTCGATGAAGTCGCTGCCGATGAAGAGTCCGCCTTGGTAGTTGCGCACGACGCCCTCGCTGAAGGGCTGATCGGTCTCGTTCTTGACCTTGTAGATGACCGTGACCTGCTGGTCGGTCGGGGCGTTCCAGATGTGCAGCCGGCGAGCCGGTAGCTCCTGGCCCGCGAGCTGCGCGTAGATCGTGTCACCGGGCTCCGCGGTCAGGTCGCCGATGTCGTAGGTGTGCTGGATGTCGACCTGGCCGACGGGTGCCGACACGGCCAGCGAGTCCGCGGCCTCGAAGCCCGCCAGCTTCTGGTTCATCGAGAGCTCGGCCGCCGGGGCGATGGGCCGGGCGAGGTCGACCATGCCCGCGACCAGCTGCGTCTCCACCTCGTCGAGGTCGAGCGAGCTGTCGGTGATCTCCGCGAAGTAGTCGAGGTAGACCGTCTCATCAGTGTCCGCGCCGACCCACATGTCGTAGGTCGGGCGCCAGCTCACGCCGCCGAGGAGGTACTCCATGGAGATGTCGCGCAGTTCGGAGTCGGTGGCGGACTGCCACTTGATGGTCGGCTGGCCGGCGCCGTAGTTCAGGCGGTAGTTGGACACGCGCTGCCCGTTCTCGCGCAGCACGAGCGTGTCCGCGTAGACCGTCGGCGGCAGCACGATGCGCACATCGACCCCGCCCGGGAGCGCCACCTCGTCGCGGGCGTAGGCCACGTTGTTAAGGAAGACCGCGACGCGGTCGGGCGCGCTGGTGTAGCTGATCTGGTCGTCGACCACCGCGCTGGCGGCGCCGGCCGTGGCGCCGATGATGAGGCTGGTGGTGATGGCTGCGGTCACCGGGGTCCGTAGGGCGCGCATCGCATGGCTCCTTCGCTGGGGCGCGCCGATACGAGTGGGCACGCTTGCTACTTCGACGCTCCCGCCCCACCTCCGGTTCCCGCCCGTGGTGCGCTGACGCACCCCACCCGGCGGGCGTGGCATCTCGCGCAGCATGCAGAGCGATGCGACTCCGGCCACACCTGACCGCCAAGCATACGATGTCTGGTCGTCACCGCCATGGCGCAGGCAGCCGAGGTGGCGCGTAGCAACTATTCGGCGAAGTCCCAGCAGGTCTGGCCCAACGAGTTGATGTCAGGAGGATTGCGGGCGTCGAGTGCCCGCAGGTCGACGTAGGTCCGGCCGAGGAGCTCAGCGTCTTGCGTTCTGATCGCTGTCGACATGCTCCGCATGACCGCGGCGATTTCCCCGTACCAGTCGCCGAAAGCCTCGTGGACAACAGCCCAGCAGGACCGCGATGGATGAGCTTCCAGCCACGCGATCTCGTCCTCGAGGAGCGCGACGAGGCGATCAGAGGAAGCCACGTACGCCTCCAAGACTGCCGGGTCCGCGGCCAGTTCTGCCAGCCAGGTGCGCGCCGGCGCGCCCTCGGGGATCATCCGCGGTTCATCCCTGAGTGCCGTCATCGTTGGGATCGTTTCGAGCACGTGACCCATGAACACGCCGAAGTGCTCGGCGTCGGAGGGCGCATCGAGCGCGGCGTCCGGGGCACACTCGGCTTTCGGCACGACCGTGATCGTCACCGCCTCCGCAACGATCGCCTCGTGGAGCCGGTCAGCCTCGACCTCGTCGGAGGCGAGCACGCAGAACAGGTCTCCGGTGTCCAGGGCGAGGACCGGCCCTGATCCATCCTCCTGCGCCACGACCCCGATCGCCGAGCCAGCCAACAGCCCGATGATCAGAACCGCGCTGATGCCAGTCTTGGGCATGACATCCCCCCTTCGCCACGCGGGCCGGGTTCGCCAGTGGCTCGGTGCTCCTTGCCTCCCGCTACGACCGATTCTCTCGCGGGCGTCCAGCAGCGCCAATGGTCAGCTCAGGAATCGTCATGAATAGCGGGTTTGTCTGGTCGTCGCCGCCATGGCGCAGGCAGCCGAGGCGGCTCCAGGTGGCTAATCGGGTATCGGGTGCTGCTCGAAGAAGTCCCAGATCATCTCGGTGGCATCGATCTCCATGGTCACGGGCCCTAGGAAGGAGACCCATTCCTGCTGTGCCGAACTGCCCGGCCACGTGTGTCCGTCGCCATCGGTGACTACGAGCTCGACCTCAGCACCAGGCGGGCATGGCCAGGCGAACCGCTCAACGCCGTCCGCGACAGCCGTGGAGACGGGTCCAGGGTCGCAACCGTTGCGAAGGCCGATGCTCTCGACCCGGTCGCGGTCGCGGTGCCGGAACTCAGCGAGCTTCAGGTCCGTTGGCGGTGACGGCCGCGAGCGATGGGGATCCGCATCGGCAAGAATGGGCAGATGACTGATGAGCTTGCGGTCGCCATGACGCTGGCGTTCTACCCCCGCGGCGGATCGGCTCAGGTGGTGCGGTACCTGGGTAGGGCGCTTCGGCAACTCGGAACTGATGTGACGGTGTGCTGTGGGTCGCTCGGGCCTCCGGGCGTGGCGTCCCACGCTGCAACATTCTTCGACGGTCTCCAGGTCTACGCGTTGGACTTCACTGAATCGGTCGCGTGGTTCGGGGACGGCAGGGATCCGATGGCAGCGCCGGTGCCGATCCACCCTTCGTTCGAGGACCGACCCGGTGTTCCCGACCGCGTGTTCGCTTCGATCGAGTCGGAGGCCTATGAACGGCAGGTCGCGGCGTGGCTGGCGCTGCTGAAGGAGGCGGGTGCACCAGACATCTATCACGTCCATCACCTGACCCACGTGAACGATGCAATCCGCGCCCTTGACGCTCGACCTGTCGTCGCGCACCTCCACGGCACCGAACTCAAGATGCTCCACGACATCCGCCAGCGTGAGTCGGGTGGGTGGCCGCACGCGGAGGAGTGGGATCGTCGGCTTGTGGCCGCCGCGCATCGGGCCGATCGTGTCATCGTGATTTCGCCCGCCGATCAGCAGCTCGCGGTCGATCTTCTTGGGCTCGACCCTGGCCGAATCGAAATCGTGCCCAACGGTGTTGACACGACGGCCTTTGCTCCGTCCGACGCCTCCGCCGCGGACCGGCTGGCCCGATGGCGTCGGTGGCTGGTCGACGATCCGCAGGGATGGGACGAAAGTGGAGAGCCCGGCACGATCGCCTACACGAACGAGGAAGTGCACCGGGCCTTCGTAAGGGCCGATACCGGAGACCTGCGTCCCGTGCTGCTCTTCGTCGGGCGATTCCTCGACTTCAAGCGCGTATCGCTCCTCATCCGTGCCTATGCCCTGGTGCGCGAGGCCCTCGGTGCTGACGCCCCACCGCTGGTCATCTGGGGCGGCTACCCGGGGGAGTGGGAGGGCGAGCATCCCCATACCGTGGCAACCTCGATGGGAGTCGACGGTGTCTTCTTCGTTGGATGGCATGGACATGACGAACTAGCCATCGGGTTCAACTGTGCCGACGTGTTCGTGGCGCCCTCGGTAGAGGAGCCCTTTGGCCAGGTCTACTTGGAAGCCATGGCGTGCGGGTTGCCCGTGATCGCAACCAACTCCGGCGGTCCTCCATCGTTCGTGAACACCGATCCGGACCGACCGAACGGTTGGCTCGTCACTCCCGACGACGCCAGCGATCTTGCCGCCGCGTTGATCGAAGCCGCCACCCAGACGAAATCGCGCACGGAACGCGGACAGAACGCACGCCGCACAGTGGTGGAGAGGTTCGATTGGCTTCGGATCGCCGAGCAGGTCGAAGGCGTCTACCGCGAGATTCTGACTCAGTGAGATCATTGGCGGCTGAGGCTGCTGGTGTCTCGCGTCGGTACGGCTGATACGTCGCCGACTATTCGATTGCTGGTCGGCGCTGGGTCAGGGTTTGTAGTTGCTGTACACGCCGCCGATCCGGTCGGCGTGCTCGGACCGGCCGCTTCCTCGTCCTGAGCCACGACCCCGATCGCCGAGCCTGCCAGCAGGCCGGCCGTGAGCACGGAGATGGCAGTGGTATGGCCGTGGTCTTGATTGTGCGCACGCAGGGCCCCCCTGCCCCCCGTGGTACATCCGGGGACGGACGAGCCCCCGCTGTCCGTCGGACCGGCGCGAGCAGCCATGGTATCGACGCTGTCCAGTCGCATGCGAGCGGCACCAACACGGTCTCGGCCGGCGCAGCAGAATCGCCATGAATAACGGGTTTGGTCTGGTCGCCGCCGCCATGGCAGCTCCTCAGGTGAGGCGAGCGCGGCCGACCGGGACGCTCAGGCCGAGCGCGGCCACGCAGAGCGCCGGCACCAGCAGCCAGGCGATCGAGACTCCGGCCGCATCGGCCGCCAGGCCGAGCACGAACGGTGCCACGAGGATGGCCACACCGGAGGCGAGGACCAGCCGGGTCGATCCGCGATCCTGCAGCCCGGGTACCAGGGCCAGCGCCACGGCCACGCCGAGCGGGTAGAGGAAGCCAGTGCCGAGGCCGCCAAGGTAGATGCCCAGCCCGGCTGGCACGACATCCTGCGCCGCCCAGGCCAGCAGCGAACCGAGCAGCGCCACCACGAGACCGGCGCGCATCATCCAGACGGGATCGCGGCTGCTCACGACGTGGAAGCTCAGGGCCACACGCGATGTGGCCATGCCGGCGTAGAAGCTGGCGGCCACGAGGGTCGCGTCGGCGAGGGGGATCCCGACCTGCCGTTCGACCAGCGTGCTGGCCCAGAAGACGAGCGAGAACTCGACCGCCACGCCGAGGACGACCAGTGACCAGGCCAGCCAGTAGCCGCGGGAGAGCCGACCGCTCGCAGACGCGACCCTGGCCGCGATCTGCGGTCGCCGCCGCGACACCCAAAGGCCGGTGGCGACGAGGGCGACGGCAACGACGAAGGCCATCTGCCAGCCCAGGCCGCTGTTCTCGCCGATGCCCATGGCGATGGGCACGCTCATCGTGGCCATCATGGCCACGAGCGCGGAGCGGCTCATGCGGACGCGCGCCAGCGTGCCGCCGCCGCGCGTCAGCGTGCGGTTGAGGTGCGCCAGCAACAGGCCGGTGCCGAGGCCGACCATCCCGGCGCCGGCCAGCGTGACCGGGAAGGACGGCGCGGTGGCGATGCAGACGATGGCCGCGATCAGCAGCAGGTACGCGAGCCAGTGCGCCTTGCGGGAGCCGAGGATCTCGTCGAGCCGGTCGCCGATGAGCCCCGCGGAGAGCAGGCCGACCGCGAGGAAGGATGAGTGGAGCGCAGCAGCCGTATCAGACAGTGACAGCGCCACCGCAAGGAAGGCGGTGACGGCCCCGACGCCGTACAGCAGGTACGCCACGACCGACTGGTCGAGGTACGCGCTGCGTGTCTCGGACGCGGACGCGGGCGCATCCGGATCAGGAGCGACAACTTCGGTTCGAGGCATACGGGGGATACTATCTGTCGAGGGTCAGCCGTCGAAGTGACCAGCATCCTCCGTCGGATGTTCATGTGCTCTACGAAGAGGTCACGAATCGCCATGTATAGCGGGTGATGTCTGGTCGTCGCCGCCATGCCCATACACACCGCCGGGCTTGACGGTGACGGCGATGACGACCGTGTGCTGTGCGCTACCCGCCGGGTGAGCCACCTGACGGAGCACGGGCCGATTCGGGCAGCGGCTCCGCGGTTTCATCCGTGGGGCGGGTCGCTTGACGGAGGCTCCGCCGTTCGACCCGTGGGGCGGGTGGGTCGGCGGACTTGTAGGCGCTGTTCCGCCAGGTGACCCATGAGATGGGTAGCGCGAGGCCTTTCGGTGGCGCGGAGCCCGGAGGCGGCCCAGCGCGGTCCAGCGCGGTCCATCGACCCGAACACGAAGACGCGGCACCCTCCTCCGAGTGCCGCGTCATCGAGTCGCGTGATACGTGCGGGAATCAGCGCATCGTGAGCGCCATCACCGCCTTCTGGGCGTGGAGCCGGTTCTCAGCCTCGTCGAAGGCTGCCGACTTGGGGCCATCGATGACGGCATCGGCCACCTCGACGTTGCGGTCCGCAGGCAGCGGATGCATCCAGATGGCGTCGTCCTTGGTCAGCGCCATGCGCCGCTCGTCGGCGATCCAGTCGGTGTACTTAGCCGCGATCC
>Ga0209013_10004725_pt1 | contig 11885 bp, 10 predicted proteins | sample Cruoilmetagenom2_FD_187291 | JGI IMG/M metagenome (GOLD analysis project Ga0209013, IMG submission 187291) | Oil polluted marine microbial communities from Coal Oil Point, Santa Barbara, California, USA - Sample 2 (SPAdes) (version 2) | ecosystem: Environmental > Aquatic > Marine > Oil seeps ...
CCCCGCTTCCCTGAGTGGCGCCCTTCACCTGGCAAAACTGATTCAGGACTATAACGGAAACAACGAAAACAAGCTGGGAGAAATCACCATCGCTGTTATTGAAAAAGGAAGAGAGATCGGCGCCCATTCCCTTTCCGGAGCGGTAATGGATCCCCGGGGCCTGGATGAACTGCTTCCGGATTGGCGGGATAAAGAACCTCCGCTGGAAGCTCCCGTCTCGGGAGACGCGATCTATTATCTGACAAAATCCGGAAAGATCAAGTATCCTTTTGTACCCCCGCCGCTCAATAATCATGGATGCTATATCGTCTCTCTGAACAAGCTGGTGAAATGGCTGGGCGCCATGGCCGAGGCATCGGGGATCGATATGATGTTTCCCGAGTTTCCGGGTGCTTCCCTTCTATATGAAGGGGAAAAAATTGTGGGGGTCACTACCGGTGACAAGGGTCTGGACCAGGCAGGCGAAAGGAAAAGCAACTTTGAGCCGGGCGTTGATATCCGGGCAAAAGTGACGGTTCTCGGCGAGGGCACCCGGGGCTCTCTGACAAAGGGGCTCGTCAACAAATTAGGGCTGCAGAAAAGTCCTAATCCACAGGTGTATACGGTGGGGGTCAAGGAAGTATGGCAACTTCCGGAAGGCACTGTCCACGCCGGCGAAGTGATTCATACCATGGGGTATCCTCTGACAAAAGATTGCTTCGGAGGGGCTTTTATTTACGGCATGGAGAATAACCTTCTCAGTCTGGGGTTGATCACCGGTCTGGACTATAAAGATCCCTTTCTGGATCCCCATCAGAAATTTCAGGAATGGAAAAGCCATCCTTTTATTCAATCCCTGCTGAAGGAAGGAAAAATGGTGCATTACGGAGCTAAAACCATTCCGGAAGGGGGGTACTATTCCATTCCCCGGGGGTACGCAGACGGCGTGCTGATCATAGGCGATGCGGGGGGTTACGTGAATCCCCAGAGGTTGAAGGGCATTCACCTTGCTATCAAAACCGGCATACTGGCGTCTGAAACAATTCTGGAGTCCCTGATAAAGGACGATTTCTCGGCCGGCCGGCTCCGATCTTTCCAAGCAGCGGTTGAATCCTCATGGGTCAAAGAAGAACTCTACAAAGTCAGAAATTTCCATCAGGCTTTTGACCGGGGGATCTTCCAGGGTATTATTCATGCCGGAATGCAGTATCTGACCGGCGGGAGGGGCCTGATCGATCCTCTGAAGACAGAAGAAGGGCACAAGCGCATGAAAAAGATCTCCGACTATCATGGCCGCGGAGATGCAAAACCCGGTGCCTTCAAATTTGACAGCACCCTCACTTTTGATAAAACGACGGATGTATATGCTTCAGAAACAAAACATGAGGAAGACCAGCCCTGTCATCTGGTCATCAAGGACATGAATCATTGCAATACGATCTGCCGGGAAGAATTCGGCAATCCCTGCCAGTATTTTTGCCCTGCAAGCGTGTATGAAATAACAGAAGCCGAGGAGGGAAAACCGCCTGTCCTGACACTCAATCCCTCTAACTGCGTGCATTGCAAGACCTGCGATATCATGGATCCCTATGAGGTCATTACGTGGGTGCCACCGGAGGGCGGAGGGGGGCCCAATTATAATAATATGTAAGCGAAAACGGGAACAGGTATCTGCCCCTATTTAATTAAATTAAAAGGTGATGACGGAGCTGATGGGGTAATTCCTGATTTTTTCTCTGCCTTTGAGAAAATCCAGCTCAACCAGAAAGGAAAGACCCGCCACTTTTCCTCCCAGTTTTTCCACAAGTTCAACTGCAGCGGCCGCGGTCCCTCCCGTGGCCAGGAGGTCATCAACGATCAGGACGGACATGCCCGGCGAGACGGCGTCTTTATGCAGTTCAATGGTATCTGTGCCGTATTCCAGCGCGTAAGAGGCGGAAACGGTTTCAGCCGGCAGTTTGCCGGGCTTTCTGATCGGTTCGAAACCGGCGTTAAGATTACAGGCAACGGCCGGACCGAAAATAAATCCCCGTGCCTCTATGCCAAGCACCATATCGATTCCGGCATCCACATACTTTTCCCCCATGGCACGGATAGCTTCTTTTAACAGCTCGGGCTGTTTCAAAAGGGTGGTAATATCCTTAAAGATAATGCCCTCTTTTGGAAAATCCGGGACATCCCGTATCGCCTGCATTAACTCTTCCATGATCATACTCCTTATTGTCTGCGGGGATTCTTTTCTTTAATATTTGCTAAAATGCGATATGAAAACCCTTATATTCTCCTGAAAAGGTCTCCTCCCGCACTTCTAATTCCTCCACAAAGGCGGAGGCCGGTCCTTTCTTTAATATTTGAATAAAGGATTCCATGGTCTCCTCTTCTGCTTCAGCAAACACCTCCACCCTTCCGTCCGGAAGATTCTTGACATAACCCGTCATACCACCGAGCTGTTCCGCGGTTCGCAGAGTAAAATATCTGAAACCCACGCCCTGCACCCAGCCGGAGACAAATATTTTTCGCGTGATGATCATAACGAACAAACAAAGAAAAATCGGGACGAGAGGATTTGAACCTCCGACTTCCTGCTCCCGAAGCAGGCGCGCTACCAGACTGCGCCACGTCCCGATTCCGTTATAAAAGGCAATAGATTTTAATACTTCGCCTCGTAAAATTCAAGCAATTTATTTGATCGGCCCATCCCATAAGAAAAAAAAACTTTTAATTAATCCGTTGCTTTTCTCCATTTTCATATGATACAATTTTTCCGTTTTACGTTATCATTTCAGCTCCACCACAGTCAACCAGCCGCGGAGGGTTCAACATGAAAAGAAATACTGGAATGGTGAACCTGAAAGGGGCTTGTTGAATTTCGATTCTTTTCACTTTCATATCGTGAAGGGGGGAGACATTGGATCGCCGTCGTTTCATTGGAACGTTCTGCGGCGGAGCCCTGGCGCTATTAGGGGGCATTGCCGCAGTCATAGGAGGAGGCTTTCTTTATCCGGTGCCGCGCCGGAAACCACCCGCCCAGTTTATCTGCCTGGATTCCGAGATTCCGGAAGGAGGGTCCGTGGAGATTCAGGATCCTGCGGGCAGGAAAGTCTTATTGATGCGCAAACCCGGGAACGCATTGATGGCTATCGGAACGGTATGCACTCATCTGGGATGCGCTGTGTTTTACCGTCCAAAGACGAACCAGTTTGACTGTCCGTGTCACCAGGGCATATTTGACGGCAATGGTAATCCCGTATCGGGTCCGCCCCAGAGGCCGTTGGATAGGTTTCCTGTCGAAGTCAAGGAAAACAAAGTCTTTGTGCAATTTCCATAAGGAGTAAGGCAAAATGAAGCCTTCCAGGCAATCCGAATGGTTAAAAGCATTTCCTATCGACATAAAAAGCTTATATGAAAAAGCAGATGAGGCGCTCCCCCATTCCATCAAGCGATGGTGGTGGTGCTGGGGCGGTCTTATCGGCCTGCTTTTCCTTTTGCAGGCGATGACAGGTTTGCTGCTTGCTTTTTATTACCGCGCAGAGCCTGAAACCGCATATGCGACCGTTTCATTCATTTCCGAACACGCCCGTTTCGGCGGGTTTATTCGATCGCTCCATCAATGGGGCGCCACATTCATGATCATATTTCTCTTTATGCACATGGTTCGCGTATTCGTAACCACTGCATTTCGGGAATACCGATGGGGCGCATGGATGGCGGGCGTTATTCTGATGGGTGTGACACTGGGCTTCGCCTTTACCGGGTATTCCCTGGTGTACGAGCAGCGGAGCTACTGGGCCATTACAGTGACAGCCAATATCATGGCATATCTGCCGCTCATCGGAAATACAGCCAAGCATATGTTTATCGCCGGTAACGAGATCAACTCCAATACGCTCAGCCGGATGTACGCGCTTCATGTACAGATATTGCCCACATTACTCATTCTCTTTGGCCTGGTTCATATATTTTTCGTGCGCTTAATGGGAATGATACTGCCGGGAAATCAACGGGATATCGAGCAGGAGAAAGCCCTGACTGCGCGTGAAGGGGTATACCATTTTTATCCGGATCATTTAGCCAGTGAAGCGCTGGTTTTTCTCTACCTCCTTCTGGTGATTGCATTGCTGGCTATTTCATTTCCCGCTTTAACAGGGCCTCAGGCCGACCCTCTGGTGACGCCCGAACACATCAAGCCCGAATGGTACTTTTTCCCGTTCTTTCACCTTTTGAAACTCGTACCGGGAGCGGCCGGCGTTATAATCATGGGGATTCTGGGAATGCTTCTATTTTTCTGGCCTGTTGTGGATCACTATTTCCTTCAACCACTGGATAAAAAGTTTTGGAAAGGCAGATTTGAAACAGGCTTATTATTCGGTTTGATCGCAATAGGATTCTATCTTTTCTGGGCTTATGTCGAATTAAAAGTATAAGGGGAAATTATGAGCCTTCAATTAAAGCAGATTATTATCGCGATTCTCTCAATGGCCATTATTCTGGTACTCGGCTATGTCGTTTTTACCGAGAAAGAACATCAGCTCGCAGATCGACAAATCAAAATCAAACCGGATTCGGCGGGCTGCGTCAGATGTCACGGGGAACAGAACAAAGAAGGCGGACCAGGCATCGATCCCGGTATTGTCATGCAGTGGAAAGCCGGCGTGCATGCGGAGCAGGGAGTCGGTTGCATGGATTGTCACGGTTTACCTCCTGCCGGAACCGGGAAGGACATCCTGAATCCACGGTACGTGGTTCTCAGGACGTGGGATAAAAAAAGCGGCTTGAAGGAACTGCAACTGGTTACGGAAAATGGCAAACCCGTTGAACGTCCGGATATTTGGGAGCACGAAGGCGCCCGGATCATCACGAATGTCACACCCCGCACCTGCGCCCGGTGTCACGAAAAAAGCGCAAAGGAATTCATTGATTCCCGGCACGCCTCGGCAGCGCAATTTATAGGGTCGATTGACAATTTCCTGGGACGGTTTGTCGAAGGCCCGGCTGCGGCGAATAACGGGTGCCAGCAGTGCCATGGCAGTGTTCTGCGCGTGGCTTCCTTTGAAGATGAAAAAAAGCCTCCCATATATGCCCCGGATACCTGGCCCAATACGGGCGTAGGGCGTGTCAACATGGATGGGTCCTGGGGATCCTGCACCGCCTGCCATTCCCGGCATGAATTCTCTGCTGAAGTGGCCAGGCGCCCGGAGAACTGCGGTAAATGCCACATGGGCCCGGACCACCCTCAGTACGAGATCTTCTGTGAATCAAAGCATGGCATTGCTTATGTGAAGAACGCCCATCAGATGAAATTGAATCTGCCCGGGGGAAAATGGGTCGTCGGAAAGGATTACGCGCAGGCCCCGACCTGTTCCACCTGCCACCTGGGACCGGTTGCTCCTCATGGTAACTACCCCGGACTCGAAATAACCCATGATGTGGGGGCGCGTATTTCCTGGACATTGCGGCCCAAAGTGTCAGACATGCCGCCTGCGATTATCGACAAAGACGGAACGGTTCTGTTGAAACCGCCGGAAGAACGCAGAAAAGATATGATGAGCGTCTGCCTGACGTGCCATTCCGACAACTGGATTGAAAACTTCTACATACAATTCGATCAGGCTGTCGAGCTGTATAACAATAAATACGGCAAACCTTCCGTAGCCATTTATACTTATCTCCAGAAAGAAGGGATCATAGACAAGACGCCAATGAACGAAGAAATAGACTATGTGTTTTTCGAGCTGTGGCATCACGAAGGCCGGAGGGCACGGCACGGCGCCAGCATGATGGGCCCGGATTATGTCCAGTGGCACGGGTTTTACGAACTCAGCCGGAACTTCTATACCCACTTTCTCCCCCTGGTCATGGAGTTGGGCGAAAAGGCGGGGAAAGCCAGGCAGGTCGAGCATTTCATCGATCAAACGCTCCGGGGGCCCGATGGAAAAGACTGGGAGAAATACCATCGCTGGACGGAAGGTCTCAGCAAGGAGCAGCGGGAAGCCATGCTGTCGTGGGAACAGGACGTCTATCGCGAAGGCGGTGTGTAGCCAAGAAATCTTTCGATTTATTTTTTAAAACCCTTCCTTTAAAAGGAAGGGTTTTTTTTGATTTTCAAGATTTGACCCCTATAATAGAATACTGTAAGCTGTTGCGCGAGCAAAACCCTCTATTCTCTTTGTGTGGAAGATGAATATCGGCATTGATATGCGGCCCGCCCTGACCCGGAAAACAGGCGTGGGGAACTATATTTTTTATCTGACCGCACATCTCCTGCGCCTTGATTCTTTGAACAGGTACTTTCTCTTTTCTTCGTCCTGGAAGGATCGATTTGCACCTGAGGTCGATTGGCCCGGACGGGACAATGTCACCCTGGTGGATCGGAAAATCCCGGTGACGGTTCTCAACTATCTCTGGCATCGCCATCGCTTTCCTTCTCTGGACCGGCTCTGCGGAACGGCATTCCATATCACCCACTCCCCCACCCCTCTGATTCTTCCGGGGAAAAAAAGCAAAAAGATCGTCACGGTCCATGATCTCTACTTCCTGATCCATCCCGAGCACACCAGAGGGGAAGTGAAAAGAGATTATGCCTCTCTGGTGACCGGAAATCTCGCAGAATCGGACGCGGTGATTTTCAATTCCGAAGCCACACGCGACGAGGTTCTGGAGCGGCTGCAAATCAGTCCTGCCGTGTCCCGCGTAATCCGGCCCGGAGTTCCCGACACGCTGATGAAGGCCCGGTCTGACAAACAAACAGATGGGGTCAAAACTAAATTTAAAATCCGCGGAAAATTTCTTCTCCATGTAGGGACCATCGAGCCCAGGAAAAACATTCCCCTCCTTGTGGAAGCGCTTCACCATCTCGATCATTCGGGATTTCAGGATCTTCAGCTCATTCTGGCAGGAGACGCGGGATGGGGTATGGACGCGGTGCAGGAAAGCATCCGCCGCAACAAGGTAGAGGACAGGGTTCGTCTCACAGGGTATGTGGACGAAGATGCACTCGCCGCACTGTACAGGGAAGCCGCCCTGCTGGTCTATCCCTCCCGCTGGGAAGGATTCGGCATGCCCCTTCTGGAAGCCATGGCCGTGGGACTGCCGGCCGTGATCTTTCCGGTCCCCGCTCTGATGGAGCTGGCGGGGGAACAGGGGGCGCTGGTATGCAGAGAGAAAAGCTCCGAAGGGCTTGCAGGCGCCATAGCCGGACTGCTTGACGATGAAAAAAGGCGGGAATCCTTATCTGCCGCAGGAAAAAATAGAAGCCGCCTTTTTCAATGGGAGACCGCGGCAGAATCCATGCTGCAACTGTATGAGGAGATATATCATGCCGGCCGGTAGCAGGCTGAAAATAGGAATCGACTGCAGCGAAATGGAAGGGAAGCCGACCGGAGTCGGCAGATACCTTTTGAACCTTTTGCGGCACTGGGGTGAATTTTCGCCCGAGCATGAATATCTCTGCTATTTCATGGGAGAGATTCCTTCTGCCGATTTTTTATACCGCTCCCCTTTTTCGCTGAAGCTGCTGTACCCCGTTCCGGTCAAAAGCCGGTTACTATGGGAGCAGTGGCAACTCCTGCAGGAATCACGCAGAGACCGGGTGGATCTCTTCTTCTCGCCGGGTTATTCCGTGCCACTCAGGCTTTCCTGCCCCGGCGCCATGACCATTCATGACATTTCCTTTGAAGCGCACCCCGAATGGTTTCCCCTTGCAGACGGCATCAAGAGACGCTACATCTGCAGGCAGGCCGTCATGCGGGCTGACACGGTATTTACAGATTCCCGGTTTTCCTGCGGGGAAATCATCACGCATTACCAGGTTCCCCCCTCGAAAATAAAGGTCATTCCCATTGGCGTGGAGAAAAAATATTTTCAGAGACAGCCTTCCCCGGTCTCTGAGGCATTGAAGGAAAGGCTTGCCATAAAAGGACGAATCATCCTGCATGTAGGGACCATCCTCAACCGTCGCGCCATACCCGACCTGTTACGGGGGTTCAGTCATATTGCCCGGCGCTTCCCGGACGTCACCCTGGTCATTGTGGGAGAGAACAGAACCTATCCACGGATCGACCTGGCAGGCTTGCTTCAAGCGCTGCAAGTAACCGCATCGGTAATACTTCTCGATTTTATTCCGGAAAAGCAGCTCCTGGCCCTTTATTCACTGGCAGATCTCTTTATCTATCTATCCCATTATGAAGGATTCGGCCTTCCGCCCCTGGAGGCCATGTGTTTCGGCCTTCCGGTTGTTATCTCGGGAACCGGCGCGCTGCGCGAGATCTATGGCGATGCTGCCTTCGTTGTGGAGCAGATCACACCGGATGCCATCGCATCCGCCCTCGAATGTCTCCTGGAGGACCGCGGGGCGCGGGAAGCGCTGTCCACAAGGGGAACGGCGCTCACAGAGAGATACCCGTGGAAGAAAACAGCGGACCAGACGCTGAGGCATCTTTTAGACCTGGTAAAATCATGAAGATTTCCATCATAATCGTCAGTCACAGCCAGGCAGGCCATCTGCAACAATGCCTCGATTCCATCCGAAGGTTTGCAGGTGATATTCCCCATGAAACTTATGTCGTGGACAACGCGTCCACAGACCGTTCGATCGACGTGGTGGAAAAGGGATTTCCAGATGTGACGCTCATAAAAAATCAGGAAAATCCGGGATTCGGAAGAGCCAATAACCAGGCCCTGTCGCGCGCTGCAGGAGATTTCGTTCTTCTTCTGAATAACGACGCCAGGTTGACTCCGGGCGCCCTGGAGGCCATGCTGGCAGCAATGGAAAAAAACACAGATACAGGGATCATTTCCTGCAGACTCGAGAATCCCTCCGGTGTAGCTGAGCTTTCCTTTGGAAAAATGCCCGGGCTGAAAAACGACTTTGTCCAGAAAATCCTTCAAACAGGGCTCTTTTCCGGATTTATACAACGGAAACTCTCGGAGCCGGCTTATCCGGACTGGGTCAGCGGCGCGGCCATGCTGATCAGAAGTGCCTGTTTAAAAGCATGCGGTCATTTTGATGAAAACTTCTTTATGTATCTGGAAGACGCAGACCTCTGTGTCCGGGCACGAAAACACGGGTGGAAGGTCTATTATCTACCCACGGCATCTATCAAACACGCTCGCGGCGAAAGCTGGAAAAACAGCCCTGCCAGCCTGCGGCTTGCATACCGAAAAAGCCAGATCTATTTTTATCGCAAGCATCACGGCCCGGGACAAATTTTTCTGTTGAAAGGATTTCTTCTCCAGAAGTACTTTCTACGGCTGGCTTATTGTGCTTTGAGGCTCCCCTTCACTTCCCATGCCCGGAAGCTCGCCCTGAAAGAAGAAATGGATCTCTCCCTGCAAATCATCCGCATGACCCTGCGCGAGTGATTTAAAAGGTTGATCTCTCTGCTTTCCATGGAAGGTCATCCAGGTCCACGTTTCCGCCCGACAGAATCACGCCGATCCGCTTTCCGTTAATGTCGCTTCGCCGTGCCGTCAATGCGCCCAGCGTTACTGCGGCAGATGGTTCCACAATGATTTTCATTCGCTCCCATATGATGCGCATGGCCTGGATAATGTCAGTTTCAGGCACCGTAATAATCTCCCGGACGTACCTCTGAATGATCGGAAAAGTCAGCTCGCCGAGAGAGGTCCGGAGGCCGTCCGCAATCGTCCGGGGATTCACCGAGGGAATGATACGGCCGGCCTGCAATGAGCGGAAAGCATCATCCGCCTGTTCCGGTTCTGCAGCCATGATAACGGTCTTCGGGGAGAGCTCCGAAACAGTGAGTGCCGTGCCGCTGAGCAATCCGCCGCCCCCCACCGGCGTGATCACCATATCCAGGTCTTTAACGTCATCGCAGAGTTCCAGGGCGGCTGTCCCCTGTCCTGCAATGATACGATGATCGTTATAAGGATGTATGACGGTGGGTTGTCTCTCCTTTACGAGATCCGCCAGTGTTTCTTCACGCGACTCCAGGGTCGGCGCGCAATAGATGATTTCCGCTCCGTATCCGGCGACCGCCTTTTTCTTGACGGCCAGCGTATTTTCGGGCATCACGACAAAAGCCTTTATGCCGCGCCACCTTGCAGCCAGCGCAAGCGCGGCCGCATGGTTCCCCGAAGAATGGGTTGCCACGCCCCGGCCCGCTTCCTTCGAGTCCAGCGAAAATACTGTGTTGCAGGCTCCGCGGATCTTAAAAGCTCCGGCTTTTTGAAAATTTTCGCATTTAAAAAACAACCGGGCGCCGCACATGTCATCCATGGCGCGGCAGGTAAGAACAGGGGTTCGATGGATAAATGGCTCGATTTTCCTGCGGGCTTCCCAAATATTTTTTAACGCAGGGGCATCCATTTTCTCACATCTTTCCAACTTTACTCCATGGCTTTTTTCAATGCCGCCCTTGCCAGTAAACGGGTAGAATCCATGGTGGGCAGGGGACAATCATCCGGCCGAACCAGCAGGGGGATCTCCGTGCATCCGAGCACCACGGCGTCGCAGGACCGTGCCTTCAGCTTCCGGATTACCCAGTTGAAATAAAGGCGGGAATTTTCCGGGAAAATGCCGCAGACCAGTTCCTTAAAGATGATTTGATTGATGCGCTCCCGGTCTTCTGCTTCCGGAATTTCCCAGGAAAGACCAGCCCGTTGCAGGGCCTCGGGATAGACAGGTCCCGCCATGAGAAACTTCGTTCCCAGGATGGCAAGATGCTGAAATCCCTTCCTTCCGGCTTCCTCTGCCACAACCCTGGCGATGTGCAGCCATGGAATCGGGGTTTTTTCCCGCACCAGTTCAAACGCCTGGTGGATGGTGTTATCCGGACAAATGGCAAAATCCGCACCGGACCGGGCAACCTTGTTTGCAGAGGAAAGCATGAGCTCCGCTACTTTTTCCCAGTCTCCGGCCCGGATCGGCATCATGTATTCGGACAGGGGATGGGTATGCATGGTAATTTCCGGATGAAGATGTTCTCCCATTTGCCGGGGTGCCTCCACGCAAATCGTGCGGTAGCACAGGGCTGCCCCTTCTGCACTGCAGGCTACGATCCCAATATGTTTGGCCACGTCTCCTCCTGTGTTAAAACCACTCCCCCTGATTCTCCATTCAGGAAAAAGGGCTGTCCCCCTGAAAAATAAGAAGTGTATTTCCAAAAAGTGGAAAAATAGTTCTCTTTTTCTTCGGTCACTTTTCCAGGGCCCCTCGCCGCCCCCGGTTCCCGGAAGATTCGTAATCTTTTCCTTTCCAGTGAATTAACGGCATCCGCGAGACTATTTTTACTATATTTTATGCTGGCATAACAATTGCAATTATTCATAAATGAAATCATAAAAAATAAACAGGAATCATTGTCTAATTATTTGGGGGGGTTATCGTCAACGTATCTGCTTTACTGGTGCTAAAGTGAAACTTTAAAAGTTTTGGCCGGTAAGAGGTCCCTGGCCGCATCACTTTCACGGTAAAAGCGGAAAATTACGATAACCTTCTTTTTTTATATTTACCAGTCTTTTCAGCACCTTACCGAAAGCATCCAACTCGGGACATACCCTCAGATGCATCCATACATATTGCATCGTCCTCGGGATATACCTGAGATAGGTGCGATTCCTTTTCAAAACGGCCTGCGTGGCAAAAGTCCCGATGGCCTTGAGATTTCGCTGCAGAGCCATTACGGGCAAAGCTTTCCGAAATTCCTCCGCCCGGGCATAATCCGCCCCAATCCGCTGAACAAAATGCTCGAGCAATGACTTTCGCAACCGGTCTCCCAGCCTGAAATAGGAATCGAAGAGCAGGGAAACAGGGTCATACGTGGGCGGTCCCAGCCTGGCATCCTGAAAATCGATAAGATAAAGCCGTCGTTTGTAGATTAAAATGTTTCTCACATGGAAGTCCCTGTGACAAAACACTTTATCCCCCCGGAGAGACCGCCGGGCGA
>Ga0209013_10004726_pt1 | contig 11884 bp, 22 predicted proteins | sample Cruoilmetagenom2_FD_187291 | JGI IMG/M metagenome (GOLD analysis project Ga0209013, IMG submission 187291) | Oil polluted marine microbial communities from Coal Oil Point, Santa Barbara, California, USA - Sample 2 (SPAdes) (version 2) | ecosystem: Environmental > Aquatic > Marine > Oil seeps ...
GGGTGTAGAGATGGTGATGCCCGGAGACAATGTAGCGCTCGAAATCGAGCTGATTATGCCGATTGCGATGGAGAAGGGTCTGCGGTTTGCGATCCGTGAGGGGGGAAGGACCGTCGGCGCGGGAGCCATTACAGAAGTTCTGAAATAAATGTCTTCCCTGGTTTTTAAGGTTGCATAGGGGAGGAGCCAAAAATCAATGTTAAATGAAAAGATTAGAATCAGGCTAAAAGGTTACGATTACCGCCTGCTTGATCACTCTACTAGTGAAATCGTGGAAACCGCCAAAAGGACGGGATCAAAAGTGGTGGGTCCCATACCTCTGCCGACAAAGAGGAACAAATTTTGTGTCCTCCGGTCACCACACGTTGATAAGAAGTCAAGGGAACAATTTGAAATCAGAACCCATAAAAGACTTCTTGATATCATGGAACCGACCCCACAGACGGTGGATGCACTGATGAAGCTCGACCTGCCGGCAGGTATCGATGTGGAAATTAAGGCGTTTGGAGCGGAACACTGAGTCTGATTGAATTCAGAGAAGAGCGATTAAAAAGATGGTAGATGGTTTAATAGGGAAAAAAGTTGGAATGACCCAGGTCTTCGACGAGCAGGGGAATATCGCGCCGGTTACCGTCATTCAGGCTGGACCCTGTGTAGTAGTCCAGAAGAAGACAAAAGAACGCGATGGTTATGAAGCCGTGCAAATCGGTTTTGTGGAGAAGGCGGTCAGTAAAAAGCGTCTAACGAAGCAACTGCAGGGACACTTCAAAAAGTGCGACATTACTCCTCTGAAAGTCCTCCGGGAATTTCCATATACCGACGGAGAGAATATCAAAGAAGGAGATAAAATATCCGTTTCGATTTTCGAAGGCAGCGAAATGGTGAACATCACCGGAGTCAGTAAAGGTAAAGGATTCGCCGGAGTCATAAAGCGCTGGGGTTTCAGTGGCGGCAGGGCCACACATGGCTCAATGTTTCACAGAGCGCCGGGTTCAATAGGCGCCGCGGCATATCCTTCGCGTGTCATGAAGGGAAAGAAAATGCCGGGCAGAATGGGAAACCAGCGGGTCATGGTGAAAAATCTGCAAGTGATACGCATTGATGAAGGCCAGAATCTCCTGGTCGTAAGAGGAGCAGTACCCGGGCCTAAGGGAAGTTATCTCCTTATCAGGAAGAGTTGATATAGAAGAAACAAGGGGTGGGATTCGTGGATGGTATGATAAAACTGAAAGTAAAGAATGTAGACAATAAAGAAGTCGGAGAGATTGAGCTTCCGAAATCCGTCTATGATACAGAGGTAAACGAATATCTCATCTCTTTTGCGGTAAAGCATTTTCTGGCTACTGAGAGAGCGGGGACTGCTTCAACAAAAGTCAAACACGAAGTGAGCGGCAGCGGCCGAAAGCTTTGGAGGCAGAAAGGCACGGGCCGGGCACGAGTAGGTATGAGAAGAAATCCGGTATGGAAGGGCGGCGGCGTCGTATTCGGTCCCAGACCCAGAAGCTTTACTTTTCACCTTCCAAAAAAGATGAAGAAGAAAGCGTTGCAATCGGCCCTTACGCAGAAGGTGAAAGACAACCGGCTGACTATTATTGATAAACTCGCACTTGAGAAGCCGAAGACAAAAGAACTCGGGAAGATCATGACCGGTCTCGGCCTGGCCGGAAAAATACTGGTCGTCGATAATCATGACAACCGAAACCTCATGCTTTCAGCAAGAAATAATCCGGACATGAAAATGGTCGGATGGAGCATACTGAATGTCTTTGATCTGCTGAAATATGACCACCTGATTCTTTCAGCGAACGCAGCCAGTTCTCTTGGGGAGGTTTTAAGCCGGTGAACGAACATTATTATAAAACGATTCTAAAGCCTATCATTACGGAAAAGGCAGCCAAATTAAAGGAAGAACATGATCTCCTCTGCTTTATGGTTGCAAGGGACGCAAATAAGATCGAAATCAGAAAAGCCGTTGAAACGCTTTTTAAGGTGAAGGTAGATTCTGTACGGACCATTAATTTTCGTGGAAAGATGAAGCGGGTCGGCAAGTCGGTGGGAAAGAGGCCTGATTGGAAGAAAGCGTATGTGAAGTTGAAAGAAGGGGAGAAAAGCGTAGAATATTTTGAAAAAATTTAACCACTGCCGGATATACAGGTTAAACCATGGCTATTAAAAAATACAAACCAACATCTCCGGGACGACGATTCCAGACTTCGTTGACCTTTGAGGAAATTACCAGGAAAGAACCCTGCAAGCAGCTCCTCGACAAGAAGACGAAAACCGGAGGTCGGAATAACAAGGGAAGAATTTCCTGCTGGCATAGAGGCGGAGGACATAAAAAACGGTACCGCATTATTGACTTCAAGCGGGATAAACACGGTGTGCCCGGCAAGGTGGCGTCGATAGAATATGATCCGAATCGCTCCGCTCGCATTGCATTGCTCCATTACGCAGATGGGGAGAAGCGGTATATTCTTGCGCCCAACGGCCTTTCGGTCGGCATGACGGTTCTTTCCGATGCACGGGCCGAAATTTCCGTGGGAAACGCCATGAAGCTTGCGAATATCCCTATGGGCACCATCATTCATAATATCGAATTGAAGCGGGGAAAAGGTGGACAGCTTGTGAGAAGTGCCGGCGGGGCGGCTCAAATCCTCGCTAAAGAAGAGGGTTATGCCCAGGTAAGGCTCCCGTCCTCGGAAGTGAGAAAAATCCATCTGGAATGCTTCGCCACCATCGGACAGGTAGGCAATCTGGATCATGAGAATGTTTCACTGGGGAAAGCCGGGCGGAGCAGGTGGCTCGGCTTAAAACCTCACGTAAGGGGCGTCGCAATGAACCCGATCGATCATCCTCTCGGCGGAGGGGAAGGAAAGAGTTCAGGAGGACGTCATCCGGTCAGTCCATGGGGGCAGCCGGCAAAAGGATTCAGGACTCGTCGAAACAAAGCCACAACGAAATTCATCATCAAACGGAGAAGTTAAATTTTCTAAAAAGGAGAGGTTGTGTCTCGTTCGATAAAAAAAGGACCTTATGTTGAGCCGTCACTGGCCAAAAAAATCGAGCTCATGAACAGAAGGAATGAAAAACAAGTTATCAAAACCTGGTCGAGGCGCTCCACAGTTATTCCGGACATGGTTGGACATACACTGGCTGTTCATAACGGAAAGAGATTCGTCCCTGTTTACATTACGGAGAATATGGTCGGGCATAAACTCGGTGAATTTTCTCTGACCAGAACATATAAGGGACATAGTTTCAAATCGGATAAGAGTTCTAAAAAGTAATCACGGAAAGATTGAAACAAATGAGCGATGGGGAAAAACTTACAGCCAAAGCAGTCGGGAGATACATCAGAACTTCTCCGCAGAAGGCAAGACTGATCATAGACCAGATACGGGGGAAGAAGGTAGTGGAGGCTCTGGCCATACTTCACTTCTCTCCCAAGAGCGCTGCTAAAGACATCGAGAGAGTTCTAAAGTCGGCGGTTGCAAATGCCGGACAGATTCCCGATAAAAAAGTCGACGTGGAAGACCTGGTCGTGACCGAGGCTTTCATCGACCAGGGCCCCTCTATGAAGAGAATTCGGCCGGCACCCATGGGGAGAGCATTTCCCATTATTAAAAGGACCAGTTATATTACTATCAATGTTTCTGAAAAATAGGCATTGAGACTTGGAGGTTGGTTTTGGGTCAGAAAGTACATCCATTCGGTTTTAGATTAGGATACAGCAAACAGTGGCACTCAAGATGGTTTGCCACTAAAAATTATGCACAGCTCCTGCACGAGGACCTCAAAATTAAAGAGATGCTGAAAAACAAGTTTTCGCATGCGAGCGTTGCCACGGTGGAGATCGAACGAGCAGCCAATAAATTAAAGATCAATATACTGACATCAAAGCCGGGTATTATCATCGGACGCAAAGGGACGGAGGTGGATCGCCTCAAAGCGGAAATCCAGAAGCGGACAAGCCGTGATGTTTTCATAAACATTCTTGAGATTCGGAAGCCTGCACTTGAAGCGCAACTCGTCGCAGAATCCATCGCCCTGCAACTTGAAAAAAGGATCATGTTTCGCAGAGCCATGAGGAAGGCCGTAGAGAACGCCATGAGTTTTGGTGCAAAAGGCATCAAAGTGCGTTGTTCCGGACGGTTGAACGGAGCGGAAATTGCCCGTTCCGAATGGTATCTGGTAGGTCAATTGCCGCTCCATACACTGAGAGCTGACATTGATTACGGTTTCAAGGAATCTTTCACGACATACGGCACTATCGGTGTGAAGGTCTGGATCTATAAGGGTGACGCAGTGAAGGAACTGAATAAAGATAGGACTTCCTCTCTACAATAAGAACCAGGGGGATCTGACAGATGTTAATGCCGAAAAAAGTTAAATTTAGAAAACAGCAGAGGGGAAGAAGAAAGGGAAAAGCCTGGCGCGGTTCAACCGTGTCTTTCGGAGATTACGGCTTGAAAGCCATGGAGTGTATCTGGCTGACCGACAGACAGATTGAGGCTGGACGAGTTGCCATGACCAGATTCATCCATAGAGGCGGCAAGATCTGGATCCGGGTATTCCCGGACAAACCGGTCACCAAAAAGCCTGCAGAAACCAGGATGGGCAAGGGAAAGGGAGCACCAGAATACTGGGTTGCAGTCGTAAAGCCGGGAAAGATCCTTTATGAAATGGAAGGGGTCAGTGAGGAAATAGCCCGGGAAGCCATGCGGCTTGCTGCAAACAAACTTCCCTTAAGAACAAAGTTCGTTTCACGGTTTCCCTAGGAGAAACATATGAAGCCGGATAAAATAAGGGAAATGACCACAGATGAACTCCACAACAAAGAAAGGGAGTTGGCGGATCAACTGTTCAAACTCCGCTTTCAGGTGGCTACGGGTCAAGTCGAAAACCCGCAGAAAATAAAAATGGTCAGGAAAGATATCGCCCGAGTGCAGACCATTCTGAATGAGAGAAGACGGGGTGAAAAAGGAAGGCCCTCCTCTCCAGGCAGTGACTAGCGGTTTATAGAAGAAAGGGTTTGGAAGAAAAGAAACATGAAAAAAAAGGGAAAGAAAACCAAGGCTATCAAGGTCGGGATTGTTGTTTCTGATAAGATGGATAAAACCGCCGTGGTTCAGGTGGAAACTCTGATAAAGGAAAAGTTCTATAAGAAGTTCATCAAAACAACCTCCAAATTTAAGGCGCATGACGAGAAGAATACGTGCAAGATAGGCGATAAAGTAGCTATCGAGGAATGCAGACCTTTAAGTAAAGACAAAAGGTGGAGGGTGGCAAGAATTATAGAGAGCAGAGCCTGATACTGGATATGAATGCGAGGCTGACGTCATGATTCAAATGCAGACTATTCTTGATGTTGCGGATAACTCAGGAGCCAAGAAGGTAATGTGCATTTTGCCCCGGGGTGGAGGTGTCAGTCGCAATGCAGGACTGGGAGATGTCATTACTGCGACCATCAAAGAATCCACACCGGAGGGGAATCTGAAAAAGGGTGATGTTGTAAAAGCTGTTATCGTTCGGACAGCCAAAGAAACAAAAAGAAGAGACGGAACATATATCAAGTTTGATCGTAATGCTGTAGTCATAATCAACGAACAGGGAGACCCGATCGGAACGCGGGTTTTCGGTCCTGTAGCCAAAGAACTCAGAGAGCGGAAGTTTATGAAGATTATTTCTTTGGCTCCGGAAGTGCTGTAAATAATGTCGTCATTTTTTAACAGGATCTAAGAATGTCTGAAAAATTACATATCAGGAAAAACGATAATGTGGTTGTCCTGAGCGGCAAAGAAAAAGGGAAAAGAGGCAGGGTTCTGAAAGTGAATCCCCGAAACCGCCGGGCTATTCTCGAAAATATCAACTTCATAAAAAAGCATACGAAAGCCAATCAGGCCAAAAGACAGAAGGGCGGGATTGTTGAGCAAGAAGCTCCGCTGGATATCTCCAATCTCATGCTCATATGCCCCGAATGCGAAAAACCCGTAAGGATCGGGTACAAGGTGCTGGAAAACAGCAAAAAAGTGAGAATATGCGGCAAGTGCGGAGGCCTGGTAGATAAGTAAAGTACGCGGAATACTGGTTTGGGAGTTTCTATGTTACCGAATTACAAAGTGAAGTATGAAAAGGAAGTTATTCCGGTTCTCAAGAAAGAATTGGATGAAAAAAATCCTATGGCTCTTCCACGGTTAGAGAAAATTGTTGTGAATATGGGCATAGGTGAAGCTATTCAGAATTATAAAATCATGGAATCAGCGGTGGAAGAGCTTGCAACCATCACGGGACAGAGACCGATTATCACGAAGGCAAAAAAGTCGATCGCAGCCTTCAAGTTGAGAACAGGCCATTCCATTGGATGTTGTGTAACATTGAGAAGTGCCATGATGTACGAATTTTATGAACGCCTGGTCAATATCGTACTTCCCCGGGTGAGGGATTTCAGGGGATTGTCCCACAAATCATTCGATGGACATGGAAATTATACCCTCGGCTTGAAGGACCAGCTGGTCTTTCCAGAAGTGAATTATGCGAAGGTGGAAAAAGCGAAAGGAATGAACATCACCATCGTAACAACGGCAGAAACTGATCACGAAGCATTCAAACTTCTCAGTTTGATGGATTTACCTTTCAGGAGGCAGTAACCGGTTTTAGCCTGGTCATAGAGAAATCTATAATTGGTGGAAATATATGGCAAAAAAGTCAATGATAGCTCGGGCAAACAGGAAACAAAGATTCAAGGTAAGAGAGTATAACCGCTGCAGGTTGTGCGGAAGACCACGGGGCTATATTCGGAAATTCGAACTTTGTCGTCTCTGTTTCAGAAAACTGGCCCTCGAAGGCGAACTGCCCGGGGTTATGAAATCGAGCTGGTAAACGGAAATCCGGCTGGATACAGCAGAACAGTTGAAAAGGTTTTCAGGAGGATAAAGCAGATGACAATGACGGATCCGATTGCGGATTTGCTTACACGGATCAGGAATGCCCTTATAGCCGGTCATAAGACGGTAAGCGTCCCCGCTTCTAACATAAAGAAAGAAATTGTCAGAATTATGAAGGATGAAGGTTATCTGGAAGACTTTGTCGTTCGGGATGATGAGATGCAGGGGATCATTGAGATTAAGTTAAAATACGGACCTAAGAAGAAAAAAGTTATTCAGGGAATGGAAAGAGTCAGTAAACCGGGCAGAAGAGTCTATTGTGGAAAAGACGAGATTCCCCTCGTTCTGAGAGGGTTGGGAATCAATATATTGAGCACGTCAAAAGGTCTCATGACGGGTAATGCGTCGCGCGAAAATAGTGTCGGTGGAGAGATTCTTTGCAATATCTGGTAATACTTCCTGATGACGGGGATTTTCAATGTCAAGAATAGGAAAAAAGCCGATCCAGGTTCCAAAAGAGGTAACGATAAAAGTCACGGGTGATGCACTGGAAGTCCAGGGGCCCAAGGGCACCCTGGTGACTCCTGTCATGCCGGGTATATCCTTTAAACTGGAAGAGGGCGTATTAACTGCGGAAAGCCATGGAAATGAAAAGCGACTCAGTGCGTACCATGGATTGTGCAGGAGCCTTGCAGCGAATGCGGTGGAAGGGGTCATGCGGGGATTCACCAAGGAGCTCGCCATAGAGGGGATAGGATACAAAGCAGAAGTAAAGGGGAAAGAACTGGTCTTAAACCTGGGATTTTCTCACCCCGTCCATTTTCCCATTCCCGAAGGGATCACCATTTCTGCTGAAAAAAATGTCAATCTAACCATAAGCGGCATTGACCGGCAGAAAGTCGGGCAAGTGGCTGCGGATATCAGAAACTTTCGCCCGCCGGATTGTTATAAAGGGAAAGGAATCAGATACAGAGGCGAAATTGTCCGGAAAAAAGTTGGGAAAGCCGCTGTGGGCACTGGAGGTTAGTCGTTTAATGGCTCGAGAGGTTAGAAGAAAACGCATTCATACGAGAATCAGAAAGAAAATGTTTGGGACCGCAGAGCGGCCAAGGGTGAATATCTACAGAAGCCTTAGAAATACATTCCTGCAGGTGATTGACGACACCCAGGGGCACACCCTGGCTTCTGTCTCCACACTCGAAAACGACATTAAAGCCGTCGTCGGGAAAAAGGGGGGTAATGTCGAAGCATCGCGTGTGGCGGCTGAGAAGCTTGCGGAAAGGATGCGCGATAAGGGGATTGAGACAGTCGTTTTTGACCGGGGAGGCTATCGATATCACGGCAGAGTAAAAATGGTCGCTGAAACGCTCAGAAAAGCCGGTATCCGGATGTAATGAATGAACGATAATACAAGAATCGAGTATGGAGGCTTTTTTTGAATTTCAAAGAGAAAGAAGAAGGTGTCCTGTATGATCAGGTAGTGCATATCAACAGGGTGACTAAAGTTGTCAAGGGAGGGAAAAATCTCAGTTTCAGTGCCCTGGTGGTGGTGGGAGATAAGAACGGAAACGTAGGCTACGGCATGGGAAAAGCAAAGGAAGTCCCGCAAGCCATCAGAAAAGGAATTGAGAATGCGAAGAAGAATCTCATCAGGGTTCCGATTATTGAGTCCAGTATACCGCATGCAGTAGTCGGGAGGTTCGGAGCAGGCAGAGTTTTTCTGAAACCGGCCGCACCGGGCACGGGGGTTATTGCAGGAGGTGCGGTGAGGGCTGTTATCGAAGCGGCTGGCATTCAAAATATTTTATCCAAATCGTTGGGAAGTCCAAATCCCCACAATGTCGTCAAGGCGACGCTGAATGCATTGGACAATCTGCTGGATCCGGAAGAAGTGGCGAATCTGAGGAACAAGCCGAAGGATGACCTGCTCGTTAAAAAATGGGGAAGGTAAAAAGTCGGATGAAAGCCGGGGACCGGAATGAGTGAGAAGCAAAAAACAGTCAAAACGATTCAGATCAAGCAGATCAGAAGTAAAATCGGGAGACCGAGAAAACAGAGGGCCGTCTTGCAGGGCCTGGGATTGCGCCGTATCAATCACGTAGTAACGCGACAGGACACCCCTGAGATTCGGGGCATGGTTAAAAAAATTTCCCATCTTGTAACTATTATTGGAGAATAGTCCACAATGAAGCTGCATACCCTCATTTCGGTGAAAGGCTCCCGGAAAAAAAGAAAAAGAATTGGCAGAGGTCCAGGTTCCGGCTACGGAAAAACCGCGGGGAGAGGATCGAAAGGACAGAAATCCAGATCCGGTTATGCATCGAAACGCGGTTTCGAAGGAGGACAGATGCCTTTGATCCGCAGGATTCCGAAGCGGGGATTTACCAATATTTTTCGCCGGGAGTACAAAGAAGTGAACCTTGATCGGCTTTTGAAACTGAAAGGCGATGCAAAGGAGATTTCACCGGAGAGATGGCGGGAATGGGGTATTCTGAAAAAGAAAAGTGACAGGGTAAAAATTCTCGGCATGGGCGAAATACAGGAACCGCTCACCGTTCATGCCCATAAGTTTTCAAATACGGCGAGAACAAAAATCGTGGAAGCCGGCGGAAGCGCCGTGGAGATTTCATAAGTGATCGGACAGAGCATCCAGAACATTTTCAAAATACCAGATCTGCGAAGGCGAATTTTCTTTACTTTCGCCCTGCTGGCCGTTTATAGGGTGGGAGCCCATATTCCCACACCCGGTGTGAATCCTGAGGCCCTGGCGGAATTCTGGACGCGCACTTCAGGGACCCTCCTTTCTTTCTTCGATATGTTCGCGGGTGGCGCGCTGGGGAGATCGACGATTTTTGCCCTCGGGATCATGCCCTACATCACTGCTTCTATCATTTTTCAGTTGTTGACCGTTATATGGCCCTATCTCGAAAGATTGAAAAATGAGGGGGAACTGGGCAGGAAAAAGATCAATCAATACACCCGTTACGCTACCGTCCTGATCTGTTCGGTTCAATCCTTCGGAATCAGCATGTGGCTTCAAAGCATTTCTTCGCCCAGCGGAGTGCCGATCGTCAATAATCCCGGTTGGGGATTCAAGCTGATGACAGTGATCACCATGACCGCGGGCACTGTTTTTATCATGTGGCTCGGAGAGCAGATAACCGAAAGGGGTATCGGCAACGGTATTTCCCTTATTATTTTTGCCGGTATTGTTGTCGGTTTTCCCAGAGGAGTGTTAAACACTTTTCGGGATTTACAGGGAGGAAATATCAGCATCTTGCGCATTATCTTCCTTTCCGCTTTTATGATCATCGTCGTGGGATTCATCGTCGCCGTAGAGAGGGCACAGCGAAAAATACCGGTCTCCTATGCCAAGAGAGTGATCGGGAGACGAATGTATGGAGGTCAATCGACACACCTTCCTTTGCGTGTCAATATGAGCGGTGTGATTCCCGTGATATTCGCTTCCTCCATCATTGCGGTTCCCCAGACACTTGCCCAGATGATGCCGTACGATATCGTCCAATCGGTCGCAGGTTACCTCGGATGGGGCATGCCGTTTTATTATCTATTGTATCTCGTCGGCATTATTTTCTTTTGCTATTTTTATACGGCCATTATATTTAATCCGGTTGAGGTGGCGGAAAATTTCAGAAAATATGGCGGATATATACCGGGGATCAGGCCGGGGAAACGTACTTCTGATCATATCGATTATATTCTGACGCGTATCACGTTTGCTGGTGCAATTTATCTCGCAGCCGTTTCCATGATGCCGGATTTTCTTTACACCGGCATAAAGCTCCAGGCCATCCCTTTTCTGGGAGGGCCCATTGATAATTTTCTCCATCAAAATAATCTTGACTGGATAACCCAGGGCATGGGAATCAATTTTCGATTCGGAGGGACTTCACTTCTAATCGTCGTCGGTGTTGCCATGGATACGGTCCAGCAGATTGAATCTCAGCTGATCATGCGCCATTATGACGGATTTCTCAAGCAGGGAAGAATCAAGGGCCGGAGGTATTAGGTGGGGGAAATGGTATATGTTTTTCTTGGCCCCCCCGGGGCAGGGAAGGGAACGCAGGGAGACCTTCTTTCCGAAAAAGTACATCTTCCGAAACTGGTTACCGGCGATATGTTTCGGGAAGAAGTCAGCAAAGGAACCGAACTGGGGAGGGAAGTCCAGGAAATTATGCAAGCCGGAAAATTGGTGTCAGACGAAATTGTACTCCGGCTTGTAAAAGAGAGGATGCGGAGCGAAGAATATACGCCTGGCTGTGTCTTTGACGGTTTTCCCAGAACGATCGATCAGGCGGAAGCGCTGGAGAGGTTGCTGGAGAAAGAAGGGAAGAAGATCGACCTTGTGTTCAATATTATCGCAAGCGATGAAGAACTGGTGAAGCGGTTGAGCGGACGAAGAATCTGTCAGGACTGCCAGAAGCTTTATAATATCTATTTCAACCCACCTGCACAGGAGGATTGCTGCGGCGCCTGTGGAGGGAGATTGATCCAGAGAAAAGATGATACTGAACAGACCATCCTCGAGCGGTTGGCAGTATATAAAAATAAGACATCGCCCCTGATTGAATTTTATAATAAAAGAAGCGTTCTCAGAGAGATAAGCGGCAGCGGGGCGATAGAAGAGGTCTTCAAAAGAGTTCTTTCAAGGCTGGAAAGAGGATAACCGGAATGGTGACTATAAAAACCCGCGAAGAACTTCAGATAATGCACGAGGCGAATCAGATGGTGGGAACCATTCTCGCTGAGTTGAAAGACCTTATCCGACCAGGTGTTACAACGATTGAGCTCGACACGTACGCAGAGGAGAGAATTAGCCGGAAAGGAGCTGTTCCGGCTTTTAAAGGTTTCAGAGATTATCCGAATACCCTCTGCACATCTATTAACAGCGGGATCGTTCATGGCATACCTTCCAAGCGGCAACTGAAGGAGGGAGATATTCTGAGTCTTGATTTAGGAGTAATATATAAAGGATTCTA
>Ga0209013_10004727_pt1 | contig 11884 bp, 10 predicted proteins | sample Cruoilmetagenom2_FD_187291 | JGI IMG/M metagenome (GOLD analysis project Ga0209013, IMG submission 187291) | Oil polluted marine microbial communities from Coal Oil Point, Santa Barbara, California, USA - Sample 2 (SPAdes) (version 2) | ecosystem: Environmental > Aquatic > Marine > Oil seeps ...
AGGATGGAAACTAGCTGGGGGCATAAACGCTTATCTTACGTCGGCTCTTGCCCTTTCGTTCGAACTGGACAACCCCGTCAATCTTCGCAAACAGGGTGTAATCTTTACCCATACCCACGTTTTGACCAGGATGAAACTTTGTGCCCACCTGTCGCACCAAAATATTCCCGGCCCGCACAAACTGCCCGCCAAATCGTTTGACTCCACGTCGCTGGGACGCGCTGTCACGGCCGTTTCTCGAGCTTCCTCCAGCTTTTTTGTGTGCCATGGACAGTTACCTCATCACTTAAAGCAAAGAAATACTATGCTTCGATGTTCTCTATGGCAAGTTCCGTAAACCACTGCCGATGACCTTGCTTACGCTTATAGCCTTTGCGCCGCTTATATTTGAAGATGGTAATTTTCCGCCGTCGCCCGTGCCCTGTTACCCGAGCCGTTACTTTGGCTTTGGCCAACGTGGATGCTTCAACTTGGATGTTTACATCATCGCTAACCAATAAAACATCCTCAAGCGTTATTGTGGCGCCCACTTCGGCGTCCAGCTTCTCTACACGCAGCACGTCACCCGCACTCACCTTGTACTGTTTTCCTCCAGATCGAACTACCGCGTACATCAACTAATCCTCCAGAAAGACAAAAAGTAAATATAATTTAGTCAGGTTTTTTTGTCAAGCGATAGTGGCAGGAGAAGAGTAAAGAAATCCAGAGTAATGGAGCATTGCAAAATATCAAATTCCAAGCACCAAATTACAAGGAAATCCCAAATTCCAATATTCAATGACCAAAACAGGTTTGGAATTTTGAATTTCGATCATTGTGATTTGTTTGTAATTTGTTATTTGTTATTTGGAATTTTTTGTCACCCCAGTACTCCAATACTCCAAGTACCACGGTACCTCTTAAAAAGACTGGCACCCTGCCTCAGTAAAGCCAGCTTTATCTTTATTCTTCATGGTAGAGCATATATATCATACTGCTCCAGGTGGAGGCTTTGGTCTGCCTTCACAGTGATCCGCGCCTGCAGATTCGTTTCCAACTCCTCCAGTCGATGGCGCTCTTCATCGTAGAGGAGATGAACTACTTCCGGATGCGCGGTTACCATTACAGTCCGCCCGAACAGGGCCGCATGATCTCGTTCAATCTCCCGAAAAATCTCGTAACACATGGTACCCGTGGACTTGAGATACCCTTCACCATCACAGTAAAAACATGGTTCTCGCAGTACCCGGTTTATGTTTTCTTTTGTGCGTTTTCGGGTCATTTCAATGAGGCCAAGCTCTGACATCTTCAAAATATTGGTTCTGCTTTTGTCCTTTTCCAGGGCATCACTCAGTCTATTGAATACTTTCTCCCGATTGGCCTCCTTTTCCATATCAATGAAATCGATAATGATGATTCCACCTATATTGCGCAAGCGCAACTGATAGGCGATTTCTTTGATGGCCTCGAGGTTGGTCTTGAGAATGGTCTCTTCCAGATTTCTCTTGCCCACATAACGTCCAGTGTTAACGTCGATGGCAGTGAGTGCTTCGGTCATCTCGATAACAATATAACCGCCGGACTTTAACCACACTTTCTTACCCAGAGCCCGCTGGACCTCCATCTCTATGCCGTAAGCGTCACAAATGGGCTCGGGTTCCTCGTACAACTTTACATCCGCTTTCAAGGCAGGCATAAAGGTCTCAACGAACTTGAGAATCTTCTCATATTCTGCCTGGGAATCTACAATGAGCTTGTCCACCTCTTGGGTAAAGAGATCTCGCACTGCCCGTAAAATGACAGCCGGCTCTTGATAAAGAAGACCCGGCACTTGACAGTTTTCGCTGTTTTTCTGGATGTTCTGCCATAGTTTCAACATGAAATCCATTTCTGCCTTGATCTTGTCACTGTCCACCCCCTCTGCAGCTGTGCGGACGATAAAGCCGTAATTGTCAGGTTTCATCTGCAGCACTAACTCACGCAATCGAGTCCGCTCAGTTTCATCCTCAATTCGCCGTGAAATCCCAACATGGTCCATTGTTGGCATGAGCACAAGATGACGCCCAGGGATAGAGATGTGCGAGGTAATACGCGCTCCTTTGCTGCCCAATGGTTCTTTGGCCACCTGAACCAGGACCTCCTGCCCCTCCTGCAACCGATCCTCTATGTGGAGCTCCCCTGGCCACGTTGCCTCAACCTGTTCCTGGTGCAGCTCGCCGTCCTCGTCAATCTCCTCGTTGCCGGCCATCATTTTTTCTATTTCGTCCAGATTATCGTATACATCGCTTACGTACAAAAATGCCGCCTTCTGTAAACCGATATCAACAAAAGCCGCTTGCATGCCAGGAAGCACTCGTACTACTCTCCCTTTGCAGATGTTTCCGGCAATACTTCGTTCGCCGGAGCGTTCAATGAAAAGCTCGGACACTGTCCCATTTTCCATGAGTGCCACCCGTGTTTCATAATGGGTAACATTGATGATCAGATCAGTGGACACGATGTCATCCTTCCTTAAGTTCTGAAGATTCTTTGATAATACGAGCGTCCAAAACTTTCTGTTCCGGCAAGTCGAATATGTGGGTCAAAAGATCTCGAATCCGGATGTTGCCGCTTGCATCCTGCGTGAGAGTGAGCCTAATCCTGTGGGGATCTAAAGATTCCAGACTAAGCAGCCGGTCTTCCAGCGAGATAACAGTTTCACCCCGTTTGGACCTCTGCCTCAGTGGAGCCAGTGACTGACTGTGGAAGCGGCGAAACCCTTCCGCTGGCCAACTCTCTCCTGGCAAGATAGCCTCGTATCTAATCACTGTTGAGGCTGTTTGTCGAGTACTCTTGTGTTTCTCCTCTGCCTCCAGCACCTCCAAGCCAGGTGGGAGTTCAGCATTCAATCGACTGCATATCTCTGAGGTCGTTAAAGGCTGGCATAGTACCACCTCCATCTCCTCAACCCTGCTCTCAAGGCCGAGGGGTAGCGCATCTCCAAAAGAAATGCGAGGGGTGGGGTGGTATCCTTGGCTGTACGCCAGTGGCAGTTCAGCCCGCCGCATGGCACGCTGAAAAACGGTGGCCATTTCCAAGTGGCTTAGAAAACGGCCGTTGTCAATTTTAGCAAACACCATATGATAGCGATAGAGTCCATCCGTGCTATCTGCCGATCCTCTACTTTCACCTGTTTCTGTGGTCATTTCCTGGTGAAGTTGCAGTTTTACCGTTTTGTGGTCACACACTCCACATTTATTGCAGCCCTCTGTCCTGCAATCAGAGGTAACAACCTCAGCTATGGCTCGCTCATATTCCTTCCAGAGGTAGTCTTCGCTTACACCGCAATCCAAGTGAGACCAAGGGAGAATCTCACCAAAATCCCGGGATCGCTGGCCGTATATAAGGGGGTCAATTCCTGCTTCTGCAAAGGCCTGCTGCCAGAGGTCAACCCGTAGTTGGTCACTCCAGCCGTCAAAGCGACAACCAAGCTGTTGGGCCCTCAGCAGCACCTCTCCCAATCGTCTGTCTCCCCTGGAGAACACCCCCTCCAGAACACTCTGCCAGGGTTTGTGCCATTTGAAGTGCAGTCCTTTCTTTCGCAAACTCCTTTTGAAAAAGGCAAGATTTTTTTCTATCTCGGCCAAGGAAAGCTGGGCCTCCCATTGAAATGGGGTATGAGGTTTCGGGACAAAGGTGGAGACACTAACATGCAGCCGACGAGGTGGTTTGTGTGTGGCCGCCTCCCGCCAGACTTTCATGGTAAGTGCCACCAAAGCCTCAAGGTCTTCAGCCCTTTCGGTGGGCAAACCCATCATAAAGTAGAGTTTGATGAGGCGCCAGCCTGCGGAATAGACCTCTCTCGCCGTATCCAACAGGTCGCTTTCGCTGATTCCTTTGTTGATCACGCACCGCAGTCTCTCGCTTCCCGCCTCTGGGGCCAGGGTAAATCCGGTTTTTCGCACCTGGCTGATCGCTTCAATCATCTCCTCATCCAGCGTTCCTACCCGAAGACTCGGCAAAGAGATGGCTACCTGCCTATTGCGGTGGGACTGCATCAAGGTCTGAAGCAACCTCTGAATATTACCGTAATCACCAACACTGAGAGCCAGCAGAGACAATTCGTCATGGCCGGTGCTGGCCAACCCCGCCTCGGCCAGCTTCAGAATCTCCCTCGGCGATCGTTCTCTAACTGGCCGATAAATAAAGCCGGCCTGACAGAAACGACAGCCACGCGTACATCCACGCGCTGCTTCCAGACTCAGCCTGTCGTGAATGATGCGGGTACAGGGAACCAACGGGCGGCTCGGCGACCGGTTCGAATCCAGAGTTGAAAGGATGCGTTTTCTCGCCCTGGGTTTCTCAGGAAATCGAGGCCTGATTTCAACTAGGCGACCCTGGTTGTCATAGCGCGGTTGAAAGAATGAGGGCACATACACACCCTCCAATTCAGAGAGGGCTTTGAGGACGTCCAGTCGAGCACTTCCCTGGGTTTTCCACTGGTCAACAACCTCAGCAATCTCCAGGACTACTTCCTCCCCGTCACCCAATACAAAGGCATCGAAGAAAGCCGCCGCTGGCTCAGGGTTGAATGCATTTGGTCCGCCACCAATAACCAACGGTTCCTCACGTTCTCGGGCCGCCGCCAGGGGTGCAATTCCACCCAATTCCAACATGGTTAATACGTTGGTATAGCTCAATTCATATTGAAGGCTAAAACCCACCACGTCAAACATGGCCAGAGGTGTGCCCGATTCCAAGCTCACCAGAGGTCTGCCCGCAGTACGCAGAGCTGCTTCCATGTCAGGCCAAACGGCAAAAACTCGCTCAGCCCCTATCCAACCGTGCTGGTTGAGAATGTCGTAGAGCAACGGAAGTCCCAGGTGAGACATGCCAACTTCATAGACGTCTGGGAATGCGAGCACCATCCGGACTCTGGCGTTGGCCCAATCCTTCTGGGGTACATTGATCTCATTGCCCAGATAGCGGCTAGGCCTTTGAACAGAGGAAATGACATTCTCTATCATGAGGTTTTGCTTTCTCCCAATCTTCTCCCCAAAGATTTCTTTTCAAAATATCCTAAAAAGAAAACCCTTTCAATCCTCCGCTCCTTCGGAGCGATCGGCATTTCAGATTGTAGATTGTAGATTGTAGATTTTTCTGGAGACTGAAAAGCTAGAAACTTCAATGCCAAATCTGAAATCTTAAATCTAAAATCTGAAATAACAAAGGGCGCCTCCCGGTTCTTGCCTCCGGTGAGCGCCCTTCAGTCCAAGGCTATGCTTGTAACTGGATTGGTCAACCGCTATGGATATATATTGGACAGATAGAACTAGCTAGTTTCCATTTATAAATGGCCCTTTGCCGCAATCTCTACGTCAATCTTCGGGATTTCTTGTGCGACGTACGTGAAGTACGCCTCCGCGCAATCCCTTGATTTCCTTGACCTTACGGCAAATTTCTCATTTATGTATTGGAAACGCCAGCTAACGTCTTCCTGAGTTTTCCGGATGGACACTAGCTAGTTTCCATTTATAAATGAGACAAACGAATCGATACCAGCCTGCTACTGCTGTTTTTCTTTCAACCACTCCATAAAACTCGTTGGTTTATCGGTTTCCTCCTCAGGGTTGGTTTGCTCGACGGTTGAATCTGTTTCCGTCTCCGCTGGAACCGTTTCACCTTCTTCAACGGCCGATTCAACCTCGGCGGAGATCTGAGTTTCTTCGGCTCCAACTCCAGGAGCTACAGCAGCCTCTTCTTCCTTGGCTGGTTCCTCTGCTACAGCAGGGACCTCGGCTTCTTTGGCTTCCGTTTCTGGTGGGGCAGTGATTACAGCTTCTTTGCCTGCTTCTTCCTCTGCTGGAGAGACTTCGGCTTGTTGCTCTGGTGCTTCCGGTGCCACCACTGGAACAAGCCCCAATGCCTTTTGCATGGTTTCCACTTTGGCCTCCAGCATGGCTGCATCTCCCAGCCCGGCTTTAAGCGCCTCTTGATAAACAGGCAGTGCCTTTTGATACGCCTTGTGCAGTCCCACTTCAGCCATGCCAACCCGTTGTTGGGCCACCTGAAAACGCATACTTGCCAGGCTGGTGTCTCCGGCCCCATTGCTTTCTGCAAAGGCTTCTGCCCGATACAACAGGAGAGCCATCTTGCCGATATCCGCCTCATCACCTCGAGCCGTCTCGCGATTGACCTGGTCCATAAAGAAAGCGAAGATAGCCCCGTGAACAGCTTCCTTACCACTATAGGTTCTGCCAATCAGTGCACTCACGTCAGCATCGTCCACCACTACAGGCTCGAACGCTTCCACCATCTGATAACCGCGGGGAGCGAACTTCCCTTGCCAAAGCGTGAGGGCATTGTTGCTTTTCCTTAATTGATAGGTACTGTGGTTGTTGATACTGATACTCACAAGCAGCCCGACTAACAGCAGCATTACCGCGATGAAACCGTAGCCGCCCAGACCCTTCTTTTCTTGGTCTCCTCCATGCGGCACCATTGGCTCTGGTATGGTCACTTCTTCAGTTTTCTCCGGCTCAACCGGTGCTGGGGTAGCAACCGGTTCCTCGGGCTTCACCACGGTTTCCTCAAATGGTGGAGGTCCGGCTTCTTCCTCGATTACTTCTTCGGCAACTGGTTCCGGGGGCTTCTCTTCCACAGCCTCCTCCGCTGCCACTGTTACAGAGGGCTGTGGCTGGATCTCCTCAACTGCAGGGGCCGTTTCTTCCACTTCCTCTGTCTCTTTCGCCAATGAACGACTGTCCAACAGCCCCTCATCGCCTTCTTCTTCGTAACGCTTCAGCCAGCTGTAGTAAGTTGATCTTGAAATGCCCAACTCTTTCAGAATTGTCTTTGTAGGTATGTTGGACTGAGCCACTCTATCAAGGATCTCTTTCTTCCTTCTGGCCTCTGCCGCAACTTCTGCCTCAGTTTTAGCACCTTTTTTCGAGGATCTAACCATGAGCACCACCCTTACTTTATGGGTTCAAACAATTATTTTAGACAACCACCTACCTGTATTTGTGTCTGAGCCAAACATGGATAAAATCAGGACCGGAGATGGACTGAATTGTATAGACAAAAGCTGTACATGTAAAGAAGTTTTTCTGAAAAAAGTGGACTCTCGAACAATGCCAAATCGCTTTCCCTGTCTATCTCTCCCATTATTGGACAAGGTTTACTAGTCCATAGTACCGATGTCCTCAAGCAGAGTGCAAAATTGTCTTGCAATCCCCGGGACCTCATGGTATACGAAGTAGCGTTTTTCATGCCTTTCGTACGGAAAAAGCGGATCTTGATGATCCCTTTCCTGTGAGTGGTAAAATACGTTCTATCTATAAGAAGGAGGAAATGGCATGGCGGTTTTTGTCGGTGGCATTGTTGCAGCGGTATTGGGGGTCATACTCTTGCTCATCTGGTGGGTGCCATTCCTGCAGTTGGTGGCAGGAGCTCTGCCTGTGATGCTTTTGTTTGGTGGTATCATTGCCGCTTACCTTGGCTTTGACGAGGTGAAAGAGAAGCTTCCCTATTTCAGCAAGAAGGAGGAAGGGTTTCCGTCAACTCTGGACACTGAGGAAACCCCCCAGTACAGGGAAGAGGCAGAAAAATACAAAGCTGAAGTTGAAGAACTGAAATCGGAACTGGATAAACTCAAAGAGGAAGAGTAGTCCTGACCCTTGCTCGCAGGCTGCGAGTCGGTTCGACACAGCGAAAGGTTTGGCTATAGCCTTAGGATAGCTAGAGGATGGGTATGATCACCACCCGTAATCGGGTGGTTTTTTTTGCCCGGAGCCTGCCAGGGGCAGGCACAGAAACTGATAGCCGTCCAATTACCAGACTTGCTGTCGCCCGCCAGGTAGCCTGGTTCTTTTATTCTGGTCGGGCCTAACCCGCACGACTCTCGCGCCCAGGTCTGCGGGTGGACGCTGAACGCTACCCAGCCTTTTTACGGTCACCCAAGAGGGCCAGGGCTCTAATGGCGACCGGGGTTGCTCTTCTTCCAGACAGGGTCCGGAAGCGGCAACGCCTCCTGAGGCACGTCTTTGCGTGCCTAGCCGTCTTTTCCGTAACGTGGCGCGGCACTCCGGGGACGCAGTTTCTGTGCCCACCGTTGGCAGGCTCATGTTCTCCTCATATTATTATCGTTTGGCGTCTTAATTGTCAACGTCACGAGGGATTATTCTCTCACCCCATAAAATCCGAATATCTCAAAACCCGAAGGACCAATTTGGGATTTGGTGCTTGGGATTTGCGATTTATGCGCTATGCGCATTTAGTGTGCTTCGTCCCAATTGGCGCCAATCCCTGCCTCTACCACCAGTGGAACGGCAAGTGATGCCACTGACTCCATTTCGTATTGCACCAGTTGTGCCACTTCCTGAGCACCGCCCACCTCCACTTCAAAAACCAACTCATCGTGAACTTGCATGATCATTCGTGCCGGCAGCGATCTCCGCTCCAGCTCTGCATCAATTCGAATCATGGCAAGTTTGATGATATCTGCTGCGCTGCCTTGAATTGGCGTATTTATGGCAGTGCGCTCGGCAAACTGTCGAATGTTGCGATTTCTACTGTTGAGGTCAGGAAGGAATCTCTTGCGATTAAACAGGGTGGCGACAAAACCTTGCTCGCGGCCGGTCTGTGGCATCTCTTCCACGTATGAACGAACTCCCTGATAGCGCTCAAAGTAACGTTCTATGATCTCTCGGCCTGTTTTCTGTGGGATGCCTAAATCCCTGGCAAGCCTGAATGAACTCATCCCATAGATGATCCCAAAGTTAATGGCCTTGGCCTGGTGCCTCATTTCCAAGGTGACTGCATCGGGCTGAACCCCAAAAATCTCAGCTGCCGTGCGAAGGTGGATATCCTCGCCCTTACTGAAAGCCTCAAGCAGCGCCTCATCTCCCGAATAATGCGCCAGAATCCTAAGTTCAATCTGGGAATAGTCGGCTGAAATAAGTAAATTGCCGGAGTCAGCCACAAAGGCGCGACGGATTTCCCTGCCTTCTTCGGTGCGCACGGGGATGTTCTGAAGATTTGGCTCGCTGGAGCTTAACCTGCCAGTAACGGTAGCGGTCTGATTATAGGACGTGTGTATCCGGCCCGTATCTGGGTTTACCATTCGCGGCAAGGCATCCACGTAAGTGTTTTTCATTTTCATAAGGCTACGATAGTTGAGAACTTCTCCTGGCAAAGGATGGTGCGGCGAAAGTGAAGAGAGCACTTCCATGGAAGTTGAGTAACCGGTTTTGGTTTTCTTCCCCATGGGCAAGCCCAACTTGTCGAAAAGAATCCGGCCCAGTTGCTGCGGCGAGTTGATATTAAAGGGCTCCCCTGCCATCTGGTAGATTTTTTCGCCGCTCACCTCCAAGCGCTCGCTGAAACCTTTCGCAAGTAAATCCAAGCGCTCAACGTCCACCTTCACCCCCTTTATCTCCATACGAGCCAGCACTTTGACTAGGGGGAGTTCAATATCGTTGAAGAGAGTCACCTGGTTGGCCGCCTTTATCTTCTCATCTAAAATATCTGCTAGCTGCAGGGCAAAAACCGCCTGATCTCCAGCGTAGCTCGATACCTGCTCCAGGGGTACGCTGGCTATACTGCGCCGCTTTTTGCCGGTTCCCACCAGGTCTTCGAAAGCAACCAAGGACACATCAAGATGTTCTCGGGCCAGGACCTCCAGATTTTGCACCCTCTTGCCAGGATCCAAGACATACGCAGCCAACATGGTGTCAAACTGAAGTCCGGAGAGTTCGACACCCAAACTATTTAAAATGATCCAGGCTGGTTTGCTGTTATGGATAACCTTCTGGGCACGAGGATCGCTCAGGATTGGAGCCAGCAACTCCATGACCACAGATTGATCCAAGCTGGCGGAGCCAGATTCAGACTGGTGGCTTAGTGGTAGGTAACAACCTTGCTCCGACCCCCAGGCCAGAGCAAGACCCACAAGATCAAACCCAAAGGAACCCTCATCGGAGATCATCACACTGAATGCTACCTTCGGAGACTGGCGAATTTGGGACAGTATCTGTTCCAGTCCAGCAGTTGTTGTAACCAGCTGGTAGTCACGCCTGATTTCCTCAGGCTCAACACTGGTCTGTGTCCCCTCCAGTTCCTGCAGGAGTTTCTTGAACTCCAGTTCTCGGTATAGGTTAATGAGATCACCCAGATCAGCATCCCCCAACTCAAACTCCTGCCAATCTTTCTCCAGCGGCACGTCGCATTTTATCGTGGCGAGCGCCAGCGACATAATGGCTTGCTCTGAGTGCGTTTCCAGTCTCTTGCGTTCTTTCTCCTTGCTGACCTTATCCAAAGCTGACAGCAAGTTTTCAATACTGCCAAATTCCTTAATCAATCTCTGGGCAGTTTTTGGGCCAATTCCGGGGACGCCGGGTATGTTATCACCGCTGTCTCCTGCCAACCCCATTACTTCCACCACCTGGGAAGCGGGGACTCCAAAGCGCTTTTCCACCTCCGCAGGACCGAGAACCTCATCCTTCATGCTGTCCCACATATGAACTTTTGGGCTTACCAACTGCAGCAGATCTTTATCACCAGAGATCATAACCACTTCTGCTCCCTGGTCACTGGCCCACGTCGCCAGAGTGCCAATGATGTCGTCGGCTTCATACCCGGGGATCTCCATATACGGTATCCCAAAGGCAGTAATCAGTCGTTTTATAAACGGAATCTGCGCTGAGAGGTCTTCTGGCATGCGAGGGCGATTGGCCTTGTAATCAGGGCTGAGGTCATGGCGAAAGGTAGGACCGGGTGCATCCAAGGCAATAGCCATATAGATAGGACTTCTTTCCCTGAGGACCCTCTTGAGCATATTGCCGAAACCATAGATCGCATTGGTGGGAATTCCAGTGGAGGTACTCAGATGGCGCACTCCATAAAAGGCCCTATAGATGTAGGAGCTGCCGTCGATAAGGTAAAGTGTAGCTTCTTTTGCCACCATCACGTGCTATAGCTCCCTGGACAGCTTATCTGCCAGAGAAATAATCGAGGAACTTGAAGCAGTTATGGCAAGGATTTCCAGCTTGTCTTTGAAACCCTGCCTTTCTACCGGGGAGCGCTCAGCTGCAATCTCTTTGAGAGTCTCTATGACTTGCACCAGCACCTCGTCGTCTTTGTAATCAAGCAGAAGCATCAAGGTGCTCCAGTCGTCAGGGATGCCATACTTTTTGAGATACTTCTTCACCGAACTGGCAAACTTGCTGGTGCCGTAGCTGTTGTGGATGGCATTGTGCGCCGCCTTATGCTCCTTACTGCCCTTTTCTCCCTGGAAAAGCTTGTCCACTTTTTTTAGGTATTGCTCTTTGGCCCAGGTGGAACGGAGGGATTTTTCGCTTCGGCTGTGCTCATCCCGGCTTACGTGGCTACTGCGGTCGCGCTTGCGGTCAATATCACGCCAGCTTGGCTTCTCTCTTTCATCTGAGTCGGAGTCAAAAGGTGGTACCATAATTTTTCTCCCTAAAAAACCAAGTAGATATCGATGCCGGCAGGCTCCAGCTCATGGAAGGAAATCAATACTGGTCATTAAAAAGAGGATTGTTATAAAAGATTATCTCAACCGAACCCTTTTCGCAATGCAAATCTATCGAGAAAAAAAGGCTCAAGGCTCAAGGCACAGGGCTCAAGGACTAAGAGAAGTAGGCAGTAATCAGTATCCAGGAGATTATAGAAATGACTCAATAACTCCTGGCTCCTGACTCCTAATAATTCCCTTGCGCTTTATACCTTAAACCGTTTCTGCTGGCGAAGCCATTGAACTCTGACCTGACCCAGCGCCGGGTATTTTTCCTTGACTTTACCGGGTCGATTCAGTATCAAAATTTGTTTACCCTTTAAAAGCAGGAGTGAGTTGGCATCGTGACGATTACGGCAATAAAAGGCATCAACGACATCCTACCCAATG
>Ga0209013_10004728_pt1 | contig 11884 bp, 14 predicted proteins | sample Cruoilmetagenom2_FD_187291 | JGI IMG/M metagenome (GOLD analysis project Ga0209013, IMG submission 187291) | Oil polluted marine microbial communities from Coal Oil Point, Santa Barbara, California, USA - Sample 2 (SPAdes) (version 2) | ecosystem: Environmental > Aquatic > Marine > Oil seeps ...
GTTCTCGGTTTGTTTTTCCGTAAACCAAAATCCAGCCATGTTTTTCAATCTCCTTTATCTTACGAGGTTAGTGGATCCGTTCCCGGCATGTAGCGAAAATTGACGCGGTCTGCCGAAAAACAAATACAGGAAAATTATAGATGTTTTCAGCGAAAGTGCAACTATTTTTTCGTTACAATGCCGTTTAATTTGGATTACACCTCTTATTCTTCAGTTCAAAGCCAAATTTATGCCTTTTTCTTTCTTTATAATTTCAGCTTATATCACGTTTAAGTATACCTCAAATTTACCATACTAAAAGAAATGCGAAGTCGACGTCTTATCTAAATAGGCTTACGTTACTGGCGGACGCTTTCCGCGGGCGGTCCGTGAGCCTCCTCGTGAGCTGCGCTCACTGCGGGGTCTCACCTGGACACGCTTTTCCCGCTGGAGTCGCCGCCTTCCACTACAATCTATTAATCATTTTATAAAAAAACGGTGGCAGACAAAGACACAATTGCCCTTCAAATTGTGGCTCGCATCAACAAATACACTCTTGCAGGACAAACTAGATTAGATGAACGGAGTGATGGCAGATTGCGACGATCGGAATTACAAACTCAAAAACGGAAGCGGCAAAAGCTTCGATCCATTGTGTGGTGGTTGATTGTTTCAGTAAGTGCGATTTGCACTGTGCTCCTGGGACTTCGTATATACGCTCAAGTTCTTGGTCCGCCTTCTCTTGCTGTATCCAATGCAACTGTATTTTTAGACCGGAATGGAAATTCAATCGGCGATCGATTTGCTGAACAACGTCGCTACTGGGTTACATTAGAAGAAATGTCCCCTTTCATTACAGACGCCCTGCTTGCCGTGGAAGATCAGGAATTTTATGAACACCACGGATTTGATTACACACGTATTGCAACTGCACTATTAAAAGATGTCAAAGCCATGAAAAAAGTGGAAGGTGCAAGCACGATTACTCAACAGTATGCACGTAATTTGTTTTTGACCCATGATAAAACTTGGACACGCAAAGCAAAAGAAGCGCTATATGCTTATCGTATGGAAACGTTTTATGAAAAAGATGAGTTGCTGGAAGGTTACCTGAATACCGTTTACTTCGGTCATGGAATGTATGGAGTGGAAGCTGCTAGCCGTTTTTACTACGGTAAATCCAGCAAGGATCTTACACTCGCTGAATCCGCACTCCTGATATCCGTTCCGAAAGGTCCAAGCTATTATTCACCACTTGTCAATGAAGAGAACGCCTATAGACGTCAAAACACCGTACTGGCATTGATGGACAAGCTGGATATGGTAACGAGCGACGCTGCTGATCGGGCTCTTGAGGAGAAAATAGTGCTTAAGAATGAAGAATGGAAGGCAACGAAAAGTGTGGCCCCTTACTTCCTGGATGAAGCCTGGAAAGAAGCGGAACGAATCCTCACATCCAAAGGACGCGCAATCGCTGAGGGTGGATGGACAATCGAAACCACTTTGAACACTCATCATCAAAAAGTGGCTGAAGAAGTGGTTGCGGAATGGATGCCGAAAAATGAAATGGAAGTCGGCTTTATCAGCATGGAACCGGAGACCGGATACGTGACTGCGTTGGTCGGGGGCAAAAATTATACAGAAAGTCCATTCAACCGTGCTACACAGGCTAAACGCCAGCCTGGTTCCACCATCAAGCCATTTTTGTATGCAGCCGCACTTGAGCGAGGTTTTTCTCCTTTAACTTTCATGGAAAGTGAACGGACGATTTTCACTTATGATGATGGCCGTTCCGAGTATATTCCTAAAAACGTCAATGGTGAGTTCGCGAACCATCCGATTTCATTGGCACAGGCACTTGCGATTTCCGACAATATTTATGCTGTCAAAACGCTCGAAAAAGTCGGATATAAACCGTTCCGTTCGATTTTGGAACGCTTGGGGGTGGATGCTAACATTAAAGACACACCATCCATGGCTCTTGGGGCAGCAGAAGTGACATTGAAGGATTTGACTGGCGCTTTCAATAAAATTGCCAATGGCGGAATCGATCATGAAATCCATACCGTCCTATCCATCAAAGATAGCAAGGGTGAAGTCGTTTTTGATGCAGATCCAAAAGAACGTGAAGATGATGACCGAGTGATGTCTGCAGATGACGCGTTCATATTGACACACTTAATGACCGGGATGTTCGACCCTGTTTTCAATGACTACGCACCGGCAACAGGTTTGTCCATCCGTGGCAAACAAACGAGACCGTATGCGGCCAAATCCGGAACGACCGATTCCGATCAAGTTATCGTCGGGTATACACCTACGTTGACTGCGGGCGTTTGGAATGGCTACGATGCCGGCCAAGAACTGAAACTGGCAGTAGACAAACAAGCCACGAAAAATATATGGATTGATTTTATGGAGAGAGCGCACCAAGGTGTTGCAGCGACACCCTTCCTTCCAACAAAAGGAGTGAACGGGGTCATCGTGGATATTGAAACCGGTGGCCTGGCTACAACGGCATGTACAAAACAACGATTGATATATGTGAAAAAAGGGGATATCCCTAAGCGACTTTGCACAGACTCGAAATTACAAAAACAACTGCTTGAGGACGTGGAAGATTCAGAAAACGAAGTGGTGGAAATGGAAGGCGATGATCCATGGTCATTGTTCCCGTTCTCATTCTTCAGGAACTGAAGAGTTAGTTGTTGTTTGAAAGCAGGATTGTAGGTTGTTCCACTAGGGTTTCTTCCCTTCCACCCATATAATACCAACAAAAAAAGCTTTCTCTTCCTCGGACCTGTTGTCCGGTGGAACAGAAAGCTTTTTTCTTGGATAGCGCTGACATGAGAAACATGGGGCATTCGGCTTGGGTTTGACACGAATGTCGCACGGCGCTCATGTACAGGCACTGTTTCCAATTGTCCTAGCTTACAATTTGTTAGCTATGTTTCAAGTGTACTTGCTTTCAATGACAGATTCAACAGTAGATAAGTACTGATGAAAAATGTCACATTTTGTACAACTGTTTGTAAAAAATTAGGACTTCAATTCGTCATGTAATTTTTCTTCACTGCGTGCCCACATTTCGGGATTGTGTGATTGCAAGAAATCTCGCAGGATTTCTTTGGATGCAACATCCATGTGGTCGACGATGATGTTCCGTTTCATCGATTTGTCCATTTTATTGACATGGTCAGCCAAGATTTTGTAACCGCGTCGTTTTTCTCGATTGATGACCATTTCGCACCCAGTCACTCCAGCGTAATACGGACCATCTTTTTTATGATCGATTGTCACCCAAACAAGCCAGAACAATTTTCCGCCTTCAGAATCCTCGCGATTCGTGGTGAACTTGATGCCGCGCTCCGTGTCACTGCGGGCATGCATCGCCCCAATTTCCACCTTCGCAACCTTTTCCTCAACGTCTATGATGACCGGCGAGACGTTTTCCAGGGTTAATGTACCTACACCAAACCCACCATGGCCATCTGTAGGGTCATTTTTTATGATAGTGAATCCGAGCTTTTGTTTCGGTTTTTCTTCATTTGCCATACGTAAATCCCCTCCGTTCTGTTATTATAACGAATATACAAATTTTTGTGAAAGAGGAGGAATTCCAATGCCTTACGTAACAGTTAAAATGCTTGAAGGCCGTACTGACGATCAAAAACGTGCTCTTGTTGAAAAAGTGACAGCTGCAGTCTCCGAAACAACTGGTGCTCCGGTCGAAAACGTGGTAGTTTTCATCGAAGACATGCCAAAAAACCACTATGCAGTAGCAGGTAAATTATTCAGCGATAAATAGTGAATTTGAAAGGACCGCTAACTTTAGTGGTCCTTTTTAAATGAATTGAGGTAATTCCTAGGTGAATGTCTATTTTTCCTACGTGAACTCTCGTTTTTCCTACGTCAACTTCGTTTTTTACAACTGAGCCCACGCTCGGCCTCATATTACTTGAATCTGAGTGCCCTATCTTGCGATCACACAACTCTGAAGTTCTTCAATAAAAGCAAAGGCGTCCTCTACTTCCTTCTCCGTGAAATTCAGTTTTCCTTTGACGACGTGAAGCTTCTCAATTTGCGCCTCACGCTCGAGTGTATCAAAATACAATAAGGTCGAGACCATTTCGAGAAAGCGTGAACTCTTGCCGTTCAATCTCTCGATACATTGATCAAGTTTCGGGTGATGGCTTGTCTTTGTCGATAAAAATTGGCTGCCTTCTTCGGTACATGCATATGTATACTGCACGTATGACCCCTTGTCCTCCATTTTTTCCGATAAGAAAGCCATGTTACACAATTCCTCTACACGCAGTGTGAGCTCTTCTGAATAAGGTCCATACATGTGGAATTCATATTTCTCCTGAAACGGAAAGTTCATTTTTTTCGCAATGTACACCATCTTCTGCAATTTCTTGCGACCGGTCACTTCACCGGCTAGTGTGATGAATTGCACAATTTTCGCATGTTCTTCTAACAAGTTATCCCACCTCCAGCTCTAAGATTTCCCTATTAATAACTCCATTATTTGCTTCTTGATTGCTTTCTTTTTTCCATCCTGTGTCAGCAGGTCTTCAGGGAAATACAATTTATGATCCGTCCTGCGTTTGCCGGAAATGGCTTCCACGATATCAGATGAACGTGATAACTCACGTAACTCGTCATTAGGCATCAACAAATGAATCGGCACACGTTCGCCTTCTTCGCCAGGTCGGTAGAAATCATACGGTAAATCCGAGGAAGAATCGAATACTAGATAGTACGCAGGATTTATGCCCGCTTTTTTGAACAGCTGCTCGAGCTCCGTCAGTTTACGGTAGTCTCTTGCCGGGTCGAATTCGATGTACTGGAACAGGCGACGATTGATAAAGCGGTCGCATAGATCCGATAGAATGTCATCTTCCTCTAGCACCCACTCCTGGAAATACGTCATGACAATCCCCTCATCCAGTGCGATGTAATCCGACAATGAAAATGTCCGATCGAAAAACGTCTTGAAATGGCGAGGTTCATAGGCAAATCTGTAGCCGTTCTGACTGAGCTCTTTTGCACGGTGAAGTGCTTTCGTCAAAATCACTTCCGCACTACGGGAGACGGGATGGAAATACACTTGCCAATACATTTGGTACCGGCTCATGATGTAGTCTTCAACCGCATGCATCCCGCTTTGCTTAATCACGACCTGGTCTTCCCTTGGTCTCATCACCCGCAAAATGCGTTCCATATCGAAATGGCCATAACTCACTCCGGTGAAGTATGCATCACGCTGCAAATAATCCATGCGATCCGCATCGATTTGACTGGAAATCAGGCTCACGGCTTGTTTGTTGCCGTACGTTTTGGCTATGACGTCGGACACATGCTGTGGGAACTCGGGAGCTACCCGCTTCAGGATGGCATTGACTTCGGTATCACCGAGCAGAATGGCTTGCGTGAATTTCTCATGGTCGAGATCGAACACATTTTCAAAGGCATGGGAAAACGGTCCATGTCCGAGATCGTGAAGCAGTGCAGCACACAAAACCACCAGTCTCTCAGATTCATCCCATTCCGGACGACCTGTGAATATATCATCGATAATGCGCCTGACGACTTCGTAGACACCAAGTGAATGGTTAAAACGGCTATGTTCAGCCCCATGGAAAACGAGATAGGTAGTGCCAAGTTGCTTGATGCGGCGCAATCGCTGAAATTCGCGCGCTCCGATCAAATCCCAGATTACTTGATCTCTTACGTGTATGTAGCGGTGTACCGGATCTTTGAATACTTTTTCCTCAGCCAGCTTTTGTGTAGCGTAACTCACATGGACACCTCATCTCAGCAAGAAATTTTTATGTTCGAAGGCTATAGGAACGAAGGCTAAGGATGCGGCCTCGTGGTGCTCCTGCGATTACTCGTCGCAAAATAAAGTGCAAAGAAATTTCGCAACGCCTTCGTGACCCACATCCTGTGGGCCCTAAAGAAAAAGCCGCCTTATTAAAGGTGGCGATAGAATGAAAACTATGTTGTTTTACCAGCGAGATTATCCCTTTAGCTTGGCACGAACTTTATCCATTAATTCGTCTTCAGTAAGCGCAGCAACGGGTCGGTTGTTCACGAACGTGAAAGTTTTTTTACGACCCGGACCGCAGTAAGACTGACATGCGATATCAATCGAAGCGTTCGGATCGATTTCTGTTAACTTAGGAATTAATGTTTTTAGATTCACGGCCTGACAATCATCGCAAACTCTAAATTCGTTTGCCATTTGTCAACAACCCTTTCTTTTTTAAGTGAAATTCTACTCGTCATTGTAACGCATATTTCCTCTCTGATTCAAGCAAATCCAAATGTTTTGATGAATAAAACCTGCGAATCTTGTACAAGCTTGAGGTAGGACATCAAAACTATTAACAATTAGGGAGGGAAATGTATGGTAAAAATACGTCAAGATGCTTGGTTGGATGAAAATGATGAATTGCTTGCAGAAACCGTACTCCGTCACGTTCGAGAAGGAAGTACGCAACTGAATGCGTTCGAAGAAGCTGGCGATGCATTGAACCGCACTGCTGCCGCTTGTGGATTTCGCTGGAACGCCGTTGTAAGAAGAGAATACGAGAAAGACTTGAAGGAAGCCAAAAAAGACCGCAAACAAAAATTACGTGTGCTTGGCAAAGAATATCGCCGCAGAGGACAATCTCTGTTTCTCGTAGGAAGTGAAGAAGCACCTCAAGAACGTGTCCAGATCCCGCTTTCATCGCTATCTTTGGATGTCGTCATTGCCTACTTATTACGACTGCAGCAAAATGGCACTGGCGAAGGGGAATCCCATCGTTGGCGCGCACTGCTCTCTCATTCTCAGGAAAAGGTCAAACAACTTGAGCGTGATGTAGCCAGACTTGAAAATGAAAATTCCACCATCCGTGAAGATTACGAGCAATTTGTTCATATCATGAACCGTGCCCGCCGTCTCGTGACTTTAAATGATGATGCCGAGAGCATTTCACCTATATTCCAGATGGAACGCAACGGTAATTTAGTAGCGAAAGAACCGCCAATTAGCTAATTGGCGGTTTTTATTGTTGCTTGATCTTCCTATTCGTGGTTTTAGTCTATCTATGCGCGGTTTCGTGTCGACTATGCGCGGTTTTAACCGTCCTATTCACGAATGCTTGTCGAATAGGAGCGGTTCCGGGCTTTCTATTCTCATTTTGAAGCGATTCGCTTCATTTTTCCATTTTCGCTAGCATTTTCTGGTTACGTTCGACGACGCGCGTCAGGTAATACATATATAAATCAGTTTCGGATGGCTGCAGCGACTGCATATGAACATTGTGCATCATATGGTTCATCAATCGTTGGATATGGATCACGGTATCCTGCACCGTAACGTCTTCTCCAATTATTTCACTCACTGATGCCATCACTTCCGGTTTTATTATCGGATAGGCAAATTTTGTTTCTTCCCCTTGCAAACCGGCTTCATAAAAGTCCCTTATTAGCGCTGCACGTTCTTGCCCTGAACCTTCTATGCACAAGTATATTTGAACGGCAATCCCGTTGCGCAATCGTCTTTGGGAAATGCCTGCAAATTTCCGGCCATTGACACTCAAATCATAGGAACCTGGGCAATACGAACCCACAATTTCATAGGCTTCGATACGGTCTGCGATTTGAGGGAACAGGTGTCGAACGAAATCGACCATGATGTCGTATCCTGTATGAATGTCAATCGAACTTTGTTGTTCGGATACCACCAGTGAGATATTTAATACCCCACTGTCCAGAACCACAGCAAGCCCGCCAGAATTCCGGACAATCGATTGGTAACCTTGACGTTCAAGGACATTGCGCCCTTCTCCGATATGAGGAAGCCGATGATCCTGTATCCCCAGGACGACGGTGTTTTCGTGAACCCATGTGCGAATGGTCGGATAGGACTCCCCTTTCCCTACCACTTCACACAGTAAGTCGTCTGCGGCAAAAGATTCGAGAGCGGATCTTGCGCGCCCGCTCATCGATTGATCCCAAAACCGCCATTCTTTATCCATAAATAAATCACTGAAATTAGACATCTTTATTCTCCTGCCATCACGCTTTGAGCTGCGGTCATTAGTACCAACTTATATACATCCTCAGCCGAACAGCCTCGGGACAAGTCATTCACCGGTTTGTTCAAGCCTTGCAAAATGGGGCCGATTGCTTCAAAACCACCAAGGCGCTCAGTTAATTTGTAGCCGATATTCCCCGCTTCAAGTGACGGGAAGACAAATACATTGGCATCGCCTTGTATCAAGGAATCCGGTGCTTTTTTAGTTGCTATTGCCGGTACGAATGCGGCATCAAACTGGAATTCACCATCAATTGGCACATCGGGCGCCTTCTCCTGGGCCAACTTGGTCGCTTCCGCTACCTTTTGGGTTTCAGGTGACACAGCTGAGCCTTTCGTTGAGAAAGACAGCATCGCAACTTTCGGATTCATGCCAAATGCTTTTGCGGTTTTTGCACTTTCGACTGCGATTTCCGCCAGGTCTTCGCTTGTCGGTGCAATGTTAATTGCGCAATCCGCGAATACGTAACGTTCATCCCCTCGAACCATAATGAAAGCACCGCTTGTTTTCGATACTCCTGGTTTGGTTTTAATGATTTGCAAAGCTGGACGGACGGTATCAGCAGTTGTATGTGCTGCGCCGCTAACCAACCCTTGTGCATAACCTGTGTATACAAGCATGGTGCCAAATGTATTGACGTCTTTCAATTGGATACGAGCTTGTACAGGTGTCGATTTGCCGTTGCGGCGTTCCACGTATTGAGCAATCAATTCTTCCAAATGAGGAAACTCCACTGGATCGACTATCTCCATTCCAGAAAGATCGATTCCAGCTTGTTTCGCCGCTACCGTCACGAGTTCATTCGGTCCTATTAAAACTGGAGTCACAATGCCTTCTTTTTGCAATTTCGAGGCAGCTTGCAACACTCTCTCGTCAGTACCTTCGGGCAAAACAATTCTCACGTTTTTACGTGTAATGGCTTCTTTGATTTCTTCAAATAAGTTCGTCATCGTTGCATCCGTCCTTTCTCCCTCATTGCTAGTTCAAGAATACACGATTTTGACATACATCGTCATGTCGGAGCAGTGACATTGTAGGTTTCTACGGGTCTTTATGCTAAAATTGTCTTGACTATTTATTTAACTGAAGGAGTGTCTTATACATGATAGAAGCAGCTCAAACTTTAGATGGCTGGTACGTTTTACATGATTTCCGCTCGATGGACTGGACATCTTGGAAACAAGTATCGGCTGAAGAACGCACAACAGCGGTAAACGAGTTCCTGGCATTTTTGGAAGATTTGAATGGTGCACACGAAGCTAAAACAGGGAGCCATGCATTTTACACGATTCTTGGTCAAAAAGCTGACTTCATGTTGATGACGTTGCGTCCTACAATGGAAGAACTGCAACAAATCGAAGCGAAATTCAACAAGTTGACGATTGCGGAATACACGGTTCCTATGTATTCTTACGTATCCGTTGTTGAGCTTTCAAATTACCTGGCAGGAGATTCCACTGAAGATCCATACCAAAATCCACATGTAAGAAGTCGACTGTACCCGGAACTTCCACGTTCACAGTATGTTTGTTTCTATCCGATGGACAAGCGTCGCGATGGCGAAGATAACTGGTACATGCTTGAAATGGATGATCGCAAAGCGATGATGCGCAGCCACGGCATGATCGGTCGCGGTTACGCAGGTAAAGTTAAACAAATCATCAGTGGATCTATTGGTTTCGATGATTACGAATGGGGCGTTACATTGTTCTCGGATGATGTGCTTCAGTTCAAAAAGCTCGTCTACGAGATGCGTTTCGATGAAGTAAGTGCACGTTTTGGTGAATTCGGCTCTTTCTTCGTAGGTACACTGCTTGATAATGAAAAAACTACTGAATTTTTAAACGTATAATTGGATGGACTGCGCGATCTTGCGCAGTCTTTTTTTGTTCTAATTGTTTTGTGGGCGCATATAGTTATTTCAGGAGGTTGTGCTGTGGCGGTTATCCGCGCAACTGAAAAAGATGTAGAAACGTTGGCTCGTTTAGTCGGTCGTTGTGGTTTTTTGAACCACCAGGTGATTGCCCTGACACATGGTATAACCAACCGAACACAGGTCGTTTCAAAACACATTGTTTTTTCTACCAACCGCAGCTGATTGCCCACGAATTTAAATTTGAAAGGATGATAAATTGGTACAATATTATTGGAATCCCGGTTATCAACAACCAATGCAACCACCTATGCAACAGCCTATGACTCCCCCTGGCATCCCGGCAGCATCACGTCCGCAACAACCGCCATCACAAGAGGAATCATACATCGAGAACATTTTGCGACTCAACAAAGGAAAAGTGGCTACACTTTACTTCACGTTTGCTAATAACCGTGAATGGAATGCCAAAGTGATAACAGGGGTTGTAGAGGCAGCTGGCCGTGACCATGTCATTGTAAGCGATACTAAAACCGGCAAGCGTTACTTGATGTTACTGATCTATCTGGATTACATTACATTTGATGAAGAGATCAATTACTTTCAATAATTAGCACTGATACCTTACATCTTTGTTATCAAGCACATAAATATCCCCTTCCGACTTTGCAGGTTGGAAGGGGATTTTCCATTTCACTAACCGATAAGAGTTACGTTCATTTGTGTGAGCAGCCACTTTGGAACGACAAACCTTACCGTAACAAGCGGGTCGACCACTTGGCAAATTTCCAGTTGACCGACTGCACTCATGAGCATCGTCACTTCACTGATTGGCATTCCTGTTCGTTCAACGATTCTATTGATTGTGAGTTCCGTAGCCAATGTGGCTGCTTCGTCCAATGTTTTTGCTGAGGCAATTTGTGTAAAGCTGTCCTCATTTTCAAGAATCGGCTGCTGGATGGTTTCACCTTTCAATACTTCAAGTGTGACAGTTGCCGCACCAGCCACCTCGACACCAGACACACTGACTTCGCCGTCCCCCATCGCCGCGTGGAAATCACCTAGGCCAAACAGCGCTCCTTGAACTGCTACCGGAAAGTACAATGTTGCGCCTTCTGTCACCATCTTGTTGTCCATATTCCCGCCATGGGCACCAGGTGTACCGCAGTTGACACCGTCTCCCGCAGGTGCGACGCCAATGACACCGATCATTTTGTTGATAGGTATCCGCAGCTCATTAAACAAAACTTGGTCATAGACGATCGGCAATATTTTTGCTTCCATTTGCTCGATGCTTGCACCCATAACCCCCAAACCAGGTCCTACTAGCATGACACCTTGTGAATCTATTTCAATTTTTTCAATGGTTACTTTCAGGACATCCCCTGGTTCTGCATTTTCGACATAAACCGGGCCCGTAGCAGGATTGATTTGATTCCAGTCAAGTTCCGTCAATTCCTTCTCTTCCGAGTCAATTTGGTTTTTAAAGCAATCGTATGTCTCAATTCTTATGATGCTGCCAGATGCGACAGTAGCAATCGGCTGATTCGTCTTGTTGAATTCATAAATAATTCCTGCTTCACGCGGAATCGTTTTCATCATCTGCCACCTCCACTTTTGATTTCATTTTACCATCTGGTTCGAACAATGATAGATTAAATTTGGATTAATCTAATAACTCACATCAAAAAAAAACGCCCTCAGTGAGAGGACGTCCATATCAGTTCATATGTTTAACAACAGCTAGTATCACCATGATCCATGCACCCAGGAACATGACTCCACCGATTGGCGTAATTGCTCCTAGGATTCCGATACCACTTAAGCTCAAGACGTAAAGTGAACCCGAGAAAACAATGATACCAGCTAGCATTAAGTAACCTGCCCAGCTGAGCTGTGATACATTGCCGATAATGCTTGAGGACATCAAAATACCTAT
>Ga0209013_10004729_pt1 | contig 11883 bp, 8 predicted proteins | sample Cruoilmetagenom2_FD_187291 | JGI IMG/M metagenome (GOLD analysis project Ga0209013, IMG submission 187291) | Oil polluted marine microbial communities from Coal Oil Point, Santa Barbara, California, USA - Sample 2 (SPAdes) (version 2) | ecosystem: Environmental > Aquatic > Marine > Oil seeps ...
TACTGTCGAGTACGACTCCGCGCCCCTCAGGTCGAAAACCCCACTGGGCACGGCACCTCGCCGACCTCGCCACAAAAGCTGGTGAGAAATGCGGGCTAAAGGACCCGCCTACAGAGGCGTCCAGGATATGTGTAGGCGGGTCCTTTAGGGCCCGCGACCACTTCGTAACAAAACCGCCCGGTTTTTCGGCCAACCAGAATCAATCGGATACGTACGTTAAGAATTGAGAATTCAAAATTGAGAATTGCCTTGTGAGATCTGCGGCTTACCGGAACTCGTATCCGACCAGTCGTGTTGTGAACCTCTCAGGCTGTGCGGAATGAGAAAAATCCCCATCATCACCACCCACCCGGCGATGACCGCGATTCGGGTCTTCGCACCACGCGCCGCAGCGATGGTTGCCGGCAACCAGGCGATAAAGGCGATCAAAGTCTTGTTGTCGGTTAGGTCGTGACCGAACGGCCACCCCGTCCACAACGCCCCGAAGGCATATTTCTGGACGATCGGCCCCATTACCAGCCCGCCGGCGATCAGCAATCCCATCGCGGTGAGAATCAGACGCCGCCCGCCAGGAGCGTCCGGGCGCAGAACCTCGAAGAGGGCGCGGGTCGACACCAGCATGCTGCCGAACATGGCCAGGATGTGGGGAACGAGTATCCCAGCGGGGACGGAACCTCGAAAGCGGGCCACGACCGGCTCGTCCGCGGGCACGATTGTGGATCCTCCCGCATCCGAGACGACAACTCGATACTCCACCTTAGCGGCGGCCGGCTGGCCCGGAATCGCCGCCATCAGTCGATTCTCTCCGTCGCTCGCCATGGCCAGCGTCTGGTACGGCTCATCGATGGGGAATCGACGCCATTCGAGAACCGCCTCCGCCTTGGCGGCCGGGCGCGGTATGGACACCCGCAGGCGTCCCCGCCCCTCGTCTGATCGTGGCAGGCGGTAGGCGATCGACTCACCGCCGGCCAGCTCCACCGATCCTCGTGCCGGGTAGCTCGGCCCGGTCATCCGCTGGAACACAGCGAGGATCACGGCAACTGCAAACGCCGCGACCCACAGGCCTGCGGACACCCAACCGTTCTTTCTCCGGCTGCTCGTCATTTTTTCTCGACGGCCTGCGCCACCATTTCCTCGATCACCCCCGGCGCCACCTCTTCGAGCTCATAGGTCACGTTGGCGATCGGCTTGTTGACCGTGATGATCCGCTTGAGGTCAATGGGGGTGCCCTCGACCACCACGTCGGCCTCCGCCGCGTTGATGGTCTCCTCGAGCTCCCTCACCTGCTCGTCACCGTAACCCATGGCGGGAAGGATGCGCGCGGCGTTGGGGTACTTTTCAAAGGTCGCCTTGATGCTGCCGACGGCGTACGGCCGCGCGTCGATGATCTCGACCGCCCCCGCCTGCTTGGCCGCGAACCAGCCGGCGCCATACTCCATCCCGCCGTGAGTGAGAGTGGGGCCGTCCTCGACCACGAGCGCACGTTTGCCGGCGATGAGCTCGGGTTCGTCCACGGTGATCACCGAGCGGCACTTGATGACTCTTGCGGTTGGGTTGGCCTCATGGCAGGTGTCGACGACCTGCTCGACCTTGACCGGATCGGCGGTATCCACCTTGTTGACGATCAGGAGGTCCGACATCAGGAGGTTGGTCTCGCCCGGGTAGTACGTCAGCTCGTCGCCGGCTCGATGCGGATCGACCAACGTGATGTGGAGATCGGGGCGATAAAACGGGGTGTCGTTGTTGCCGCCGTCCCACAAGATGACGTCGGCCTCCTTCTCGGCCTCGCGGACGATCTTCTCGTAGTCGACGCCTGCATAGACCACGAAGCCGTTGTCGATGTGGGGTTCGTACTCCTCGCGCTCCTCGATCGTGCACTGGTGACGATCGAGATCCTCGTAGGTCTCGAACCGCTGACAGGCCTGCTTGGCGAGATCCCCGTAGGGCATAGGATGGCGAATCGCGACCACCTTCTTCCCCATCTCCTTGAGGATGCGCGAGACATACCGAGTGGTCTGTGATTTGCCGACTCCGGTGCGAACGGCGGTGATCGCGATCAACGGCTTGCTGGATTCGACCATCGTCCGCGTCGCCGAGTGGATACCGAAGTGCGGGCCCCAGCTGATCACCCGGCTGCCCTTGTGCATCACGTAGTTGTAGGGTACGTCGGAGTAGCAGAACCACACCTCGTCGATGGTGTTTTTCTTGACCACGTCTTCGAGATCCGCTTCGGCGACGATCGGGATACCATCTGGATAGAGCGACCCGGCGAGCTCCGCCGGATAGGTCCGGCCTTCGATATCCGGGATCTGGGTGGCAGTAAAGGCCACCACCTCGTAATCCTCGTTGTCGCGATACAGGCAATTGAAATTGTGGAAATCGCGCCCAGCCGCACCCATGATGACGACCTTGGTTCGTGCCATGACAGTGCCTCCTTGACGGCTCACCGGCGAGGCGCCCTTGCCCCTGTGAGCCAGCCGCCGGGTAAAGCTGAACCGGCGGCGGCGCGCATCATATCACCCACGCGCCCCACGAGAGTTTTGAGTTTTGAGTTTTTAGTTTTGAGTTATCCCTCGCCTGCGCTGGAAAACCCGTGGCGATAGTCGAAACCACGATGTATCAAAGCGGAGAGCGGCAAACATGAGTGATTACTGGATCGCAACCGACCAGGCCGAGAGGTCGCCGGACTCGAAACCATCGACCAGGAGACGCTGGGGTTGAACGGCGAGGCGGTGGATGCTCCTTCTGTTCAGGATCATCACCGTGTCATCGGCAACCGCCATTCGGCCGTCGCCTGACCCCTCAATCGGCACCCACGACGAGAGCTCGGGCGAAAGCCACCACAGGCTGTCATCGCCGGAGGCAAGTAGCCGCCCGTTGACCGTCGCCAGGTCCGTCAGATAAGACGGCGAATACATCCCGTCGTCCACCGGGGCCCATGTGCCGTCCGGATGCCGCATCAGCACGCCGCCGTCGTTCGTGCCCGCGTCCGCGTAGAAGTGGCCATCCCCCCACACCAACGCCTTGGCAAAGGAGCCAACCTCAGTGGTCGCCGGGGTCCAGGACAATCCGTCCGTGCTCTCGATGATCGCTGGCGAGCCGTTGGCGGTGGCGACGAAGAGGCCATCTTCGCAGGCCACGCGGCGGATGTCGTCGGTGGTCCCGGAACTACCGTCCTGCCACGACACGAGGTCCGAGCTGACCAGCACCTTCCCGTCCCCGCCCACCACGACCGTGGTGCCGTCGCAGGTGGCGACATCGGTGAAGCCGCCTCCCACATCAGTGAAACTCCAGATCAGGCCGTCCCCGCTGACGGCGATCATCCCATAGCCTCCAACGGCGACGTACTCAGCGCCGGTCCACACGATTCCGCCAGGGTAGGACATTTCCTCGATCGTGTGCTCGGTCCACTCGACGCCGCTCCCGCTGATCGCAACACCCGCATTCCTCACGGCCAACCACTGCGAACCGTTCCAGACGATGTCCTCGTACCAGCCACCTCCCGACGTCGTCACGATGGGCGCCGGGCCGACAACAACTTGTTCTTCAGCCCGGTCGCTGCCCGAGCCGTTGGACACCATCAGCAGGGTTGTGTAGATCCCCGGCTCGGCGTAGGTGTGGACGGGCTCCTGCTCCGGGCTCACGGCGCCGTCGCCGAAGACCCATGTCCAGGAACCTGGAGGACCTGACGAGAGATCGATCCACTTCGCGGGTTCGTTCGCCATAAGCACCGGAAAGCGCCACACGAATGCGGCCTGCGGCGGCCTCTCGGCTACGTTGACCTGGGTGTTTGCCTGGTCGCAGCCTGCAGGGTTGCACACGGTTTGGGTCACGCCATAGGATCCTGGCGCGGAGTAGACGTGCGCGGGGTTGGCGGCCGTCGAGTAACCACCCCCGAAGAGCCACGAATACGAGGTTGCGAACCCCGATGTGACGTCGGTGAATCTAACGACCTCGCCCGGCGCCGGCGCGGCCGGCTCGACGGTAAACGCCGCGACCGGGGGATCCGGCGGCCAGGTGCAGCTGCCGCGGAGCACTGTGCCCCCTGAGCCCGCCACATACCAGGCGCCGTCGAACCACTCAGTGCCGTTCAACGCGAGGTTCGTCGGCGTCGTCTCCCGGACCCACGACAGGCCGTCCGGGCTCGAGATCACGATCCCGTCGGAGCCGGCCGCGAGGAACTCGGAGCCGTTCCATGAGATCGAGTAGAGCGAGTCCGTGACTCCCGAATCGACCACCAGCCAAGTGTCGAGATCGGTCGAAGTGACGACCTTTCCGTATGTTCCGACCGCGACCCAGCGGCCGGCGCCGAATGCAATGTCCCTGAGACTGCCCTCGACGTCGGTGTCGAGAAACGGCAAGGCCTTTTCCCAGGTTCCCGGCGATCGCTCGATGAGGACGAGGGCAGTCTCGGAAAGGTAGTCATAACCGACAGCGACGGCGCCTCCGCCGCCCGCTCCCAAACCGTACATTTGATCCTCAGAAGCAGTTCCTTGATGCTCGACATTCCACGACTCGCCATCGGTGCTCCCGATGATTGTGCCATTTGACCGACGGAGGGCGAGGAAGCGATCACCAACCCACTCAACCGCGTACAGGCCCCATACACCGGTGTCGTGGAGGCTCCAGGTAACGCCGTCGAGGGTGACGCCCGACCACTGGTTGGAAACCGCGACGAACCTGCCGTTCCCGAAGGCGACGTCACGGAAGTACTTTACCTCCGGAACTGGGCTCCACTCGAAACCATCCGAGCTGACGCCTTCATCGCCCCACCCAACGGCCACGAGAATCCCGTTCCCTTCTGCGAGACCCGTGAAATGCCCCTGTGCGCCCTCCGCAATCTGCGCCACGGACCAGTCGGTACCCGTCCTGCTCGTCATGATCCCGCTGCTGTCACCCACCGTGACGAACCGGCGGCCGGTCCATGCGATAGAATTCACCCACGACCCCAGCGAGGCACTCACACGCATCCACGACGACGGCTCGGTCGCAATCCACATATCACCGTCCCACGCGACAAAAATGCCGTCGAACCAGGCAATGTTCATTGCGTAGGGGGGCTCGTACGCGTCATGAGTTCTCGTCCAGTCGAGCCCGTCCGTGCTCGAAAAAATCGTTCCGTAACAGGGATACACAGCCACAGTCTCCGACCCCGTCCATGTCATAGACATCGGAAGGGAACAACTGTCATAACCAAACACATAGTCCGATTGCCACTGAAGGCCATCGGCGCTGATCGCAGCGATGAACGGTCCGACCACCACGAACTGCGTCCCCGTCCACACGACGTCGTCGGTCTGCGACCAAACGAGATCGGTGACCACCCAGGCGGCGCCATCGCTGCTGGTCAGCAGCGTCGCGTCGGGGCCCACGGCGACGAGCACGCCGGCGCCGAAGGCGACCCTCGACATGTCGAGGTCCGTGTCCGTCACCAGCGAAACCCAGCTCAGGCCGTTGGCCGAGGTCACCACGGTGCCGCCGTCGCCGACCGCGAAGAACGCCTGCCCGGTCCACACCACGTCGTGCAGGAAGGCCGTGGTGCCGGAGTTGACCGCCCTCCACGAGATCCCTTCCGGGCTGAAGAGGATCGTGCCGTAATCACCCACGGCGACCACCCCGGGATCTCCCGAGACGACACTTTCGAGCTCCCGCGACTCCGGCCGTGGGTTGACCCACTGCCAGGTGCGGCACGCCGGATCCGATGCCTGAGTTTTTGGCGGACCGGTTTCGGCATACGCCATCGCGGACACTGCCAGGAGCGCTACAATGAGAACACGTCGCATGAAACGAGGCTCCCCTTCATCAATCGTCTCAGGTTATCACTGTTCCCACGGTTTCCTGTTGTGGTACTAGGTATCACAATCTCACAACAGAGGATCGACTTGCCTTCCACCCGATCCATCCTCGACTTCATTTCTCGGTCTCGCGCCCGCAGGCGCGGGCCCGAGAAATGAACCTACTCCCACTCGATGGTGCCAGGCGGTTTCGAGGTCACGTCGTAGACGACCCGGTTGATGCCGGCGACCTCGTTGACGATGCGACGGGCGATGCGGTCCAGGGTCTGGGGCGGAAAGCGGTACCAATCGGCGGTCATGAAGTCGGTGGTGGTCACCGCCCGCACTGCGAGCACGTTTTCGTAGGTCCGGGAGTCCCCCATCACACCGACGCTTTTCACCGGCAGCAGCACGCTGAGCGCCTGCGAAATCTCGTCATAGAGACCGTCATTTCGGATCTCCTCGATGAGGATCGCATCGGCCTCCTGCAAGGTCCGGACGCGGACGGGATCAACGGCGCCGAGAATCCGCACCGCCAGCCCGGGCCCGGGGAACGGATGGCGCCACACGAAGTCGTGGGGCAGGCCCAGCTCCTCCCCCACCCTTCGGGCCTCGTCCTTGAAGAGGTCACGCAGGGGCTCGACGAGATCGAGACCGAGCCTCTCTGGCAGTCCGCCAACGTTGTGGTGGGTCTTGATGACCGCCGCGGTGCCGCGAACTCCGGACGACTCGATGACGTCTGGATACAGGGTCCCCTGTGCGAGGTACCGGGCATCCGGGAAGCGCGCCGCCTCCTCCTCGAAGACCGCGACAAACTCGCGACCGATGATCCGACGTTTCTCCTCCGGGTCGTCGATGCCTGAAAGCGCCGCAAAGAAGCGCTCGGAAGCATCGACCCGGTCGAGGTCGAGCCCGAACTCGGCGAATCGACGTTCGACGGCATCGCCCTCGTTCTTGCGCAGCAGACCGGTGTCGACAAAAATCGGCACCAGTCGTTCGCCGATGGCTTCACGCAACAGGATCGCCGTCACCGACGAGTCGACCCCGCCGGATACCCCGCAGATCACCCGGCCCGCGGGGACGGACCGCTCGAGGTCGGCAACGAGTTCGTGGCGAATGGCGGCCGAGTTCCAATCGCGGCGGGCGCCGGCCAGCTCGATGAAATGCTCGAGGATCTCGGTTCCGTGACGGGTGTGCCGGACCTCGGGGTGGAACTGGAGACCCACGAAGCGGCGATCCGGATCGAACATGGCCGCCACCTCGGTGGTCGCGGTCTTCGCGAGGGTCTCGAAACCCGGGGGCAGCGCGTCCACCAGATCCCCGTGGCTCATCCACACAGGTTGCCGCCGCTCCGTACCCTCGAACACCGACCCTTCCCCAACCACCTCGAGCTCGGCCAACCCGTACTCGCGCTGATCTGAGGAGCGGACTGCCCCGCCAAGATCCCGGGCCATCAGGTGGTGGCCGTAGCAGATACCGAGCACCGGCACGCCGAGATCGAAGACCGCCGGATCCACCTGCAACGCGCCGTCTTCAAAGACGCTCGCCGGGCCGCCCGACAGAACGACGGCGATCGCCGCCGTCTCCCGGATCTCCCGTGCTCCCAGGTCGCCGCGTTCGATCACCGTCTTGACGCCGAGCTCGCGAAAGCGGCGCGCGATGAGCTGGGTGTACTGTGAACCGAAATCGAGGATGAGGATCAGCTCGTGTTCCATGGGCGCTCCCGGGCCGGCCATCACGGCCGGCTTGATGGCGCGGAGGATAGCAGAATGACGGTGGGCAGAGGGGAGAAGGAGAAGAACGGTAACCCGCGAACCGCGGTAATACAAATCACAGCTGAACCCCTCACGCCCATGGGACAATGGTGTGGGCGGAGTTCGAGAAAGGTTATCGAGACTATGAAAAGCTGGCTCCGCCGGGTAACTCCCGATCTCTTCCTCGCCGCCGTCGTCGCTCTCCTGATCACGATGGCTGTGAATACGCTCGACGCCATCGAAAAGCGACGGATCAGCGCCGACGCGCAGACCCTCGCCGGCGACGGCCTCTCAATCGACGAACGCATCGATGTTCTCGATGATTCAATTCGACGGTCAACCCTGTTCTATCTTCCAGCTCTCGCCGGTTTTGCCGGCGTAGCGGTGGGTCTGGCGAGCCGCAGAAGACGCTGGGCCTGGTTGACCGCCATCGGCGCTATCATTCCCGCACTTGTGATGGGCGCCGGCTTCTTCATCGACGCGCCGGTCCCGGGAGGTGTGGCCACCGCCACCTATATTCTAATCGCCGTCTCGCTCGCGACCGCGGGGGTTGCAGTCCGCAATAGATTCCTGCGAAATAATTGATCCCGGTTTGACTTTCCCCACAGCCCGGTTAGGATTCCCTCGGAAGGATTAAAGGGGTACGGGATTTCCTGATGGCTGAGCAGTTCCTACCGGTCATAATCGCGATGGGCGTTGCGGGCGTCTTTGCAGCAGCCCTGCTCGGCTCCGCGCTGCTCTTCGGTCAGCGCACCCGCCAACCCACCGCAACCAAGAGTCAAAGCTATGAGTCCGGCGTGCCGCTCCTCGACCGCGCGAACAAGCGAATTTCGGTCAAATTCTACCTCGTGGCGCTGGTTTTCGTCGTTCTCGACGTTGAGGTCGCCTTCCTCTACCCGTGGGCCGTCAACTTCCGTTCGCTCATCGGCGGCGGTTCGATGGTCGTGCTGTGGGATATGCTGGTCTTTCTCGCGCTCCTCGCGCTCACCTACATCTACCTGTGGCGCAAGGGCGTCTTTGACTGGGGCCGACGCCGTCTTCCCACCACCGGCACGAGCGATGCGAATGACTGAGGCGCACACCTCTCCACTCGTCGTCGCAGACGTCGAAGCGGTCGAGAATCCGACCTTTGACGAAGGCATGGAGTCCAAAATCCAGCGGATTCTGAAGAGATATCCCGACCAGGACGCCGCGCTCCTTCCTGTTCTGTGGCTGTGCCAGGAACGGTGGGGTTGGATTTCGCCCGGCGTCATGCGCGCCGTCGGTCAGCGGCTCGATCTCTCTCCCGCATTCGTCGAAAGCGTCACCAGCTTCTACACCATGTACCAGCTCCGCCCCCCAGGGAAGTATCTCCTGCAGGTGTGCACCACGCTTTCGTGTCAACTGTGCGGCACCTCGGGTCTTGTCGAGCATCTCAAGGAGAAGCTCGGCATCGACTTCGGGGAAACAACCGCCGATGGTCGCTTCACCCTCGTTGACGTGCAGTGTCTGGGCGCGTGCGGGGAAGCGCCGGTGGTTCAGATCAACAACGACTATTACACCAACCTGACTGCGGACAGCCTGGACGAAATCCTCGACGGGCTCGACGGATGACGATGGAACCGCTCCTTCTCGCGGCGCGGGGGGTCAAGAACTCCAGGGCTCTCGCCTCCTATCTCAATCGAGGCGGCTACAAGGCGCTCGCCAAGGCCATGGCGATGGACCCGGCGGAGGTCATCGACGAGGTCAAAGCCTCCGGGGTACGGGGCCGGGGCGGCGCGGGATTCCCGGCTGGGGTCAAGTGGAGCTTTGTCCCCAAGGACCTGCCCAAACCCAAATACATGATCTGCAACGCCGACGAGTCGGAGCCGGGCACTTTCAAGGACCGCGAGCTCATCCTCGTCGATCCACATGAGGTGCTCGAAGGCATCGCGATCGCGTCATATGCGATCGGCGCCCACACGGCGTACATCTACATTCGTGGTGAGTTCGTGCGGGAAGCCGAGATTCTCGAGCGTGCGATCGCCGAGGCTCGGCGCAAGCACTTTCTCGGGAAAGACATCGTCGGCAGCGAGTACGATTTGGAGATCCACGTCCACCGCGGCGCCGGCGCCTACATCTGCGGAGAAGAAACGGCTCTCATCGAGTCCATCGAAGGCAAGCGAGGGCAGCCGCGGCTCAAACCGCCCTTCCCAGCGGTGGTGGGCCTCTTCGGGTGTCCGACGGTCGTCAACAATGTCGAGACCCTGGCCTGCGTTCCCCACATCATCGAGCGCGGAGGCGCCTGGTTTGCATCTATCGGCACCGAACGCAGCACGGGCACCAAGCTGTTCTGCGTCTCCGGCCACGTCGAACGTCCAGGGGTGTACGAAGCCCCGATGGGCACGACCTTCCGTGAAATCATCGATGGCATGTGCGGCGGTATTCGAAACGGCCGCAAACTCAAGGCCTTCATCCCCGGCGGTTCATCGGCGCCCATCCTCCCCGCCGATCGCGTCGACACCCCCGCCGACTTCGACTCGGTGGCGGAGGCCGGGTCGATGTTGGGCTCGGGCGGGGTGATCGTCATGGACGATACCGTCGACATGGTGTGGGCGCTCGAAAACCTCCTCACCTTTTACGCCCACGAATCCTGCGGTCAATGCACTCCATGCCGCGAGGGCTCGGACTGGGCGCTCGACATCGTGCGCCGGATTCGTCGCGGGTACGGACACGCCGGAGACCTCGAAACTCTCCACCGAATCGCCCGCTTCGCCAGTCAGGGAATGACGATCTGTCCCCTCGGGGATGCCTTCTGCGGTCCCATCTCGAGCTTCCTCGAGCACTTCGGCGGCGAGTTCGAGGCGGCGATCGCCGCGGCCGAAAAGCCTGCGACCACAGTTCTTCCAATCCTGCCGGTCCGGTCGGACCACGCCCTCTTCGAAACCGAGGAGGCGGGCTGATGATCAGTCTGACGATCGACGGCCTGCAGGTGACGGTGGCCGAAGGGACCAACCTCGTCGAGGCTGCGCTCAAGGCGGGAGTTGAAATTCCCACCTATTGCTATCATCCCGGACTCAGCGTGGTCGGTCAGTGTCGAATTTGCTTCGTCGAGATCGAGGGCATGCCGCGCCTCGTCACCGCATGTTCGACGCCGGTACAGGATGACATGGTGGTGTTCACGGCCTCGGAGAGAGTGCGCGAGGCGCGCGCGGCGGTGATGGAGTTTCTGCTCGAAAACCACCCCCTGGATTGCCCGGTCTGCGACCAGGCCGGCGAGTGCGGTCTCCAAGATTACTCGGTGGCGCACGGTCTCGACAGCACCCACATGATCGACGGTCGGCGCACCTTCCCGGGTTACGAGCGGAGGGCGATCGGACCGCACGTCATTCAAAACCAGAATCGATGCATCCATTGCACCCGCTGTGTCCGCTTTACCGCCGAGATATCGGAGACCGCCGACCTGGCGATGAAGTCGCGTGGCAACCACGCCTACATCGACACCTTTGACGGCGGCCCGCTCGACAATCCGTGGTCCGCCTGCGTGGCCGACGTCTGTCCCGTCGGCGCGCTGACGGTGAAGGAGTTCCGGTTCCGCGCCCGCGTGTGGCACCTCGAGGAGACCGAAACCGTGTGCCCGGGCTGCAGCATCGGCTGCAACGTCCGCCTCGGGCACCTCGACGGTGTGATCCATCGCTTTGTTCCACGCTTCAACCCCGAGATCAACGGTTGGTGGATGTGTGATTACGGACGGTTCCTGGCCGATGGTCTCAACCGCCGGGAGGTCGACGCCCCGCTGCGACGAACCGAGGACGGCGAATGCGCCATCTCATGGGAGAGCGCTTTACCGGCCCTCGCCGCCCTTCTGCGGGCGGCGCCACAACCGCTCGTGGTGGCCTCCGCCAACTTCAGCAACGAGGCGTTGTATTCGGTGAAACGAAATCTGCAGGATGGCGCCGAAATGATGGTGGTCGTGCCGATCCACACTGGAGATCAACGACGCGTCAAGAACGCGCGAGGTGAATGGATCGACGGTGTCGACGCCCACCCGAACGCAACCGGCGCCCGCCACCTCGGTCTGACCCTGGTCGATGCCGTCGCTCTGGAGTCGTACATCCGCGACGGGGATGGCCCGCTCCTCATCCTCGATGCGCACGCCCACCCGTGGCTCGAGACCGAGGCCGCAGCCGCAGCGGTTGCCGGGCGGCCGACAGCCGTCATGGCCCGCCGTCGAACGCCCATCGTCGATGCCGCTTCGCTGGTCCTTCCTCTGACATCGTGGGCCGAGACCGAGGGCACCTACACTTCTTCAACCGGCATCGTCCAGCTGGCGCGTCGAGCATTGCCGCCCGCCGGACAGGCACGTCCCCCCTGGGAGGTGCTCCACAGCCTGGCCC
>Ga0209013_10004731_pt1 | contig 11883 bp, 16 predicted proteins | sample Cruoilmetagenom2_FD_187291 | JGI IMG/M metagenome (GOLD analysis project Ga0209013, IMG submission 187291) | Oil polluted marine microbial communities from Coal Oil Point, Santa Barbara, California, USA - Sample 2 (SPAdes) (version 2) | ecosystem: Environmental > Aquatic > Marine > Oil seeps ...
CATCACAACAACTCCCTCAAACACGAACACATAGCCAACCCAGCCACATCACACATTTCTACTAAATAGAGAGTGTGTCCCCTATGTAATAGAAAAGCACACCACAAGGAACCAATCTCCATAATAGACACAACATTATACATAGGTATTATACGGTATATATTTTTTCTTTCACACCATCAAAGAAGTCAAACGACGGCAAGCATATTTTGTGCTCGTTTAGCTCCCGAAACACGTCGCATTTGTTCCAATACTTTACGTTGCCCACCCCCCAATCTCAACCACAACAGAGATACTGGGTATTCGAATAAAATAAAACCAAGCATCCACTGCGTAAAATATTTAATTGCTGCACAGGATCATTGCTCAAAAAGAACTTTATCTACCCAAAAAAATATCACACCACCTACTAAATTGGCTATGATCACATCCAAAATACCCACCCCCAATAAGACCATTACTCCCGCCAAAGTAAAATTGGTAAGTTGCCATCTGACCAAATACAACGGTAGATGCAAAAACACTCTTTTATCCAGCTTTACCCTATGAAGAAAGATATATCGATCAAAAGGAAAGAAAAACAGTCCACCTACAAGATTAGCAAAACCAGCCATAATAAATGGCGAAAGATTATACGACTCAAGAAGATACAAAATATACCAAAGCAGAGGCGTGGACATCTGCCAACGTAGCAAATAGACAGGATACGCTCCAAGTATATCCGTTCTTATTACCCGCACCATTAGCTCGTTATAACACCTCATCTCTTATCTGCCCTTCTGATCGAATGACACTATCCCAAAGACCAGTGAAACAGACCTTAAAAAGTATGACCAAAGCTTTGTCAAACGCTTGAAAATATTCTATGGATATTCAGGAGCCTTCTGAATTTCTCTTTTTCTTTTATGCTACATTCAAATCCGTGTTAATCCACATAATACCTATTTCCCAACTCAATCGGAAAAATAAGCATCCAATTCTAAAAATATCTGAAAATATCTAATTGTGGGACGAATTATACACATCTCCCCATACTTTGTCCAATTCCCAAAAAAAAGTTTAAGGTTTTGAATTGTTTTTAATAAGCCCCGGGAGGGATTCGAACCCTCGACCTAGTGATTACAAGTCACTCGCTCTTCCAAGCTGAGCCACCGAGGCATAGTGTTTTTTTTTCGTGATACGTGCTTATCCGTTAACAAGTTTTCGATATAATTTAAGATGCTCACTCTCTGCTTTCTGGATCTCACCCAGAAGATCTCATAAACCTGGTTCTCGATTCTAAGATGAGTCCATTGTATCCGAGCCATCTTGCTATTACTACACAAGATTCCATTATAATTCTTTTGTCTCAAAGCCACTTTTTGATGGTTTATCCGGGCATGGGTCACGTAACCTTGGTGTGGGCAATCTTGGTATCAACTGTTTTGCCGTTAAGTAGTAGGTTGACAGTTATTTTGTATTTTCCTGTTGGTCTGACTCCGCCAATTTTTTCAGGTATCGTTATACGGATCGGGATTTCATAGTTTTCACCGGGTGCCAGGTTTGATCTGTAGCTGTTTGAGAACTCCTTCTTTGCAGTGTTTCCCATCCACGCATATTTGAGATTGACGATCTTCGTATCGATATCAAATCCTTCAATCCGCGTTGACCCTGTGTTCATCAGAACGATCCTGCCGTCAACCGTCCCGCCTGCTGTGTAAACCGAGCCAAGATCGATTTTGACAATCTTTGCCTCATGAAGTTCTTTGAGATTAAAGCTGTCTGATGCCACGACCTTTCCCTGGTACTCTGCATACCATGGATGTTCGCTTGCAGAGAGTGGTTCTGTTGAAAGGTGCCCGCATGAATCTACTTCGTGTGGCAAGCCAGAATTTACAAAGACTATGACACCTGCAACGCCAGATTTTTTGCCGTGATACATTGTTTGAAATCCCCACTGGTTGTTTGAAACTTTAAAATCCTTTATTGAGACGCCTTCGATAGAATCGATTACGATCACGGATTTATCTGTTTCAAGGCTCTGGCTCTGATCATTGAAACTGACATTTACCAGTACTATGTGTCTGCCGAGGTCAAAGCTTTGAACAATCCTCTCTCTGCCATCAACAGCCACTCCGTCAAGGGACCAGGTGAAGATTGGATCATTGATGTTACTGGTCTTTGCATGAAGTTCGAGTTTACCTTTTTCCCAGATTACACGATCGCACCCAAGAGAAACAGACGGTAGCGGCACATTGTGCAGAGACTCTTCTTCATCTCCTCCTGAAATTGCAAAGGCTGTGAATACAAGGACAATTAGTACCACTATTATTGCAAGTGATAGAAAAGGCCTGGCTTTCAACGATTCAAAAAACCTCTCTGCCCAGTCTGCGTGCATTAATCGCATCAATGGGCACGCGTGGTTATAGTTTTATCTGACAACGGCAATTCTTTTTTAGGATGTATTCTACTTCTAAACCGTTTTCTTTTGCAATCTGGTCAGCGTAGTGCTCAATGAATGGATTCATTACCATTTTATACCTCCTGAGTATAGGATATACTGTTTAAACTTATAAGGGCAACGGGGATCACGGTAAATTACCTCTACCTTTTTGGTTACGGCTTGGCCGAGTTGGAGTAAAATGATAAAGAAAGTTAGAATTTATAAAAAATAAATTTTAACTTCCATGGCATTCATGCACGAAATCTGATATTTTTCCTGTTACCATACCACAGCTCGCATACCATGGCTTGTCTTTGATTGTTATTTTCAGGTTATCTTTGCCATCCCATTCAAAATGAGCTGTGACACCATTGTCTGACATTTCACCACTATCTCCGGAAGGAATCTTGATTCCTGCGGCTTCGAGCTTTTTTTTCATACAATCAAATACCTTTGGTGGAACGTTATGGTACGTTACTGGATTACATCCTGATACTTAATCACTTCCTTTATTTTATGTTAAATTATTAATAAATAACTAAAGATGGAATACTATTTAAACTTAATTAAACAACTGGGTCATTAATTTTCGTGTTGATTTATAAAAATTAGCACCTTTTTAAAGTTCGTATTCTACAAAATTATACATATCCAACGTCCCATTATATCCTGCCCGTCGAATCGGTATCGGATCATCGAACTTTGATTATATTTTAATATTAAAATTATAATGTATGACTACAGCCGTAAAAGATCATCCACACTTTTCTTAGAACCCAACTTTGACAGTTGTAGTTTATTATGAAAATCACGATTCCTTCGTTCTCTTCCATTTTCTGCAGGAGATAACTTATCTCTATATTTGCATACCTGTCATGTGAGTCTTGAACCTCACTCCGTTTCCCGAATAGTGCGTCTGCTTCGTCGAAGAAGAGTATTGCGTTGCTCTCTTCTGCTTCTTTAAAGATTCTGTTCAGGTTCTTCTCGGTCTCTCCGATATGCTTGCTCACAACCATCGAGAGGTCTATCTTGTAAAGGTCAAGACCCAATTCTGAGGCGATAACTTCTGCTGCCATCGTTTTTCCGGTTCCTGAAGGTCCTGAAAAGAGTATGTTCAAGCCCTTTCCAAGTGACAATTTGTTATCAAATCCCCAGTCGTGATATACAATACCCTTGTTCTTAATGTAGTTTGTAACCTCTCTTAACTGCTCTGCCTTTTCTTTCGAAAGGATGATATCTCCCCAGCCATATTTCGGTCTGATTCGTTTGGCAAGAGCGGTCAGTTTCTGATTGGACTGCAATCTGCACCCGTAATAGAGGTCGTCTATCGTTATATCACCTCTCCCGTTAAGAACAGCGAGCTTCTCCGCACTCGTTATTGCGTCGTTTATCTGTCCTGCGGTAAATTTGAACTTGTTTGCAAGTGAGATAGTATCTTCTCGATCAAACGTTCTGTTTAGAGACGTGTTCCAGATAGTCCTGCGCATCTCGTAGTCCGGTATCGGAATCTCTATCTTGAATAAATCCTTTTGCAATTCTCCACTGAGATCTAATACTTCGTTGCTCGCAATAAATGCAATTCCATTATAATTTTCCAGTGTTTTGAACAGGATGTTTTTGTGGTGGATGTTCTTTGCATCTTCTGAAAATAAGCGTTCAAAATAATCTAAATATACAGCGGAATCCTGCAACACTGCTTCTCGAAAGATACGGGAAACAGATTCTTCAAAGTTTGTGTCTCTGTTTATTAACGTTGGAATATCCACGATTAGGAGTGCAGTATTTAATTCCCAGCATACACCCTGTGCAATCGTCTTCTTTCCAGTACCGCGAGGTCCTTGTAAGAAACAGGTTCTTTTTCCCCCAGTTTTTTTTCTGAAAGTTACTAAAGTTGCGTATTTTCCTCTGTAGTTCTTCAGGTAACTTAATTTTTTCTAAACCGGTTTGTATTCGATTCAGTTCAGAAAAAAATATAATTTTTTCATCTATTTGACTTAAACCAAGAAGGTAGTTTATTATTCTATCATCCACTCTCATGAACCGTGATAATAACGGTCTTTGCACCCCATCTTCTACAAACTGGACTATCTGGTTTTTGAACAGTGACGAATCTGCGTAGAAGTATTGTCTCGCAGATACCTTCTCATCGACAGAACGACAAAGCAGGTTTAAGATTAGGTCAACACTGGGTTGTCTCTTCGTTACATCATTCTGCAAATATGCATACAATCGTTCATACTTTGTATCAAGTTCAGACGCCATGCAGATCAGGATCATATCCACCTCGAAAGATGTGAGATTGAAAATCTCTGTTAATGATGATAATTTGAGTTTTATTCCTTTTTTCTTACTTTCTTCTTTTTTTAGATCTATTTCTAATTTTATATCAAAAATACGGCTTTTTAATGATTGAATACGCGAGTCATTGGATTCACTGGCAGAGTGTGTGCTATCCAAATCTAATATAACATCTATCTCCTCATCAGATACACAAAAACCACCGAATTCATTAGTTACTCTGTTTTCTAGTCGCATTTTCAAAATTTGAAGGTGCAACATCAAGTCTATTTTCTTTAACTCTTCTAAAATGTGCTGCAGGTTGGTTTTATAGTAACTTGTCATGTCACTCTTTTGCTCAATTGATCGTGCCAATTATCTGCACACACTTGCATTAAAATTCGATCATCCTATACTTCTTTGAGCGTTACACCCTCTACATCTATTTCCAAATAGGTTGCAGGAGACTCCACCCACGAACCCGTGTTTGCAATTTTCTTTTCTTCCATAACAAATGACTCGTGTGTATGCCCATATACCAAGAATTCTCCCGGGTACCGTTGATCGATCAATTCAACAGCATATTCCTCAAGCTTTTTCAAATTCCGATTTTCAGGTGTTGATGTAATCTCGTCGATCTTTTCCTTGATCCACGGCGAGCTTGATCCTAAAAAATGCCAGATTTTATCTTTTATGCTCCATCCAACCTCAACATTCTTCCAGATCGCATCGGCAGCCCACCCAAGATCGTCTCCAGCCATGCACATCTTATCGGCAAATATTTCATAGATTTCCAGCGTCTTAAATCTCTTGTTTTCAAGTTGGTGCCCATGTATAAAACGATATTTTGTCTTGCCATATTCAAGACTCAGGTCACGGCATAGATTGAACTTTCTACCAAAGTGAGACTCTGGAAACTCTATCAGATGAAAGTCATGATTCCCAACCACAAAAAATACATTTACCCGTGGCTCCAAGCTCAGAAGTTTATGAATCACGTCAGCATTCTCAAGCAACACGCCAACAGCATCTCTTCTCCAAAAATCAAATATATCCCCTAAAAGAACAAGGTCACAAACATCATCTTCCAGACCATCGATAAAATCTATAAACGCATCCTTCTGACTATCCGCTGTTCCTAAATGCAAATCTGAAACAACTATACATTTCCCAGATCTATTCACCATTTCCCCTCCAACTATTCTGTGCAAAGGCTGGTGCATTCTCACCCACCTCATATCCTCTCTTCTATGAAGAATTCAACACCAAGAATACCATACCTTCCCTCGCCCTCCACAAAATCCACAATGCTCTGCTTTGACAAACGATGCGAGGGATGCGAGCACGCCTCGCGCACCACGAGAGCCAGAGCCTTCATACCGTCGGACTGAAACGTCTCACCGCTCACACCATAATTTCCAATAAGAGGATACGTGAACATGAGAATCTGACCCGCATAAGAATGATCGGTGAGCGCTTCTTCATAACCCGTGTACTGCGTCGTGAAGACAAGCTCGCCACAGATGGCACCCTCCAACACCAAAACCAGTTCCTCTAACAATAGTTCCGTCTTCAAGTCCCAAAACAGCATCCATGAGCGATCAGACACCCAACGTGTAGCTGGATAATATAGTTAACTACAAAGCCCCTGAAACCAGGGGGACGATCACAGAACTAACCATTGGAAAATATCTAAACTAAATATCTCCAAAATATTTTTTAATTCTTTCTTCATCATGATTCGACTTACTAATTTTATAATACATCTCTATAAATATTATCTTTTCACTATCTTGCATAATGTGCATGAATATCTATTATCTCCTAATTTTATCGCAAATATTTTAAAATGTGGGAGCACTAAAAGTATTAATTAAAAAATAATTATAATTCAAATTCTTCAATGAAACCTAAGATTAATTTATATTTTTCAAGATATTTGAAACCTTTATCAGTTAAAGTTAAAAATTTCTTTCCTTTGTCATCAATAATTTCTTTGAGTAAACCTTTTTCCAATAATTCACTTAAGTATTCAGAAAAACTTTGTGATGATAAATTTGAATATCTGAGTAGCGGTGTGGGCTTTATGGAATTATTATGATGTCTAATAATCTTCAATATATCATAAATCACTTCCAAACGATCTCTTTTACGTTTTATTTGGTCCATTTAGCCACCCTATGATAGATTATTCCAATCACTGCAACCGATATAATCTGAAATACCGTCTGAACTTCAAATGGAATAAATCTTCCTGGACCCAATGCAATTATATTGATTATCCAGAACAGGAAAAATAAAATGTATAAAATATAAAGTCGGGAGATTTTTCCAGATTTGCTCATGACATAGTAAGCTATAATTATTGATGTAACTATGAGCAATACTGTCTGCGCTAATATCAGAATAAATGGCGATCTCGAAATAAATGCAATACTAAATATCAGAAGGGCAATGACATTAAATATTAAAAAAATATGTTTGATATGCAGCTTCTTCCAGAGTATGCTGTATATCAATGAAAGAATTGCCATTGTGCTGAAGTATCCGATAAAAATCATGGGAAAATTTCCGAATATGTGTCTCGGGAAATCAATATCAAATGTTATTACTACCAACTTCAATAAAATGGATATGAATCTGGAAATATAGGCAAACCCGAAAAATAAAAATGTCAATCTAAAATAATTTACCCCTTCATGTTTTGTCAGATCATAGATTTCTCTTGTTTTGTAGTAGATCGTAAAGCAAAGAAATACAACGATAAGTGTGTAGGCAAGTTCCACAGCCAGTCTTGTGGGATCAATTAGATGAAACGATGGCATATATCTTCCTATTCTTCCTGAACATAAATAAAAAATGTGGACGTAAAGTGTACATTTCGCCTTCTTTTTGCTTATTAAGGGGTTTGGTAATATAGTAATTTGAGGTGATACAGTTGAAAAGAATTAGTATATTGAGTGTCCTGACCGTGATGGTGCTTGTATTTTCAATAGGAGCAGCATCAGCTTTTGGAGGAAATTTCTTTGGAATGGATTCTGAAAGCAGGGAAGATATGGTGAATGCCATTGAAGCAAAAGACTACGATTCCTGGAAGGAAGCGAAGTCAGACCGATTGACAGAAGAAAACTTCAACGAGCGTGTCGCGAGGCATGAAGCAAGGTCTGAAATGCGAGAGCATAGAGAAGAGAAGATACAGGCTATAGAGGATGGAGATTATGAAGCCTTTTTAGAAGCAGCAGAGAATTGGCCAATGTTATCAAAGATCCAAGATGAAGGCGACTTCGAAACACTTTGTCAGCTTCATCAGGCAAAGCTGGACGGAGATTACGAAACAGTAGAAGAGCTTAGAGAACAGCTTGGCTTGCTCGGCGGTTTTGGCAAACATAAAATGTCTGGACAATTTGGAAGAGGAAGGATGACCTAAGTATCCTTTTTCCTCTTAATTTTTTTTAGATCAATCAATATCATGAGAATATTGACTTTATGCGTTTCTCTGAATGTAACAGGTGAAAAGTCTAACTGAATATGATGAAATATCAGAATGTATTAGAAAATGAGAATGGTATGCTTCTCTATTTGGAAGATGTCTGGAAAATCTACCAGATGGGAGAAGTCGAAGTTCCCGCCTTTAAGGGAGTGACTGTAGAGATTAAAAAAAGTGATTTTGTTGCTATTATCGGTGCATCAGGGAGTGGGAAATCAACAATGATGAATTTGATCGGGTGTCTGGATATCCCGTCAAAAGGCAGGATATTATTAAAAGGCCAGGATATCAGCCGGTTCAGCGAATCTGATCTGGCATCGTTCCGAGGAAAGACTATCGGATTCATATTTCAGCAATATAACCTGATCCCAACAATGAGCGCATTTGAAAATGTCATGCTTCCCTTGGAGTTCCAGGAGATTGGCGACAAGATAACTTCTAAAAGGGCTAAGGAAATTCTTGCATTCGTGGGATTAGCTGCTAAAATTCATCATCTGCCTTCCCAGCTTTCCGGGGGACAACAACAGCGGGTTTCAATTGCCCGATGCTTGGTAACAGATCCTGAAATTATCCTGGCAGATGAACCTACCGGTGCGCTCGACAGTGTCACCGGGAAAAATATCATTGAAATGCTTCATAGATTCTGGAGGGAGAAGGGCAAAACAATCATAATGGTCACTCATGACCAGAATCTTGCAAAATATGCTAACACTACCATTGAATTGAAAGATGGTGAAATAATCAGAATACAAGAAAATGGGGTGAAAGAGATATGAAAAAAAATTAGTCTTACATTATTTATTTTATGCTTTATTATGATTCCAACGTCTGTTGCATTTACTGACCCCTCGGATGCTAAAGTTATTTCAATCAGTCTGGTGAACCATGACCCGGATCCGGCAATTGCGGGAGACATAATGGAGATATATTTGGGTATTGAAAATACTGGAGGCGGATCAGCAAATGACCTTATAGTCGAATTTGTTCCGGAATACCCTTTTACTTTAGTGGTGGATGAACCTGCTGTGCAGAATATCGGGACCATGAACCCCTATCAATATAATGATTATATGAAAATTATCACGTACACCATTAAGGTTGATAGTGATGCATCAGCTGGTAGCTATGATCTGAAGATCAGGTATTATGAATTGGGTGATTCAACGTTAACTGAAAAAAGTGTTACAATAGACGTGAAGAACCGGGAAATGGCAGAAATTATCCAGATCGATAAGACCAATCTTGTCCCCGGAGAGCAGAGCGGACTGACGTTCACCGTAAATAACGTGGGGAAGGCTCCATTGAGGGACCTGACATTTAGCTGGATAAATGAGGATAAGATCATCCTTCCGGTTGGAAGTGATAATACCAAGTACATAAAGAATATTGATATTGGTGAAAGTGTGGAACTGGACTACCAGGTCATAGCCGATTCCAATGCTGATCCGGGTCTATATGAATTAAAACTATACCTGTCCTATGATGATCCCATTACTTATGAAGAAAAAGAGATATCGACAATTGCAGGAGTTTACGTGGGTGGAGGAACCGATTTTGATGTGGCCCTGTCCGATTATTCAGGTTCCGAAACTTCATTCAGCATTGCAAATATAGGAAGCAATCCGGCATATTCCGTTTCGGTGATCGTGCCCCAGCAGAACGGATGGCAGGTTAGCGGTCCAAACTCGGTAATAATTGGAAATCTTAACAAGGGAGATTATACTGTTGCCAGTTTCAATCTTGTGTCAACACAGCAAATTACCGGCCTGCATGACCATAACTTAAAAAAGAGGATGTCCAGGAGACGACAAGGCAGGGATCCAATGGTCTTATGATCCAGATCGCTTATACCGATACTATCGGTGAAAGAAAAGTAATTGAAAAAGAGGTGGCTATCAACAGTCTTTTGAATACTGGTTCGGAAATGCCTTCGGGGAAAACCGGAAGAATCCAGCAGAATGCTTTGAAACCTACAAATGGTATATTGTCGGGTCCATCATCCTGATAACAGGACTTGTGCTATATAGTAAGTACAGAAAAAGAAAGTTGATCGATCCAGAATTTAAGATCAAGGATATTTTCCAAAAAACTCAATAAAAATAGTGGACGATAGTAATGAAATTAAGCAAATGCCTGAAACACGCTTTGAATATGGTGGTTCACAGCAGGTTGCGGAGCTGGCTGACCATTCTTGGAATTGTCATCGGCGTGGCATCAGTAATTGCAATAGTCTCCCTGGGAGAAGGCCTGGAACAATCATTGACCGAACAAATGGGTGACCTGGGAGGGGATGTCATTATCGTTACTCCTGGTTTTTCAAGAGGAGAAGATATGCGGTTCGGACCGGGAGGTGGAGGTGGAGGGCCAGGTGCCCCGGCTACTGATGCGCAGGCTACAGATGAAGAGTCAGTACTTGACAGAACTGATGTCCAGGCACTGCGAGGTTTACCTGACATAGAATTTATCGATACCCGGATCAAAGGAAATGTAGACATATCTTATCTTGGAAAAAGCGGATCTGTCAGCCTGACAGGAGTTGACCAGAAGGTATGGTCCCAGATCACAACAGATGAAATACGTGAAGGAAGGATGCTTGATTCTGCTGACCAGAATGTCATTGTAATAGGTGGAAGGTTGGCAGATAGCTTTTTTGACCAACCTTTAGGTATCAATAAAGTGGTCAGTATAGAAGATAGTGCTTATCGGATAGTTGGAATATTGGATGATGAGAGCAACGACATCATTATGCCTATCCAGATGGCATACCAATTGCTGGATGATAAAGAAAAGGATGTCTATGATACCATAGTTGTGAAGATCAGGGACGAGGATAACCTTGATGCAGCTATCGAAAAGATCGGGAACAAATTGATGATTACCAGACATGTTACTGAAAATGACAAGGACTTCAGTGTTACTTCCAGGCAGCAGATGAATGAAATGAGGTCAGAGATGCTGGGTTCCATGAGTGCATTCTTAACCGCTATTGCGGCTGTTTCACTTCTGGTTGGTTCGGTCGGAATTTCGAATACTATGTTCACATCAGTTTTAGAGAAGACAAAAGAAATAGGAATAATGAAGGCAATAGGGGCCAGAAATAAGGATATTCTGGCTATATTCCTTTTTAATGCGGGACTTATCGGGCTTGCCGGCGGAATTATCGGAGTTATTTTAGGGATTATTCTATCAGGAGTAATACCATATTTGATGAGCGACATTCCTCTGGCCCAAGGAGGGACGTATGTCTCAATAAATATTATTATAATTGCCCTTTCAGTATCGGTTTTGGTAGGTATTATCGCCGGGTTCGTTCCGGCATACCAGGGATCAAAATTAAGGCCGGTAGATGCATTGAGGTATGAGTAATATCTTTGTACCCTTCAAACTAATAAAAATAATTATTAATAACACTGAATTATAATGAATAATCATTATAATTTATCGCAATCTTTATATGGTATTAACAGTAATGGTAGTTCGGTGATTCAAATGGACGAAAAAGCAAAACCAGAACTTGTATTGACACGGAAGGTATGCGATTCGTGCGGAGAGAAGAATATCGAACTTACTTCAGAGATACAGGTAATGGGCAAATACATCTGTTTGGATTGTCTCACCTGAAATTTCTGTGATTGTTTCATTTCTTTCCCTCCATCCCCTCCTTTTTTCTTTTTTTCCATCTAATAAATTATGATTT
>Ga0209013_10004733_pt1 | contig 11881 bp, 12 predicted proteins | sample Cruoilmetagenom2_FD_187291 | JGI IMG/M metagenome (GOLD analysis project Ga0209013, IMG submission 187291) | Oil polluted marine microbial communities from Coal Oil Point, Santa Barbara, California, USA - Sample 2 (SPAdes) (version 2) | ecosystem: Environmental > Aquatic > Marine > Oil seeps ...
CTATTCTTCTTCCGATAACAGCTGCATTAGCTTTGGCAGTCAACGTCCATCCATTACCGCTTATGACCGCAGTCGCTATGGGTGCTGGGTTTGCGTTTATGTTGCCAATTGGTACACCGTCAAATGCAATCATTTTCGCAACAGGCAAAATCACGATGATGGATATGCTTCGGAAAGGTACTGGGCTTACGGTACTAGCATTCATTTTAATTGTGTTGTTCGTGTATTTCGTGCTTCCGTTGGTATTCGGCATCAATCAGTTTGAATATCCAGATGCTTTAAAATAATTAGTAACTTAGGAGTGAAATAGATGAGTAAAGGTTTAGAGTATTTTAAACAGGTATATGGTGAAGTTCCAGGATGGGTGCAGAAAATGCATGATTATAGCCCAGTTGTGCTGGATCATTATACAGCGATTCGCGGCGAAATTATGCAAGACGGTGCACTTACTCGTAAGGAAAAAGACGTGCTTATTGCGGGTATGAATGCAGCGAGATTGTATCCTAGAAGTATGGTTTATCATACGAAAGGTGCGATCGATTTTGGTTCGACGATTCCTGAGCTAGTAGAATACTTTTTAGTTGCCTATTTATATGGAGGAAACGCGTCGCTTAAAGTGTCGTTAGAAGCTCTTGCCTATGCACTAGAGTTAAAAGGTGTTCAAGTGGAACAACCAACGACGGACCCGGAAACAGTGGAAGCACTTTTTGACACAATGATTACGTGGCTTGGAGACGAGGATACGACTTTCTTAGTAGATTCTCTTGCAGTGATTCAAAGTGGAGACGAAGCGCAGATTGAGGCAAAACTTTTGGGTGATGGCCATGTGTCGACACGTTTGAAGCATTTAGCAATGGTTGGAAATTATACGACGCAACTGCGCGGAGCAGATGCTGCACCTTGGATGGAAAAAGCGCGACTAGCAGGTGCTTCGGAAGCAGATCTAGCCGATGTTGGGTACATCTGTATTTTGACAGCAGGTATTCCATCATGGTTTGAGCTTAGTGATTCATTAAAATTGGCAGATAAATAAGGAGGGGCATGCATGTCTAAAGTTACAGATAGTATCGAGGAAGCTTTATCCTATGTAGAAAGTGGAAATACCGTTTTAGTAGGTGGCTTCGGACTAATAGGTGCACCGCTTACTTTAATAGAAGGTTTAATAGAAAAAGACGTAAAGGATTTAACGATTGTCAGCAATAATCTTGGGGAATCAGGAAAAAGTCTAGGCATTTTGTTGAATCAAAACAAGATTAAAAAAGGGATCGGCTCTTATTTTACAAGTAATCGTGATGTGGGTGACAAGTATCAAAAAGGGGAAATCGAATTAGAGTTACTTCCTCAAGGAACATTGGCAGAATCTATGCGTGCTGGTGGAGCAGGTTTAGGTGGTTACTATACGACGACTGGCGTTGGGACTGACCTTGCGAAAGGGAAGGAAGAACGTGAAATCGATGGCGTGACTTATATATTTGAAAAGGCAATACGTGCGGATGTTGCACTGATTCGTGCGCATAAAGCAGATACGCTTGGGAATTTAGTGTATTACAAAACAGCTCGTAACTTTAATCCATTAATGGCAACTGCTGCGAAAAAAGTAATTGTGGAAGTGGATGAAATCGTTCAACCTGGCGAGTTAAATCCAGAAGAAATTGTTACTCCCTTTTTATATGTAGACGTCATCATCAAAGCACAACAAATATTAACAAATGAAGGAGTTGTGAAGAGATGACTTCGATGAATAAATCAGATATGCAGCATTTAATAGCGAAGCGTGTAGCGCAAGAGCTTGAAGGTCCTTGCGTTGTAAACTTAGGGATAGGTATTCCAACTTTAGTTGCGGAGTATATGGATGCAGCAGATATTTATCTACATACGGAAAACGGCTTACTCGGTGTGACGGATGTGGAAGCAGATCAAATCGATCCAAATCTCGTGAATGCTGGGAAATTGCCGGTTGGTGAAGCTGTTGGTGCATCGTATTTCAATAGTTCGGATTCGTTCGCGATGATTCGCGGTGGACATGTGGATGTTGCGATTTTAGGTGCGCTTCAGGTAGAACAGACTGGCGTAATTGCAAACTGGGCTGTTCCTGGTAAAAACATTATGGGCGTTGGCGGTGCGATGGATTTACTAGTTGGTGCGAAAAAAGTGTTTGTAACGATGAGTCATACGTCGAAAGATGGTAGCAGCAAGATATTGAAAGAATGCACCTACCCGATTACGTCAACTCGAAGTGTGGACATGATTTTCACGGAGTTAGCTGTGTTTAAAGTGGTTGATCAGCAATTGAAGCTAGTGGAGTTAATGCCAGGAGCGACAATTGAGGAAGTACGCGAAAAAACGGAAGCAGAATTCACAGAGTAAATAAGGAGAGTTGGTTGAAAATGAAAATACGTTCGTTCGATGTATATATTCTAGATTTACCGACAATTCGTCCACATCAATTAGCAATGCATACCATTGTTTCACAAGCGATTGTCGTTGGTTGTGTGACGGATGAAGATGGCCGTGAAGGATGGTCTGAAGTAGCAACAATTGGTGGTGCTTCATACGGGGAGTCGACTCCTGAAGCGATTAAAGCAAATATTGATACGTATATTACGCCATTAATAATAGGGAAAGATCCTATTCACTTCGATAAAATAATGTATGAAGTGTCGAAGCTAGTTCGAGGGAATAATTTTGCGAAAACGGTTGTTGAAGCAGCGATTATCGACTTGGCGGCTAGAAGTAAGGGAGTTCCAGCGTTCGAATTATTCGGAGGCCAAATCCATACTTCATTGCCAATTGCTTGGACGCTTGCAAGTGGAAACACGGAAACGGATATTGAAGAAGCACAGGAATTTTTACGCCAAAAACGCCATAATATTTTCAAATTGAAAATTGGTAAGGGCGATCCGTTTAAAAATGTGGAGCATGTTCGCAAGATTAAAGCAGCAGTTGGTGACCAGGCGCGCATTACGGTCGATGTCAATCAAGCATGGGATGAAGATACAGCGAATTATTGTATCGAAGCTCTAGAAGATGGTGGCGTTTCGATGGTAGAGCAACCACTTCCAACGTGGAATTATGAAGGAATGGCAAGACTGACTAGCCGTTTCAAAGTGCCGATTATGGCAGACGAAGCAGCAAATAGTGTGCAAGATGTGTTCCAAATTGCGAAGCACCGCGCTGGAAATTGTATCGCCTTGAAGCCTTGTAAAGCAGGCGGATTAACGCAAACTAAAAAAGTCGCAGGTATTGCGGAAGCTGCTGGTCTTGGTTTGTACGGTGGAACGATGATCGAGTCTAGTTTAGGTACGGCGATTTGTGCGCAGTTATATGCGACGATTCCGGAGATGAAATTTGGCACGGAGATTTTCGGTCCTTTATTGTTCAAAGACAATATTACGGTGAATGACATGCAGTATGAAAACTTCGAAGTAGTGATTCCGACCGGACCAGGTTTTGGTATGGAAATCGACCGTGAAAAAGTGAAGCATTATACGAGAAGTGAGGGATGATGAATTGAAAAATGTAGTAATCGTCGATGCGGTGCGTACAGCAATTGGGAAACTTGGAGGCAGCATTGGAAATGAAACAGTAGATTTCCTTGGAGCTCACGTAATTTCAGAATTGTTGCGTCGTACAGAGTTAGATAAAGGTGCTGTAGAAGAAGTTATTTTAGGACAAGCAAAACAAAGTGCAGATGTATCGAACTTAGCAAGAGTCGCAATGCTTCGTGCAGGAATTCCAGTAGAAGTACCTGGCTACACAGTTCATCGTCAGTGCGGATCAGGTGTGCAAGCAGTGAATTCTGCAGCGCAACAAATTCAAACGGGCTTGAGTGAGATCATTATTGCAGGTGGAGCTGAGTCAATGAGTACGGCACCTTATTATGTAAATGGTGTTCGATTTGGCACAAAATCTGGGGATGTTTCATTAAAAGACCCAAATACAGCAAGTCAACCAGGATCTCAGCCAAGAGAGATTTACGGTGAACTAAATATGGGGATTACTGCTGAAAATGTTGCAGAAAAGTATGGGATTTCCCGTGAAGCACAAGATGAATTTGCTTTGAGTAGTCAAGAAAAAGTGAAGAATGCTATTGAAAAAGGCTATTTTGAAAAGGAAATTGCTCCTTATCCTGTGAAAACGCGTAAAGGCATTGTGGAGTTTAAAGTTGATGAACATCCACGCGAAACAACATTGGAGAAGTTAGCATCGTTAAAGCCGGTGTTTAAAGAAGGCGGCACGGTAACTGCTGGAAATGCGAGTGGCCGTAATGACGGAGCAGCTGCTTTGTTAGTAATGTCCGAAGAAGAAGCGTTGAAACGTGGATATAAACCAAAAGCACGCATATTGGCACAAGCTTCTGTTGGTTGCTCACCAGAATTGATGGGAATGGGTCCAGTGCATGCAACGTTGAAAGCATTGAAGCAAACAAATTTAACAATTGCTGATTTAGATGTTGTGGAGCTAAATGAAGCATTCGCAGCACAAGCAGTTGCATGCGTAAATGAGTTAGGACTAGATTATAGTAAAGTGAATCCGAACGGAGGAGCCATCGCAATGGGCCATCCAATCGGTGCAACCGGTGCGATTTTACTGACGAAACTGGTACATGAGTTGGAACGTACTGGTAAGAAGTACGGAGCAGTAACGCTGTGTATCGCTGGCGGTTTGGGAATCGCGACGATTGTGGAGAATTTACAAGTTTAAGTTTATATATAGTTTGGAGCCGAGGAGAGTCATTGACTTCTCCTTGGCTTTTTATTTATGTGCCAGTCACCTGGTTCTTTTGGTTTGCTTCTAGGATCGCACCCAATTCCAACTAACAAGTGTAATTTTCCAACTAAACTCTTCAAAATTCCAACTAAAGCCTCCAAAATTCCAACTAAACTCTGGAAACCTATTTTTGGATCGCACCCAGAAGTTAGCCACAAATTGAAGGAACATTTGAGTCTGACACAAGGACAGTACGCAGTTTCGTTTTGGTTTCCGCAATTCACCCCTTAACAATTCCTCAACAATTTTTACTTCACCTTATTAACCCCTCCATACTTACTTAATGTTTGCTTTGTATGATTATGCTTGTAAACAAATAAAAACAAACACAAACAAATGGAGGTTCTTATTCATGTTTTATAAACGTGTCTGGAAGAAAAGTTTTATCGGTGTGATGGCAATTTCAATTCTAGCAGCTTGTTCGGACGGTTCGGCGGAAACAACGGTAGGTGGAAATGATTTAACGCTGGATGAGATTACGGAGAAAGCGAAAGAAGAGGGCACGGTTAATTCTGTTGGGATGCCAGATACTTGGGCGAACTGGGGAGAAACGTGGGAAGAGCTTGGAACTGAGTATAGTTTGGAGCATGCTGATACGGATATGTCTAGCGCAGAAGAGCTTGCAAAATTTGAAGCGGAGAAAGAAGATGCGACTGCAGATATCGGTGATGTAGGAATTGCATTTGGACCAATCGCTGAGGATTCTGATTTGACACTAGCTTATAAAACTTCTTATTGGGATGAAATTCCAGACTGGGCAAAAGACGATGATGGCGACTGGATTGTCGGCTATACAGGAACTATTTCATTTTTAACAGATACAAATAATGTAGAAAACGCTCCAACATCATGGGATGATATAAAAAATGGCGATTATAACGTAAGTATTGGCGATGCATTAACTGCGAACCAAGCACAATTTGCTATTTTGGCAGCAGCAATGGCTTATGGCGGAGATGAAACAAATCTTCAACCCGGAATTGATTTCTTTGCGGAACTTGCAAAACAAGGGCGTTTACAAGGAGATCCATCTGTTGCGAACTTGGAAAAAGGAGAGATTGACGTAGCAATTTTGTTTGACTTTAACTCTCTAGGTTATCGTAATCAAATTGATGAAGCGCGTTTTGATGTTGTAATTCCAGAAGAAGGTTCTGTTACTTCAGGGTACGCAACAGTGATCAATAAATATGCGACAAATCCACATGCTGCAATGTTAACTCGTGAGTATATCTTATCTGACGCTGGACAAGAAAATCTTGCAAAAGGGTATGCACGTCCAATTCGTGAAAATGTAGAATTATCTACCGAAGTAGAAGGATTACTTCTACCTGCTGAAATGTATGAAAATGCACAACCAGTGAAGGATCAAAAAGCGTGGGAAGAAACGACAAAACAAATTCCACAAATGTACCAAGAACAGGTGTTAATCCATGTCAAATAATCGTGTTGTGCTGATAGTAGTTGATGCACTTCGCTTTGATACGGCCTGTACACATATGGGATATATGCAGCATTTAGTAGAAAGAGGAGTAGCGGCACGTTATGAAGTACGTTCGGAAGTGCCGTCATTATCTCGACCATTATATGAAACGATTTTAACTGGTACTCCACCAATTATTCATGGTGTAACAAGTAATCGTACTGTTCGTTTATCGAATCAAACAAGCTTATTCCATTTAGCAAAAAGCAGCGGGAAAACAACCGCTGCTGCTGCTTACTATTGGGTGAGTGAGTTGTATAATCGTGCACCATTTCAACATTTTGAAGATCGTATTCAGTTAGATATGGATCTTCCGATTGAAAACGGACTGTTTTATTTTGAAGATCACTATCCTGATAGCCATTTGTTCGCAGAAGCAGCGTGGTTAATGGATCAGAAAGAACCGGATTTTCTATATATTCACCCGATGAATGTGGATGATGATGGGCATAAGTTTACAGCGGATTCGAAGGAATATCGTAATCGCGTGTTAGCGGTTGATGGACTTCTTTCTTTATTCATCCCGAAATGTTTGGAGCAAGGGTATGAAGTGATTGTCACTGCGGATCACGGGATGACTAATGATGGAAATCATGGTGGCAATACAGTTGAGGACCGCCATGTTCCGATGTTTGTGTTATCGAAGCTAGTGAAAGCGGGGATCAATGAAGGAGTCGTATCACAACTTCAAGTGGCACCTTTAGTTTGTCGTTTACTAGATATCGAACCTTCGGAGGAAATGGTACCGCTATTACTTGATGGAGTTCGTTCGTTTAATCAACAAGGTCTAGGCGTTGTTGCATCTAGGCTTTAAATTTTTCCAGCACAATTCAACATAAAATAGATAACGAGAAAAGTGGCCTAGTGCCCTTTTCTAATACATAGTAACTGTCTAGCGCAAGCAGCCTAGTGGGACAGAGGTAGGCGCTTGCGCTTTTCTTAATACATAGAATTTAGGGAAGAAGTGAAAGTGTTGACTTCTAAAAAATCGTTAGTATGGCTTTTGCCATTTGTTGTGCTTATTTTATTGTTCTTCATAGTACCGTTGTTGTATATGGTTATTTCAAGTTTTAGCAATAGTGATGGTGTTACGTTGGATCAGTATAAAGCTGCTTTAACGAATAGTTATATTTTACAAGGATTTAAAAATAGTATTACACTGTCGGCAATTTCTGCTTTAGTCGCGCTAGTTGTGACGTTGTTTGCGGTATATGCGATTATGCGATTTTCGGAATCTACTCGAGAAAGAATTCTCGTTTTGACGAATTTGACATCGAACTTCTCTGGTATTCCGCTGGCATTTGCTTTCATCGTCTTGCTTGGGAACAGTGGGTTGTTTACGTTACTGTTTGAAAAATGGGGAATTGATGCATTTTCTTCTTTTTCCTTATATAGCTGGAGTGGGTTATTACTTATTTATATTTATTTCCAGTTGCCACTTGCGCTTATGCTATTATATCCAATTTATTATGGAATTCAGCAACAATGGAAGGAAGCAGCGGCATTACTCGGAGCTTCGACTTTGCAATTTTGGATGAAAATCGGTATTCCCATTATGCTTCCAGGGATTGTAGGGACATTTAGTGTACTGTTTGCCAATGCGATGGGGGCTTATGCTTCTGCCTATGCATTAACTGGAAGTAGTTACAATTTGGTAGCGATACGTATTGGTGCATTGTTGTCAGGAGATATTTTCGCACAGCCTGAGCTTGCTAGTGCAATTGCGGTTTTACTTGGTGTAACAATGGTTACAGCAATGCTGTTAAGTGAGTGGAGCATTAAGAAAACAAGGAGGAATTTATAGTGAAAAAAAGAGGTTTTGCGGATCTATTTTTTCTCTTTCTTGTGCTGTATTTAGTTTTGCCTATTTTAGCAACTGCACTTTATGCGTTTGCAACAAATTGGAATAGTACTGTATTGCCGGAGGGGCTTACGTTTAAATGGCTTGGGACCTTATTTCAAGATGCAGATTTTATCCAAGCATTTGGACGATCGGTATTATTGTCAGGCGGAGCAGTGTTAATCGGGTTATTATTCATCGTACCTGCTATTTTTGTTATCGTTCTCTATTTTCCAAAGTATGAAAAATGGATTCAGATGGCAGTTGTCATGGTGTATGCATTCCCAGGAGTTATTTTAGCGGTTGGTTTAATCCGTGCCTATTCAAGCATTGGTGTGCCGATGATTTTAGCTGTTTTAGGGGCATATGTCGTCAGTATTTTACCGTACATATATCAAGGAACGCGCAATAGTTTGCGCAATGTGAATGCAAGACAATTATTAGATGCAGCAGAGCTTTTAGGGGCATCTAAAGTGCAGGCGTTTTCGAAGGTTTTGTTGCCAGCGGTGTATCCGGGGTTGTTTGCTGGTGCGTTATTATCGTTTTCCGTGTTGTTCGGGGAATTTGTTTTGATCAACTTAGTGGTTGGTTCACGATTCGAGACGGTGCAAATTTATCTGATGAAGAAATTAAGTACGAGTGGGCATATCGCAAGTAGTGTTGTGTTTGTTTACTTAGTGCTAATGGGTATTTTAACGTTTGCCATCTCTATTCTAACTAAACGATCGAAAGGTGTTGCAAATACATGAGCTACGTAGTAATTGAAGGTCTTCATAAAAAGTACGGTGCTTCTACCGTGTTATCGAACATTGATATGACGATTGAAAAAGGTGAGTTTGTTACACTTCTAGGTCCTAGTGGATGTGGGAAAAGTACGATTTTACGTATTATCGCGGGTCTTACGGATGCGACTTCAGGTGCTGTAAAAATTGAAGAGAAGAATATGAATAATATCCAACCGAAAAATCGTGAAGTAGGAATGGTGTTTCAATCGTATGCACTTTTTCCAAATATGACGGTGAAAGAGAATGTTGCGTTCGGTTTGAAAATGAAAAAAGTAGATGCAAAAGAAATAGAACAACAAGTCGCAGAAACGTTAGAAATTGTTCATCTAAGCGATAAAGTGAACGCATATCCGCATGAATTATCAGGTGGTCAGCAACAACGTGTAGCCCTTGCAAGAGCATTAATCGTACGTCCGAAAGTTTTGTTATTAGATGAACCTTTAAGTGCTTTGGATGCGCAAATTCGTAAAAAGTTACAAGTGGATTTACGTTCGATCCAGATGAAGCTTGGAATGACCATGATTTTAGTGACGCATGATCAAGAAGAAGCGATGGCTGTATCCGATCGAATTTTCGTCATGAATAAGGGCGAGATTGCACAACAAGGGACACCGACAGAAATTTATACAAAGCCAGAAAGTGAATTTATCGCTAACTTCATCGGAAATTATAATGTATTTACTCGAAAAGAGTTAGAACAAATGGTGGGTGTAACTTTACCTGGCGCATGCTTGAAATTTGCAATTCGTCCAGAAGCAATCCATTTTGAAGCATCTGTTGGTGATTTACATATGAAGGGAATCGCAAAAGAATCTGTCATGAGTGGAAATGTCATTCGTACTAGTTTTGAAGCTGGTAATCGATTTTTCTCAGTGGAACAATTGCATCATAGAGGATATTCTATTGAACTTGGAAAGTCGTATGAAAGTTATGTCGCACTTGAAGATGTGATTGAATTATCATGACATATTCCAAATTGGAACGATTTGAACTTATTTTGAGTAGGTTAGAGTTTGATCGGAAAATTGTTGTATCTGCAATTGCTGATGAATTGCATGTTGCTCCTGAAACAATTCGTCGAGATTTTGATGAGTTAGAGGATCAGCATTTGTTAACAAGGGTGCATGGTGGGGCTGTGAAGTATATAAATTTACAAAAAGAGCCTGAGTTTTTACGCAAGATGGATATGCAAAAAGAAGCGAAACGGCAAATCGCTCAAATTGCTGCGAGCAGAATTTGTGACGGGGATACGATAGCTGTTGATGTTGGAACGACGACTGTTCACATGGCAGATTTTTTAGTGGAAGTGAATAATGTCACAGTTGTGACGAATTCAATCGCAGCGGCGGAACGTTTTAATCTAGCGATGGAAGAAAAGCGAATGACGGGTAAAGTAATTTTACTTGGGGGAACGACAAATCCAGAGCAGTCTTCTGTTTCGGGTGCAATGACGTTAGAATGGTTGAATCGCATGAATTTGGACAAGGTATTTTTATCTTGTGGAGGGATTCAAGCTGGAGTAGTATCTGATTATGACTTGGATGAATCGCTCGTTTCGGCAAAAATGGTAGAACATAGTTATTGTCGGATATTATTAGCGGATGCTACGAAACTTAATCAGCAGTCATTTTGTTCCATTTGTGATGTAAAAGAGTTGACGGAAGTAATTTGTAACGGAGTATGTCCAGCCGAATGGACAGATTTTGAAGGAACTTGGACTGAGGCTAATGGGGGAAAGTTACTGTGAAAATAGATTATCATGTGCATTTGGAAGAAGGTCCTTATTCATTTCAGTGGTTAAAGCGAACAGTGGATGCAATTTCCTCATTTAATCCGCCAACTAATTTGAAAAAAGGCTCGAAGGAATTGGTTATGTGGCAAGTGGATGTGCTAAAGGACCGTGTGGATGGTGGATGTTACGGGGAAAAATGGCTCGATCTTTATTTGCAACGAGCGAAAGAACTTGGTTTAAAGGAAGTCGGCATTGTCGATCATTTGTATCGTTTTCGTGAAACTAGAGATTATTTTGAAAAAAATATGTTATTGAATAAAGAGGGAACAATTGGCAATTTGCAGGCATACTGGTTGGACCGAGTGATGACTGAAGACATGGATGATTTCGTTGCGACCATTTTACGAGCGAAGGATAAGTGGAGTCGTGAGGGAGTGGAATTGAAACTTGGTATCGAAGCTGATTATTTTGTTGGTTGTGAAGATGTGCTAAAGGAATTGTTGAGTGGTCATCCGTGGGATTACGTTATTGGTTCTGTCCATTTTGTTGACGGATGGGGTTTCGATAATCCTGAAACGCAGGATGTATTTCACGATGTGGATTTAAAAGAGTTATATGGTCGATTCTTTGAAACTGTAGAGAGTGCAATTCGTTCTGAATTATTTGATTTTGTCGCGCATTTGGATAATTTAAAGGTGTTTAATTTTAAAGTAGCTGATGAAGAGTTTAATATGTCTTGGTATAAACGAATTGCAGATGCATTAGTAGAAACGAACACTGCGACAGAAGTGAATGCTGGTTTGTATTATCGCTATCCGGTACAAGAAATATGTCCAGGACCATCATTTTTACAAGTGTTAGTGGACCGAGGTGTAGAGTTTACCGTTTCGTCCGATTCTCATTTTCCAGATGACTTAGGGAGATATACGCAGGAGAATGGTGAAATGCTAAAAAGTTTAGGTGTGAAAAAAATGGTAGGATTTGATCAGCGAGTGAAGCGATATGTGGAGATGTGATAGGGAGCCGTTACTGTGTGCAAACATGTAGCGGTTTTTTTGAAGAATAAGAAAGTATAAGAATTTCATAGACTTGAACACAGTATGTACGATTTTTTCTAGATCGCTCTGGACAGAACTGAAGCTTACACTTTCACTTAAAAGAAAAATAGGAGCTTAAATTAGTAACGAATTCCGAACAAAGTTGATTTCCGCTCCAGGCGGACGCTTTCCGCGGGCCCGGCTTCAATCTCCTCGTCACTGCGTTCCTGCGGGGCT
>Ga0209013_10004734_pt1 | contig 11877 bp, 9 predicted proteins | sample Cruoilmetagenom2_FD_187291 | JGI IMG/M metagenome (GOLD analysis project Ga0209013, IMG submission 187291) | Oil polluted marine microbial communities from Coal Oil Point, Santa Barbara, California, USA - Sample 2 (SPAdes) (version 2) | ecosystem: Environmental > Aquatic > Marine > Oil seeps ...
ATGTGGTAAAAATAAAATTAATCTTAAAATACTACAAGGGCAACAAATCTAATGGATTGGTTGGTTTTATCTTGTTAAAATTTGGTTAAATATCAAAAATTAAAAAACTCACTAAAAAGTGAGTTTTTTAATTGATTTTATCTCTAATTTAATATTGCTCATTTTTATTTGGAAAATCTCTCGATTTTACATCATTGATATACTTTTTAAAAGCATCTCCCATGTCAATATATAAATCTAAATATCTTCTTAAAAACCTAGGGCTAAATTCATGAGTCATGCCTAACATATCATGGGTAACTAATACCTGGCCATCAACACCATCTCCAGCTCCAATTCCTATAACAGGAATGGTTAAACTTTCTGCAACCTCTTTTGCTAATTTTGATGGGACTTTTTCTAAAACTAAAGCAAAACAACCCAATTTTTCTAATAATTTGGCATCCTTTTTTAATTTTTCAGCTTCTTCTTCTTCCTTTGCTCTAACGGTATAGGTTCCAAATTTATAAATAGATTGTGGTGTTAATCCTAAATGCCCCATTACAGGAATTCCTGCCGATAAAATTCTAGTAATTGACTCTGCTATTTCTTCGCCTCCTTCAAGTTTTACTGAATGACCTCCAGATTCTTTCATAATTCTAATAGCAGATGATAGCGCTAATTTTGAATTACCTTGATAGGTTCCAAATGGTAAATCAACTACAACCAAGCATCTTTCAATAGCTCGTATTACAGAAGAAGCATGGTATATCATCTGATCTAAAGTTATTGGTAAGGTAGTTTCATGACCAGCCATAACATTAGATGCCGAATCACCAACTAAAATAATGTCAACTCCTGCATGATCTACAATTTTTGCCATGGTATAATCATAGGCGGTTAACATTGCGATTTTCTCGCCATTGGCTTTCATTTCAACTACCGACTTCGTAGTAATTCTTTTGTATTCTTTTTTTATTGCCGACATACTTTTTTAATTTGCTTAGCAAAAATAATAATTATTTTTAATTAGGCTTTTCAATTACTTTTATCAATTTAGGAAAAATTGCGGGACCTAAATTTTTTACAGGTTCAAATAGTACCGATTCTTTCGCTTCTTCTTTTTCCAAAAACGTTAAGGAACTATTTATTTGATCATATACTAAAAACACAATACTTAAAATTAATGCATATTTTAAAACTCCAAAAACTCCTCCTAAAATTTTATTAAATATTCCTAAAGAAGCTAAATCTGCTATTTTTGTCAATCCTTTACCAAGAAATACTAAACCAAGTAGAATTACCAAAAAAGTTCCGGCAAAAGATACAATTTGTATCATCGATTCATCCCAGGTTAATCTGCTTTTTAATATGTTGGCTAAAAAATGAGAAAAATGAAGTGCCCCATAAACTCCCAAAACCAGACCTACCAATGAGGTTATTTCAACAAACAAACCTTTCATTAATCCTCTAATTAAGCCAAAAAGTAAAATAATTGTTATAACTATATCTATTGTGTTCATTCTATACTTTTTATTGTAATGTGGTTGTCAATATAAACTAAAATTTTACCAGCTACGTTAAAATCCATTTGCTGTAAAACTAGTGCATATTTTTTAATTTGATGCATATGTTTTTTATCCGGGTTTCCTGTTTTATAATCTATAATTGTTACATTATTCCCCTCAAAAATCAAACGGTCAGGTATTAAAATTTGTTTATCATCGGTGAGTATTTCTCTTTCGGTCATTACCGTTTTACTATCGTCGTAATAAGAGGTTAATTGTTTGTGATTTACAATTTCAAAAATAATTTGCTCAATTCTTTCTTTATCCGTTTTATTTAATAATCCATTATTTATGTATTGATTCACTACTTTATTAATGTCTTTTTCTGATATTATTTTAGCCATCATTTCATGAATCAAATTTCCAAATATAATGGCATCACCTCTATCCGTATTCCATAATAAATCAGAATTGGCAACAATATTAATGTTATGATCTTGCCATGATGTACTAATAAACTCCTTTTGAATTTCGGTTTTTAATATCTCATTTTCTTTATTTGAAAGTCTTTTGTTTTGCCCAAATTCATAAATTAGTTTCCCTTGCTCCCATGTTCCAGAGCTTTTTAAATAATCCATAAAAAAATGAGAATAAAGCTTGAGTTTATCTTTTGATTCTCTATTTTCAGAAATGATATATAACTGCTCTTTTGCACGAGTTAGTGTTACATACAATAGGTTGAAACTATCTAATTCTAGTTCTTTTTGTTGGGCACTGTAAATTTCTTTACCATAATCTCCAGTATTTTCAATGCTTGAAGATGAGTTTACCAAAACACTATCAAATCCGTTATAATCCTCTTTATCTAATTTATCATACCAAGCTTTTGGATCTTTTTGATAATATATATCCATATCGTATGGAAAAATAACCACTGGAAATTCTAATCCTTTTGATTTATGAATTGTCATAATTTGTACCGCATTCTTGTTGTTGGAAGCAACAATACTCAATTTCTCTTTTTTTTGATTCCAATACTCTAAAAAGTCTATGTTATTCTGTGATTTTCTTTGGTTGTACTCAAAAACAAAATCTAAGAAAAACTGTAAATAAGCATCTGATTCTTCGGTTAGTTTAAAACTTCTAATTATTTCTTCAATGCTTTCATAAAACGGACTTTGATCGAATTTTTTAACAGTATAAAAAATTTGATATTGCTCTAAAGACTTAAAGAAATCATCCTGTTCTAAATCGATAATTTTACTTATAAAATCATGTTTATCTAATTCTATTTTAAGATGATGATATAAAAATTCTAACAAATTAAATTTAGCATCATTGTTGTTTTTTTCTTTTAAAAAACTTAATAAATTGATTATAAAATCAACTTTAGAATTGTTTTGAATCAATAAGGTTTCTGAGCTAACTATTTCAACTCCTCTTTCTGTAAGATAATTTGCAATGGCTATACCGTTCGCCTTTTTTCTGACTAAAATGCAAATCTCATTTTTTTCGAACTTACCGTCTAAACTTACTATGGTTTCATAAACCTTTTCAGGAAATATTTGATCTCTTTCTTCAACATTTTTACATTCTTCAATAAAATTCAATTGCACATAACCACCTTCTTTTTTATTCAAGTTTTGACTATTTCCACTTTTATATAAATTTTGATATTCTTCTTTTAAAAAATATTTAGAAATATGAGAAAAGAATTTGTTGTTAAAATCAATAATTTCAGAATAACTTCTAAAATTAGTGCCTAAATTTCTTAATTTTTTTTTAATTAAAAATGGATTATATGGTTTAGATTGCCCTTCAATGGACAAGTTAATAAACTGCTCAGCTTTACCTCCTCTCCATCTATAAATTGCTTGCTTTGCATCACCAACTAAAAGTAAACTTGAATTCTCTTCACTTAGCACATTATTAATTAACGGTATTAAATTTTCCCATTGTAAAACTGAAGTGTCTTGCATTTCATCAATAAAATAATGCTTAAATTTTTCACCTATTTTTTCATAAATAAAAGCGACGGGTTGTTCGCGTAAATGATTACTTATAATTTGATTGAACTCCGCATTTAGTCTAATATTATTATCTTTTTTAATTTCTTCTAAAACTTTACTAATAACATTAATAATTGCCAACGGAATTATATTTTTTAATACAAGTTTGTTTAACTGATAAATAGCATGGTCTTTATTGTACAAGCTTTCTGCTTCATAATATAGTTGTATCAAGTTATCGGCTTTACTATCAATTATTGATTTTATTTCAAGGCTTTTTTTTGGCCCATATAAAATCCCACTATTAATGGAATCTTTTAACCTTCCTTCAAATTTTAATTCATTTGGTTTAAGGTCTTTAATTCTAATTATTTTTTTGAAAAAATTAGGCAAGTCTTTGTAATAAAAATCTTTCTCCTCTATATCTAAATCGTTGATTATTTCTTGCCCATTTTTTCCAATTTCTATAAACTGTTTTTCAATTTCAAATTGTCTTTGTTTTAGTTTTTTTTCTAAATTTTTAAAATCGGTTATACTTTTACTATCCAGTTTTTCGATTTCATAAACATGATTTTCATTTAATAAAAGTTTTGAAATTTCATACAATTCTCTACTAATATCCCAAGATTTATCTTCAAGAGTTTTTTGTTTCGCAAATTCAACAAGAATATTAGTTAGTTCTTTATCAATTCCTATCTTAGAAATAACAACATCAATGGCTTCTTTTAAAATAGAATCAGTATCTAATTCCACTTCAAAATCCATAGACATTCCTAAATCATAAGCAAAAGATTTGATTAATTTATTGGTAAAACTGTCAATAGTTTTAATATGAAAAGCAGAATAGTTTTGAAGAATATTTTGGAGTATTTTTTTAGATTTTTTTTGTATTATTTTTTCATTTAACCCTGTTTCTCTAACAATAGTTTCAAACATTACCTTTGACCCATTCTCCATATTATTTTTTGAGAATTCTTGTAAATTTGTTAAAACTCGTTCTTTCATTTCACCAGCTGCTTTATTGGTGAACGTTATAGCAAGAATTTTTTGAAATAAGTAATGGTTATTTGATTGTAAAAGAATTTTTAAATACTCTTTTACCAAGGTGAAAGTTTTGCCACTCCCTGCAGAAGCATTGTAAACTTGAAAAGAGGATTGGTTTTGCACAGGTTATATTTTGTATAAAAGTAATGAAAATTGGCAAAACAAATAGTTCAAATGCACATCTGAAACTTTGAGTAAAGTTTACCTTTCAACAATACTGTTCTGAGGTCTGTTTTTGTCAACATTCCATTTAAAACCTACATAAAGCTCTCTTCCATGATTTGGAGCATACGCATAAGAAGTGTCAAAATAAGGACTAAACCCTACTTCATAATTAGGGTCATTATGACCTACCAATGGTGATTCTGTTTGGATAAAATTAAATAAATTATCAGAACCAACATATAAGCTATAGTTGTTATTAAACACTTTGGTAATTTGAATTTGATGTAACGAAAAAGGTTGGCTTTTTTGTGATCTTGGATTAAGCAATGGTGTGCCTGTTTCATCTAAGTCATAGACTGTTGGCAAGGCCATAACTCCTGTATATTGTGCAGTATAGGCAAAAGTTAAATTTTGCTTTTTTAAAGTATAATTTAACGAAAAAGTTCCGCTCCATTTAGGTGCAAAAAGTAAATCAAAACTATCTTTATTTCCTTGATTATCAATTTCTGTTTCTGTTGTCTCTAAATAATTAATTCCCATATTTAAAGCGAGTGGAAATCTAAAATTATGATTTACGTTTACTGCAAAGCCATAAGATTGAGCGTATCCATCAGAGTTGCTATAAATTATTTTACCTGGTGTTTCGTAATCGGGGATTATTTTATTTGAAAAATAGGTATAAAATCCTTCAAAATCTAGGTTTCCACTACCACCTAAACCAACATAAACCTGATTATAATTAAGAGAAGTATTGTATGATTTTTCAGGGTTTAAATTTTCTGCAATTTCAACCTCTCGTTGACCAGAAACAAATGCATGGTCTTCAGTAAACAAATTAACAACTTTAAAACCTGTACCAAAATTCATACGAAAAGTGCTCCATTCACTTGATTTATATTTTAAATTTAAACGAGGGGCAAAAATAAAACCGTGATTGTTGTGATAATCTATTCTAAAACCCCCTAAAGCTGTAAATTTATTCGAAACTGTAAATTCATCTTGAACAAAAATTCCTGGAACAAATTGGTTGTTTGGTTTATTAACTATAATTCCGTCTTCAAGCACTTCTTCTGTTGCGACGGTATTATCATCATACCCATCAAACCTCAAAGTTGCCCCCGTGAGAACATCATGTTTTTTTTGTGTAAAATTCCAAATAAAATTAGTGTAGCCTACTTGTTGAGAAGCTTTATAATAGTCGCTACCATAAAAACTATCTTGTAAATGATTCGAAAATGAGTAGTCTAATTTTATATTTGCATCAAAATTAAATACATAGCTACCAAAAAGTTCTGTTCTATTCGTATAAATACTCTCTCCATAAATTTTATCGCTTCCTCTAAGGTTTTTATATGCATTATCTTTTAAAAATAATTCAACACCGTTTCTCCTATCTTCATAATAATATTTAGCTGCTAAAGTAAAAGGTTTATCACTTTTTCTATAAAAATTAAATTTAGAGAATAGTGAAATTCTATCTAAATGTATAGCATCACCAAAACCATCATTATTATTATCTTCATAATTATTTGCATGACCATAATTTAAACCAATATAAGCGTTTGATTTTCCTATACTAGGTGCATAAGCAATATTTGTGAAAACTTCTTCATGTGTACTTCCCATTAAGTCAACAGATAATTTTGGTTGATTTTCAGGTTTTTTAGTGATGATATTAATAACTCCAGCAACAGCTTCTGAACCATATAAGGTACTACTTGGACCCTTTATTACTTCAATTCGATCTATAATCATATTTGGAATTCCGTTTAACCCATAAACGGATGCTAAACTTCCATAAATTGGAGTGCCATCCATTAAAATTGCCGTGTAAGAACCCTCTAACCCATTAACACTAATACTATTTGTATAGCAAACCCCGCATGCTATTACTTCTTGAACTCCGTTAATTAATTGTACGTTTTCGATAACAGATGAGGCTGCAGCTGGTAAATAAAGGTCTAATTTTTTTGAGGTAATAACATCAATTTTAATTGGCGATTTAGAAACATAGTCTGTTTTCATGGTTCCAGATACAACTACTTCTTCTAAAAGTGAATTACTAGTCAAATCAAAATTTAATTCATATTCCTTGCTTTCTGATATTGTAATTGTTTTTTTTTGAGAAATATACCCAACAAATGAAGTAATTAGGGTATAATCTCCATAAGGTAAATCGTTAAAATTATATTCTCCAACCAGATCCGTTGTAGTACCTTTTTGAAGGTTTTTAATTTGAATAGTTGCAAAAGGAAGCGTACTATTTTCACTTTTTACAACGCCAATAATGCTGGCGTTTTGTGCACCCAATATTGAAGTCAGCAGAAAAATGGACACAATTATTAAAAGTTTCATAGATTTGTTTAAATATTAAGCATTGCAAATTTACAAAAGTTAGTCATGACTAACAAATTAAGTTGTATGAGGTTAACAAAAAGTGTTGAAGATTATTTAAAGGCTATTTTTAAAATCGTTAATGAAACTAAAAATGCTAAGGTTGGTACCAATCAACTGGCAGAATATTTGAATATTACTCCGGCTTCGGCAAGTAATATGTTAAGAAAATTAAAAGCTAATAAATTAGTAACGTATCAAAAATATGGAAAACTAAATCTTACTAAAAAAGGAGAAGTTATTGCAGTTCGTTTGTTAAGAAAACATAGGTTATGGGAAACATTTTTATATGAACAAATGAATTTCTCTTGGGATGAAGTGCATGAGGTAGCTCATCAATTAGAACATATAGAATCGTCAAAATTAATATCAGAATTAGATAAATTTTTAAATTATCCAACACATGATCCTCATGGGGATGTTATACCCAAAGAAGACGGTAGATATACTAAAACTTATAAAATTACTCTTTCTGAAGTGAAAGAGAGTCAAGCTTGTACGCTGGTATCGGTTAAAGACAATTCGGCTAAATTTTTAAAATATGTAACGCAAATTGGCTTGGCATTGAGTAGTGAAATTAAAATTTTAGAGATTAGAGATTTTGATCATTCTATGCTAATTTCTTTTGATAATAAAACTGAAAATGTTTCAAGAAAATTTGCCGAAAATGTTTTTGTCGAATTGATTTAGCCGAGTAGGTAAAATTAATTTACAAAAATCCTCCAAACTTGAGCTACCAAAAAAGTTACAACAAATCCCATAATTACAGGTAAAATTGAAGCAACAACTGTCCATTTTAAACTTTTGGTTTCTTTATAAATGGTATAGATAGTTGTGCTACACGGATTGTGTAATAAACTGAATAACATAAGATTAATCGCGGTAAGCAAGGTCCATCCTCCCGCTTTTAAAATATCCGAAGTTGCATTTATTGAATCTAATTCAAACATCACTCCTGCCCCTTCTCCTCCAGAAATTCCAGTAACCAAAACGGTAAGCATTAGAATGGTAGGAATAACTATTTCATTTGCCGGAATTGCCACAATGTATGCCAGTAAAATAACTCCGTTAAGGCCCAAAAGAAAACCAAAACCATCTAATGAATTAATCGTCCAAGCCGCAATACTTTCATTTCCAATATAAATATTTGATATCAACCAGATGACAGCTCCTGCAGGAGCAGCAAATAAAATAGCTCGCCATAAAACAATTAAAGTTCTATCAATTAATGAAGTATATATTGTTTTCCAAAATCTTGGTGGACGATATGGTGGTAATTCTAAATTGAAAGTAGAAACTTCACCTTTTAGTACTGTTTTTGATAATGACCAAGATACTAGAAACATAAAAAATATACCTAACACTGCAATACCAATTACGGCAGATAATGAGGCAATACCCGAAAAAGATGCTGGTACTACTGCGCCAATAAAAATTGTTGCAATTAGTATTTGTGTTGGCCAACGACCATTGCATAACGAAAAATTATTAGTAATAATTGCTATCAATCTCTCTCTAGGGCTGTCAATAATTCGTGTAGCAACAACTCCTGCTGCATTACAACCAAAACCCATACTCATGGTTAAAGCTTGTTTTCCATGAGCGCCTGATTTTCTGAACAATTCATCCATATTAAAAGCTACTCTTGGTAAATAACCGAAATCTTCTAATAAAGTAAACATTGGAAAAAATATAGCCATTGGTGGTAACATTACTGCTATTACCCAAGCTACTGCCAAATAAACGCCATCAATTAAAAAACCATCTAACCACCAAGGCATACCAATACTGGCTGCTAATCCTTTTAAAAATGGGTGAAGATTTCCTAACAGTAAATCTGCTAACATTGCTGATGGATAATTTGCTCCTTCAATGGTTAACCAAAGAATAACACCTAAAATTAAAAACATGATAGGAAACCCCCAAGTTTTACTTGTAACGATCTTATCAATTTTACGATCTAATCTAAATTGATTATTTTGATTATCTATACGAACTGAAGAAGTGGCAATTTCCGATGCATCAGCATAAATTCCTTCAGCTAAATTATCATGAAAATCATCACCTATTTGCCATCTTAAATCTTTTGAAAGATCTATTATTTTATCTATTGAACTATCTGCCATTTTAAACGAATTCTCCAGCTTTTAATGCTTTAATAATTTTGTTGTCTCCCTCTAACAATCGAAATGCTATCCAACGACTATTTGATAAATTAGGATATTGATTTTCAATCTCTTCACTTAAAGTATCAACTGCTTTTTGAATGTTAACCGGTACATTTTTTATACGATGTGGTTTGCAAATAATTTTTCCACTAGCTACTTCACTAATGGTTTGAATAAGGTCAGGTATTCCTTCATTAAATCTCGCACTTGTTGGTACAACTGGAATTCCTAAATCACGTGCAAGTGTTCGTTCATCAATTTCAATATTATTTCGCTTAGCTTCATCCATTAAATTCAAACATAAAACAGCTTTATCCGTAATTTCCAAAATCTGTAAAACTAAGTTCAAGTTTCTTTCCAATCTACTTGCATCAACTACAATAACCGTAACATCTGGTTTTCCGAAAAGAATAAAATTACGAGCCACTTCTTCATCTTGTGAGGTAGAAAGTAATGAATACGTTCCAGGTAGATCAACTAGTTTATATTTTTGGCTATTGTATTCAAAAGCTCCTTCAGCTCGAACAACGGTTTTTCCAGGCCAATTTCCAGTGTGCTGACGCAAACCTGTTAAGGCATTGAAAACAGTACTTTTTCCAGTATTTGGATTTCCTGCTAAAGCAACAACAAAGTCAAAACTATCCGTGTTTACACCTAATTTTTTAAGGCCATCCGCATTAAAATGAGAACATGTATCACAGGCGTTATTTGCTTTATCACTCATTACTTAAGATTTTTGAATTAAAATTTTTGATGCTTGATCATTTCGTAAAGCTATGCTAGTTCCTTTTACTAGATAAGCCTTTGGATTTTCTAAAGGACTTAAAAGGTCAATACTAATTTCGGTACCCTTAACAAAACCTAAGTCCAATAATCTTCTTCTATTTTCTCCTCTACATTCTTTAGAAATTCCAACAATTTTAGCAATCTCTTCTTCTTGTAAGCTAGATAACCGAACTTTGTTTTCTTCAATTTTTACGTCTTTTTCAAGAAGCTCTATGGTTATATTTGAAGCAACAATTGGCGCCAATTTAAACTCTTCACCCTCCGAATAAAAAACTATTCTTTTCGTATTGTTCTCAACCACCCTTATTTGTGAACCAATATGGATGTTTTCTGCAAGAATTTGTTTGTAAATAACATCGGGTTCATCTTCAATATGTGTTATTTTTCCAATAGTGCTTTCAGCCAATGAAGATAAGGGTACACCATTTACAATTGCAATTTTTCCATGACTTGTTGGGATTGGGTCTCCATGTGGATCAAATACAGGGTTTCCTAAATGAGATGCTAATATATCTGTTTCTTCATCATTCAATTTATGTTCCATTTCCTCAGCTCTACTGTGCCATTCCATTTTATCAAAACCTGTTTTTTCTGCCAAATATTTTTCCCATAACCTATGTACTCTTACAATTCGAAGAGCATAATCTCTTCCTGAATTTGTTAATTTTAAAAAATCTCCTTCAAATTGTATCAATTCATTAACGGTCATTTTGTTAATGGCACTAATAATAGCATCATCATTAAATTTCAACGCATTTGTTAAATTATTTATATTCGCATCTTTTCCGGAGTTTTCATAATGGTATAATTGTTTTAATACGTCTTCAATAACTGTCTTTTCATTTACTTTATAATTGTTTCTTACAATCCAAAACCATCCTTTAGCTGGTCTAAATAGCAAATAAATAAATACAGAAAGTATTAAAAATATAAATAAAGCTATTAGCGGATTATACGACATGTCTATATTTTTATATTTAAATTTTCGGCAACTTTTTTTGAAACCACGATATGATGAGTTTTAGTTTCTAGGTGAATAGAGTTGTCAAAAGGCTCAATATCAATCACTTTTATTTTATCTCTTAGAGCTAGATTTTTTTTAGTTAAATATTTTAAAAATTCATCTGACGAATCTTTTAAATTATCTAAAACTCCTTTTTGACCAACTTTTAATTTCAAAAGATTAACCGTTTTGGTAATCATTATTTTTCCATCTTTATCAGGAATTGGGTCTCCATGAGGATCAAATTTAGGATACTTTAAAAATGATTCTAATTTATCAATAAGTACTTCTGATTTTACATGCTCTAATTGTTCGGCAATTTCGTGCACTTCATCCCACTTAAATTTTAATTCCTTAACTAAAAAATATTCCCATAAACGATGTTTTCGAATTACTTTTAAAGCAACTTTTTTTCCTTCTTCGGTTAAATGAACCCCTTGATATTTTTTATAAACAACTAAATTTTTCTTTGCTAATTTTTTTAACATATCGGTTACTGAAGATGGTTTTGTTTGCATCTTATTAGCAATCAAATTAGTCGATACATTGTTTTGAAATTCTAATTCTAAAGCGTAGATAGACTTTATATAATTCTCTTCAGCTTGTGAAAACATAATTTTTTTACAAATATAAAAATTTTATTAGTCTTGTCTAAATTAAATAAAGTTATTTGATTTCTTCCAGTTTTTTACTCAATATTGGGATTTCAATTCCAACAATAAAACGCCAACGAGATAATATTATGGATGCAGGCTCTTGGTCAATATTAATATCATTTCCATTTTCAGGTATTGTATCATCAGGTTTATCAAATGATGAAC
>Ga0209013_10004735_pt1 | contig 11875 bp, 11 predicted proteins | sample Cruoilmetagenom2_FD_187291 | JGI IMG/M metagenome (GOLD analysis project Ga0209013, IMG submission 187291) | Oil polluted marine microbial communities from Coal Oil Point, Santa Barbara, California, USA - Sample 2 (SPAdes) (version 2) | ecosystem: Environmental > Aquatic > Marine > Oil seeps ...
TTTCCTATCTGAACCGCCTTTCATCATTGTGTTTTGTCCTTGAATTATTCTTCACCCAAAATCCACCTGCCGGAACAGAGAACCGATCATGACCGGGACCATACTTAATACAGCCGCCATAATCCTGGGAGGATTATTGGGGCTTCGATTTGGGAAACTATTATCAGAAAAGTCCCGGGAAACAATTATCATCGGATTGGGTCTTTTTACAATCGGTATCTCTATCAGCATGTTCCTAGAAACAAATAACTCCCTGATCGTGCTTGGTGGTATTCTGATCGGCGGTCTACTGGGGGAATATCTGGCTATTGAGGACCGAATCAACAAACTTGGTGAGATCCTGGAAGCGAAATTCAATAATAATTCCAACTCCTCTCCTACAAGAAATAATTTTATCGTTGGTTTTATGGCCAGTTCGATCCTCTTTTGCACAGGCCCGATGGCCATCCTAGGAGCGATTCAAGACGGCCTGATTGGTGACTTCCAGCTGCTGGCAATCAAATCAGTTATGGATGGTTTTGCTGCTTTTGCGATGGCATCCACTCTCGGAATCGGGGTGCTTTTCTCCGGACCGATGGTATTCATCTACCAGGGTTTTTTCAGTGTCCTGGCTGTTCAGCTGCAAGGCATTATGACCCCGGCAATGGTAGCCGAATTAACGGCTACAGGGGGTCTCTTGCTGATCGGATTGACTTTCAGCAGCCTGCTGGAGATCAAACCTATTAGAGTAGGGAATTTCCTCCCCAGCCTGGTGATTAGCCCTTTGATCGTATTTCTATTGTCATTATTCTAGTTCCAGGCCTACCGATCCCCCAGACCTGTTTCTCAAGGCTATATTTTGTACTGTAAAACTGGATAAGTTTCGTCCAGTCTGCTAAAACCGAATTTCTTGTAGAGTTCAAGGGATGCCTGATTATTTGATTGGGTATTAACTGTAACCTCGACGATCCCCTGCTCTTGAAAGGTGTTTAAAAGGTCCTCTACCAACCTGGTGGCCAATCCCTGGTTCTGGTACTCGGTATCCACTGCCAATCTCGCCAGGTGTCCCCCCTGCGGATTGATAGTGCTGATCTGATAGGCAACCACCTTTCCCCCTTTCTCGATCACCGTTGCAGAAAACGCTTCCTGGTATGCTGCCTGCTGTTGGCTCATGCTGTTGCGCCAAATCAAACTAAAAGCTTTAAGATCGATTTCGTAAACTCGCTGAAAGTCTTCTGGTTGCATATCACGAACCTCAAAGTTCGATGTACTATTGGGCCATTTTCCCCGGGCGATATCCCAAACAAGCACTACCACTTGATATACTTCCTCGAATCCTGACTTTACCAGGATCTTATCCATCTTACTGTTCATCACCAATGAATTGATCAACACGCCCGGATAATGTTCTTCCATCCATGAAATAACTGCCGGCCAGAGACTACTCCAAGCTTCATCCACCTGGAAACCAGGGCGGACAGCGAACAAACGAAGCCAGGTGATTTGATCTTCATCTGGGGGGCAGGCCAAAGCTGCCACGATACCTTGTTTAGCTTCGAGGACATAGAATGGGTCATTATCCAACCAGGCCAGGGGAGATTCCCAACCCAGGTGGCGGTGAATGAATGCCTTCCCTTGAAGAAGCTGGATCAAAGCAGGCTGGTCAGAGGGATCTGCTTTTCTGATTTTGAGGTCTTGCCAAGCGTTTAACATAGTAAAGGCCGAGATTTAACTATAGTTAACACTCTGAGGAAGTGAAGAGTCATTTATTGATCAGATTCTGGGGGATTTTCAACAGGCTGCGAAGTAATTTTTGTCGAAGGTTTGGTTTTTCCAGCTCATCCAATCCTTCTTGCATAGAGAATAAGGCACCAATCACATTTCGGGTTTTCATCTTTAAAGCAGAGATAGACTGCTTTGTCTGCAAATACATTTCCTTTTCCCCGCTATTTTTAAATATCTCTGCAGCCAGATTGAAATCATCAATAGCCTTCTGTTTCTCTCCCATTTCCTGCAACGCAGTGGCTTGATTAGCCAGAGCCATTCCCTGCTTTAAGAGATCACCTGCCTCCAGGAAGACTTGATCAGTTCCCTGGACAGCTTCAAGGGCGAGGCGTGGCTTTTTAGCTTTAAGCAGCGCTACAGATTGGTTATTTCTCATCTCGGCTGCGAGCAGTTTCTCGCCCTTATCGAGATAAAAAGCGGCCGCCTGGGAAAACCCATCGGCCGCCTGTTGGAATTTACCTGCCTGGTAGAAATCTTTTGCACTTTCTTCAAACATGGTTAGTTTATTATTATTTTCAGTCATGAGGCATCAATTATAGAGTGATATCCAACAATCCTTCTGCAACATCACGCATTTTATCTACAGACATCTGGCTGAGTTTTTGGGCAAGTTCCAGATAGGGCTGGTTCACAGGTTTTAGGATAAATTCCTGTAGCTCTAGAGGTAATTCTGTGAATGCCTGTCCTGCTTTTTTTGCGTGGGCCCATTCCGCGATCGGTCCGCTGCCAACTATAAGGTCACTCAGCTCTCGGTCATATAATCGGAGCAGTGCGTTTAACTCAGCAACCGGAACAGCAAAACTTCCTTTTTCATACGATTTCAAGCGGTATGTTGTCAGCCCTAATCTTTCCGACACTTCTTTCATGCTCAGATTTGCGTCCTGGCGAAACTTCCTCATTGAGGCGCCAATTTTCAAGTTCCTGAGCTCAAGCCGCTGGGAAAGGTTCTTTAGGCTCTCCATCTTATCATGCGTGTCCGGGGCCATGTCCTCCCAAAACCTTTCCAGGGGAACATCCAGGTAATAAGCTAAAACTTCCAATTCAGGCAGTGAAGGAGATTTTTCACCGATTTCGTATTTATTGATCGTCCTAGAGGTTACACCAATGACTTCTCCGCAGGTTTTCTTGGACTCTCCTCTCTGCGTTCTGGCAGATCGCAGAAGGACTCCCATTTTTTTGGACAAAATATTAATTGCTAATTGGTAATCCATAGCAAGAATTCCTCAATTTATTCGGTTAAATTGGGCATGGTATATCCCATACCTGTTCGGGTAACGATATGGACAGGATTACTGGGATCCACTTCCAGTTTGCTTCGCAACCTGGAGATCGTTACCCAGAGAATTTCCTTGTCATTTTTATATCCATCTCCCCAAACCGATGATAATAATTCCTCTGTGGTCAGGATCCTTCCTTTATTATGGGAAAACTGGAGCAGTAGGCGGTATTCCGTTGCTGAAAGCAGTATCTTGTCCTCTTTCAGGAATACTTCCGCTCGGGCGAAATCGATCTTTAAATCCCCGTGATTAAATATCACAGGTTGGGATACGTCACGAGAAAACATAGACCGCCGAAGAACAGCCCTGACCCGGGCCAATAGTTCAGAGGCAGAGAACGGCTTGACAATATAATCATCCGCTCCTACGTTTAATCCCTGGACTCGATCACTCTCATCACCCTTGGCAGTTACCATTATGATCGGTACCTGGGAGAATCCCCTGATCCGACGGCAGGTTTCAAAGCCATCCAGTTTAGGCATCATCACATCGAGCAGTACAAGATCTATATCCTGCTCTGATACTATTTCAACCGCTTTTTCTCCATCCAGGGCTTCGAGGACATTAAATCCGTCCACAACCAGGTTGGCAGCGATCAATTGGATATACCTGGGTTCATCATCGACAATTAAGATGGTTCCCTTTTCCATATCTCGATCTCCTCAGTTAAACCGTCTCATCACCCTCTACAATTGGTAGAGTGATATAAAATGTCGTCCCTTGCCCAGTGTCCGATTCCGCCTTAATCGTTCCATTATGGGCAATAATAATCTGGCGGCAAATATATAAACCTAAACCACTACCCCGCACAGCCATACGAGTTTCTGGCACACGATAGAATCTCTGGAAAATCCTTTCTAAATGTTCCTTATCGATTCCGGGGCCGTCGTCGATCACCTTGATCACAGCATTTTCACCATCAACAAATAACTGGATGATCACTGTCGATCCCGGGGCATATTTAGTAGCGTTATTGATTAAATTGTCAAAGACTTGGCCAAAGTGCATTGGGTCTGCCTGGACAATAACACCCTGGCTTTCGATTTCAAGTTCAAGATTTACATCGATCTCTCTCAATTGAGAGCGCTGGATCATATCCCGCAGTACCACATCCAGGCGGACTGATTGCAGGTTCATCTGCAATGTGCCAGATTGAAGCCGGGAAGAATCCAGTAGGTTATCAATCAATTCCTGCAGCCGGTCTGCTTCGTCATCAATAATGCCCAGGAATTCCCGGTAAGTGGGCACGTCCCAATTTGTATCTTCTCTTAGGAGGGTTGTTGTATAACCTTTGATAAAACCCAGGGGTGTCCTAAGATCGTGAGAGACCGTAGCTACAAAATTCTCTTGCATAGCCCACATTCGCTGGGATCCCTCGATCTTATCAATAGTGCTGACAAGAACATCTCGTTCTAACAACTGGGCCATATGGTCAGCGATGAATGTAAATGTTTGTTGGTCCTGGGAGTTGAACTCAGGTCCACCAAAGCGGATCATGATCAATACACCCACAATTGGTTTTCCATGACGGAGTGGAGCGCCAATATAATAAGGGATCTTCAACCTATCATCATTGGGGCCCTGAACAACGTCTTGATGGATAGCCAGCTCATTGGATTCAAAAACCTTCTCAATGAATGATTCCCCCCAGGCAATATCTGCTTCCTTAGATCGCCCTCTTCCAACCGATTTGGCAAAGGCAGGGCGCAATTCGCCATTTTCTTCTAGATAAATTACAAAATTATCAAAAATGATCAGTTTCCTGGCCAGATCTACCAGGTCAGGGAACACTTCAGACACATCCTCTGTATGAGAAATCAGCTTACTGAATTCAAATAGCGTCTTAATGAACGCTTTGCCTGATACTGTACGATCTCCCATAGTTTATGGATGTACCCGCGGTATATGATATTGAATGGATTGAACGTAGTTCACAGTACTGATTTTAAACTTCTGTGATTATTATAACGCTAATGAGGATTTTTCAATCATTTTTCGAGAGAATTACCTTCTAAAACTAGAGCTTACTAACCTGTTATCCTGAACTTACCGTCAAAATGTTATTGTTAACTGGCTGTAAAGTGATCTCTGTTTACGAATCAATCAATTTATGTTGTAATAGAACCACTTATGAGCAACCAATACCAAAAAGTCAGTCCTTCAATTTTAGTGATCGATAACGATCCTTCAACTTCCGCAGTATTTAAACGTCTGTTGGAAACCAAGGATTATAATGTTTTAACTACAAATTCCAGTAGAGAAAGCCTCGACATTGTCCAACGAGTAATGCTTGATCTGATCATTCTTGACCTTCTCATGCCAGAAATGGATGGATGGCAGCTCTGTAAAGCCATCAGAGAGATGACCAGAACACCAATTTTAATTATATCAGCAATTGAATCTTCTGAAATCATCGCCAAGACCTTGAACCTCGGTGCTGATGATTACCTGGTTAAACCAGTCTCATCCTTTACACTGCTGGCCCATGTGAAGAATCTGGTTCGAAGACATAAAACAGAAGAGCTTGCTCTTCCCCAAAACCAGTAACCCATTATATTCATCAGACATGCAAACACAGACCCTGCCGATATTAGCAGGGTCTATATTTTTAATTATCTTGAAAAAATTTTGGTATAATGAACCCAGTTTAAAATACTATTGCAGGGGAGAGTCCCACTAAAGGGCACCGAAGGGGCAAAGCTGCTGTGAATACTGGCAAAACAGCAGAATAAACTCTCAGGTAAACGGACCTTGCATTAATGAACCTCTGGAGAGTCCCCGGACACCGAAGGAGCAAAATCTCTCAGGTCCCCAGACAGAGGCACACGCCGTATCCCTTTGCGTGTGCTTTTTTGTTAAACGGATTTGAGCATCAATAAATTGCGAAAGGAGTAAAAATGAAAACACCTGCCGAATTAAAATATACCAAGAACGATGAATGGATTCGCGTAGAAGGAGACATTGCAATAATTGGCATCACTGACTATGCCCAGGACCAGCTTTCTGATATCGTTTTCGTGGAAATCGTGGCTTTAGAGGGAGATTCCCTTGACCAGGGAGAAACCTGCGCTGTGATCGAATCTGTTAAAGCAGCAGCGGATGTTTATCTACCCATTGGTGGAGAGATCATCGCTATTAACGAATCCTTGATGGATTCACCCGAACTCGTCAACGAAGATCCATTTGGAAACGCCTGGTTGATCAAGGTCAAGATGTCTGATCTTTCTCAACTGGAAAGTTTGATGGATGCGGATACGTATCAAAAACTGGAAAGAGATCATTAACAACCGCACAGCCTGTAACTGTTCTACCCATTGATATAGAAAATTTAATCGTAGAAAAGGATCTGATTATGTATACTCCTCATACCCAGGCTGACCGGGATGCAATGCTTAAGGTGATCGGGGTTAAAAACCTGGAAGACCTATTCCAGGGTCTGCCTGATAAAGGAAAATTTCCTGACCTGGAGCTTCCCGATGGCGTCAGTGAAATGGAATTACTGGATGAGCTGCAATATATTTCTTCAGTGAACGAAACACCCCAGGAGTTGATATCCTTCCTGGGAGCAGGGGCTTATAACCACTATATCCCCGCAGCAGTGGATAATATCATGCGTAGGGGTGAATTCCTTACCGCATATACTCCTTATCAGCCAGAAATTGCCCAGGGTACACTACAGGCGATCTTTGAGTATCAGAGCCTGATCGCAGCATTGACTGGAATGGAAGTGGCCAACGCTTCTCACTATGATGGAGCAACAGCGGTTGCTGAAGCGGTAAATATGGCATATCACCAATTCCGCGGTCGCAAAAAGAAAATCGTTCTCTCCCCTTCAGTCAATCCCCACTACCGCGGGACCATCCATACTTATATGCAAGGGATCGATCTGGAGATCGTTGGTGAGGATCTAGATCCTGAAGTAAGTCCTGATGAACTAATTGAATTGATTGATGAGGATACTGCACTGGTATTGGTCCAATATCCAGATTTCTTCGGAAGGATATATGATCTAACAAAGCTGGGTGAGGCGGCTCACGAGAAAAAAGCCCTCTTTTCTGTTCATATCAATCCTATCTCCTTGGGTATGATCAAACCGCCCAGCGTTTATGATGCTGATATTGTGACAGGTGAGGGACAACCTCTGGGCATTCCAATGTCTTTCGGTGGACCTTATCTGGGATTATTTGCCACTAAAAAACAATATGTGCGGAAAATGGCTGGCAGATTGGCAGGTGAAACCGTCGATAGTAAAGGTCAACGCGGTTATGTATTGACCTTAAATACACGCGAACAACATATCAGAAGAGAGAACGCTTCCTCGAATATCTGCTCTAACCAGGGTTTGATTGCCTTAGCCTCCACAATTTATCTGAGCCTGCTCGGAAAAAGCGGACTTAAGGAGTTGGCGGAGCTCAATTATCACAAAGCTCATTACGCAGCAGAAAAGATGAGCACGGTTCCTGGTTTTACAGTAAACCCAGTTCAACCTTTCTTCAATGAGTTCGTAGTGCATTGTCCCCTACCAGCAACTGAAATCAATGAGATGCTTTTACAACATGACATTATGGGAGGGTATGATCTGGGTGTAGATTATCCTGGATTGAAATATGAACTCCTGGTCGCAGTCACAGAACTGACATCCAGATCAGAGATTGATCACCTGGTTGCAGTTTTGGAGGAGGAATACCATGACTGAACCTACTATCTTCGAACTTTCACGACCAGGACGAAAAGGGATCAGGTTCCCGGCTCCAGATGTTCCGAAAACAGCTCTGCCGGAAACTTTCTTGCGGGATGAACTCCCCTTACCTGAAGTACCAGAAAATACTGTGATCAGGCATTTCACCAACATCTCACAATTGAATCACGCCGTTGACACAGGTTTTTACCCTCTTGGTTCCTGCACAATGAAATACAATCCCAAGATCAATGAAGAGACAGCACGTCTGCCTGGCTTCAGTCAGATCCATCCATTGCAGCCAGTCGTCACTATCCAGGGCGCATTGGGTTTGATGCATGAGGCTCAACAATGGCTGGCAGAGATAAGTGGATTTGATGCAGTAACACTTCAGCCAGCTGCCGGCGCACATGGCGAGTTTACTGGTGTCTTGATCATCAGGGCATATCATCTTTCCAAGGGAGAGACCCAGAGGACTAAAATGCTAGTCCCTGACTCAGCTCATGGAACCAACCCGGCCACATCCACAATGGCAGGGTTTGATGTTGTAGAACTGCCTTCGGATGAACGCGGAAATATCGATTTGGAGGTTCTGAAAGCTGAGCTGGATGATACCATCGCTGGGATAATGATCACCAACCCCAATACACTGGGACTCTTTGATGAAAATATCGTAGAAGCTTGCCAGCTCGTCCATGATCATGGCGGTTTGGTGTATGGGGACGGCGCTAATATGAATGCGCTCCTGGGCATTTATAAACCTGCGCATATGGGTATTGACGTGATGCACTTTAACCTTCACAAGACCTTCTCCACCCCACATGGTGGTGGTGGACCTGGTTCCGGTCCAGTTGGCGTTATTAAGGAACTGGAAGAATTTTTGCCAGCACCTCACGTTGTCAAGGTAAATGAAGGTGATGAAAACAACCCGGATTTCTATGATTTCGTGATCCCAAAGAACACAATCGGGCGGATGAAGTCCTTCCACGGTCACTTTGGTGTAGTTGTGAGAGCGTTTACATACATGCTAAGCCTGGGAAAGAACGGTTTGCTGGATGTTTCCCAGAGTGCCGTGTTGAACGCCAACTACATCCAATCCCTTGTCAAGGACGTTTATAATATCCCCTATGAAAGATTGTGTATGCACGAATTCGTGACAGAGGCTTCATGGGAAGACGCACCTGGTGTCAGGGCGTTAGATATTTCCAAACGTCTGATAGATTTTGGATTCCATCCTCCAACAAACTATTTCCCACTCATTGTTCATGAAGCTTTGATGATCGAACCAACAGAAACTGAAACAAAAGAATCACTTGATGCGTTTGCAGAGGCTATGCTGCAAATCGCAGAAGAAGCAAAAAATAACCCGGATATCCTCCACAACGCACCCACAAAGGCACCCTTCGGCAGATTTGATGAGGTGAAAGCAGCCAAGGACTTGATCCTGAGAACACAGCTACCTGATGATTACGGGAAATAAGGTCCAGTCAGGGAAAAAATGAGGGAGAAAGCCCGGATTATTCATCAATCCGGGCTTTTTATGCCATGGATTGAGATGATAAAATATCTATGTAAAAGAAATTACTAGGATTTGGCAACCTATGGCCAATAAAGAAGAATTTAACTTTGTAGAACCCCGAGAAACCGTGGAAATTCACCTTTCTAATGGAGAGGTTGTCTCAGGGCCAAGAGGGGGGACACTCGAGGAGTATTTTGCCCTTCTAGAAGAAAGAGGGACCCCTCCAATCGTTGGCGCTGTAGTAAATGGCAAATTGACTGAGCTCTCATACCCCGTGATGATGGATGTAGAAGTACATCCAGTCACCATGGAAAGTTCTGACGGTATGCGTTTTTATCGCCGGTCATTGACCTTCCTCCTGGAAAGCGCATTCAGTGATCTATTCCAAGATGCTATCTTAACCGTGGATCACTCAGTGACATCCGGTGGCTATTTTTGTCAGGTATATCGCCGGGCTCCTCTCAACAAAGAGGAATTGGAACAGCTCGAGAATCGTATGAGAGAGCTTGTAAATGCTAATATCAAATTCGAACGTATGCGTATTTCAATTCAAGAAGGGATAGAATATTTCGAGAAAAAGGGCTATACAGATAAAGTCCGATTATTAGCCCACAGAAAGAAAGATTACCTGACGCTTTACAGACTCGGCGATCGAATGGACTATCATCATGGATACATGGTTCCATCGACCGGATATCTAAAATGGTTTGACCTGGTTATGATGGAAGACGGATTTATCATTCGATATCCCCGCCGAAAGAACCCAATCGTTCTCCAGCCAGTACCTGAATATTTCACTTTGCTAAACGTATTTAAACGTTATGGCAACTGGTTGCACCGCCTCGGTATTGACAGTGTGGGAGCATTAAATGATTCAATCGACCAGGGGCATATCCGTAAATTGATCCTGGTTTCTGAAGCATTGCATGAACAGCATATCGCTGAAATTGCTGCCCAGATAGAAGACAAAGCAGAAAATATCGATGTCATCTTGATCGCAGGGCCTTCTTCCTCTGGGAAGACCACCTTCTCAAAACGCTTGTCAATCCAACTCCTGGCCAGAGGGATTTCTCCTTTCCCATTGGAAATGGACAAGTACTTTGTGGATAGAGAGCATACTCCCCGTGATGAATTCGGTGAATGGAACTTTGAATCCTTAGAAGCAGTGAACAGTAAAAAACTATCTGACGATATCCAACGCCTGATCGCTGGGGAAACGGTCCAGCTACCTCATTATGATTTTCAAACCGGTGAAAGCAGCCAAGGAGAGACGGTCCAACTTCGACCAGGCCAGATCATTATTTTGGAAGGAATCCACGGGCTTAACCCTGATTTGCTTCCGGAATTCCCCCAATCCTGCACATATCGTATCTATGTCTCTGCTTTAACTCAGCTCAACCTGGATCGCCACAATCGGGTCTCCACTACCGATACTCGTCTAATTCGCAGAATTGTCCGGGATGCAAATCAACGTGGCTACTCTGCCATGGAAACTATCAACCGCTGGGAATCAGTCCGGCGGGGAGAAAAACAATTTATATTCCCCTACCAGGATAACGCTGATGCCATGTTCAACTCAGCCCTGGTGTATGAAATGGCTGCGCTCAAACCAGTAGTTGAACCGGTTCTCCGTCAGGTTCCTTCAGATTCTATAGAGCGGATTGAAGCTAAACGATTGCTGGCATTCCTGGAATGGTTCCTGCCATTGGATACCGAAATGATTCCTGATAACTCCATCCTGAGGGAATTCATAGGAGAATCAAATTTGAAGGATTTCAACCTTTGGTAGCAATAAGGATAAGATCACATAACTAAAAACTATAAAAAAAGGCGTTAGATAAATATCTAACGCCTTTATATTTCAGGTTACTTGCTTATAAACGAGGAAATCTACGCAGAATTGTCGCGGTATCGGGTAGAGCCACTCGCTCCCCATAACTCAGGTCAGATAGCTCGCCACCTTTCCGTTTCTCAACATCCTGATAGATATACAAAAGTGTACCTTTTTTGGCGTATCGTTTGTTCACATAAGCTTGCCCCAAGAAATAACCTTCAGAATCATTGGCACAGCTGGTCACCTTTCCGATCACCCTACCCTGCTCGTCCATAACCGGGTCACCATAATGAGCTTTCCGGACTCGTTTTTCGCTGAAGCGGAAACGAACGATCACATGCTCGCGAGCTTCTTCCTTAGCCAGATAAGCCTTGCGCCCGATAAACCAGGGTTTATTCACCTTTACGTAAGAACTAAATCCTGCTCCGCCTACGCCAATATCCAATTCTCCAGCCATCTCATGGCCATAAAGAGGAAGTCCAGCTTCTGTCCTCAATGAATCCCGTGCTCCCAGGCCACAGGGTTTAATGCCAAATTCTTTCCCGACCTCCAGCAGCTTTCGGAATAGCGACTCCACCTTATCAGGATGAACAAATAACTCATAGGCAAACCGTTCTCCTGTGTACCCGGTCCTGGAAACAACCAGATCGTATTCTTCATTTTTCACTTCGCACAACTCGGACCATCTCAAGTGGTTGATCTTCCTGGTATCATCTGCATTAAATCCCAACGCGAGAAGAATATCCCTAGATCTGGGTCCCTGTAAAGCGATATCCACACGCTGGTCAGCACCTTCCATGGGG
>Ga0209013_10004736_pt1 | contig 11873 bp, 8 predicted proteins | sample Cruoilmetagenom2_FD_187291 | JGI IMG/M metagenome (GOLD analysis project Ga0209013, IMG submission 187291) | Oil polluted marine microbial communities from Coal Oil Point, Santa Barbara, California, USA - Sample 2 (SPAdes) (version 2) | ecosystem: Environmental > Aquatic > Marine > Oil seeps ...
AGACAACTTTGCTGAAGAAGTAATGAGCCAAGTTAACAAAGGTTAATTTTAAACGAATATATGATTACTCCGGGGAGCACGATTTTGTGTTCCCTATTTTTCGAGAAAAATGTGTGATGGAGGCTACCCATGAGCGAACCACAATACAAACGTGTCGTGTTAAAATTAAGCGGAGAAGCTTTAGCCGGTGAACAAGGTTTCGGCCTATCCCCGGAAATTATTAAATCTGTTGCAGAGCAAGTCAAAGAAGTTGTCGATTTAGGTGTGGAAGTTGCCGTTGTAGTCGGTGGCGGAAATATCTGGCGTGGAAAAGTAGGCAGTGAAATGGGTATGGACCGTGCTACTGCGGACTATATGGGCATGCTGGCTACTGTTATGAACTCGCTGGCGCTGCAAGATTCACTTGAAAAGTCTGGCATCGAAACACGGGTCCAATCATCAATTGAAATGAGACAAGTTGCTGAGCCTTACATTCGCAGAAAAGCGATACGCCATTTAGAGAAGAAACGTGTTGTGATTTTCGCGGCTGGAACAGGTAATCCATACTTTTCAACTGACACAACAGCGGCCTTACGTGCAGCGGAAATTGAAGCGGATGTTATTTTAATGGGCAAAAATAATGTGGACGGTGTCTATTCAGATGATCCGAAAACAAATAAAGATGCCGTTAAATACGATAAATTATCCTTCCTGGAAGTCATCCAACAAGGACTGCAAGTCATGGATTCTACCGCTTCAACACTATGTATGGACAATGATATCCCACTCATAGTATTCTCGATTATGAAGAATGGAAATATCAAACGTGCTGTATTAGGGGAAACTATCGGTACGATCGTTAGGAGGAATACGTAATGTCAAAACAAGTGATTGACCAAACAAAAGAAAGAATGTCAAAAGCAATCCAAGCTTTAAGCCGTGAGTTGTCGACCATTCGTGCAGGACGCGCAAGTTCTTCATTATTGGATAAAATAACGGTTGATTATTATGGCGCACCTACTCCAATCAATCAAATCGCTGGAATCGCAACACCTGAAGCCCGATTGATTACAATCCAACCTTATGATAAAACTGCATTGGGTGATATCGAAAAAGCCATCCAAAAGTCCGACCTTGGAATATCTCCTTCTAATGATGGAACGATCATCCGCATTGCCATTCCTGCTTTGACTGAAGAACGTCGTAAAGACCTTGTGAAACTTGTCAAAAAAGAAGCGGAAGAAGCAAAAGTTGGCATCCGCAACATTCGCCGGGATGCGAATGAAGATTTGAAGAAATTAGAGAAGAAAAATGAAATCACAGAAGACGATTTACGTGGATTCACTGAAAACGTGCAAAAGTTGACAGATGAATATATCGTTCAAATCGATCAAATTGCAAAAGATAAAGAAAAAGAAATCTTGGAAGTATAAGTTTCCGAACTTTTTTTCGAAAAAGACGTTCCTATAACTAGGACGTCTTTTTTTTGCGATAAAGCAGAAAATCCCAGCAAATTTTGATATGATAAGAAAGATAGCAATCCGATAAGCACGTAAAGTGGAGGACGAAAGATGTTACATAAACTCATTCGGAGAAAATCCGAACGACAAACTCAATCGCTGGCGGAGCGAATTTCGCAATCTAAAAAAGAACAGATTCCTGGTCACATTGCCATCATTATGGATGGGAATGGAAGATGGGCAAAGAAACGCGCACTTCCTCGAGTAGCCGGTCATCATGAAGGCATGAAAACCGTGCGGAAAATTACACGCCTTGCGAATGAATTAGGTGTAGGCGCCTTGACTGTATATGCATTTTCTACGGAAAATTGGAAGCGTCCAAAGCTTGAAGTCGACTTTCTTATGCGTTTACCGGAAGAATTCCTCGGAACATATCTTCCAGAATTAATTGAGCAAAATGTACGGGTAGTGATGATGGGGGAAAATGATACATTGCCTCGACATACACAAGAGGCTGTACGAAAAGCCATGCTTGCTACAAAAGAGAATACAGGATTGGTTCTTAACTTTGCTTTGAACTATGGAAGTCGTGCAGAAATTGTTCAAGCATTGCAAAAAATCTCGAAACAAATAAAAGAAGGCACGCTTGAACCAGATGACATTAACGAAGATTTGATCTCTCAGCATTTAATGACATGTGAGTTACCTGAACCAGACTTGCTTATTCGTACAAGTGGAGAGGTCCGTCTGAGCAACTTTATGTTATGGCAACTTGCTTATACAGAGTTTTGGTTTACGGATACCCTCTGGCCGGATTTTGATGAAAATTGCTTACTTGATGCAGTTGAAAGTTATCAAACCCGGAACCGTCGATTTGGGGGATTGAAGGGAGAAGAAAAGAATTGAAACAACGCATCATTACAGCTGTCATAGCAGCAGCCCTATTCATTCCGATAGTGATCTTGGGTGGACTGCCTTTTACCCTGCTAATGTACGCAATTTCAGCAGTAGGTTTATATGAAATATTGCGTATGAAGGGTCTTTCAATTTTCTCCATCCATGGGTTCATCACTTTATTTGCTTTGTTTCTTTTCTTGTTGCCAGATAGATGGACTATTCAATTAATGGAGACTACAGGTTATTCCAAAATAGATTTTGCACTTATTGCAGTTCTTTTATTATTAACTTATACAGTCATCGTGAAAAATCGATATACATTTGAAGATGCTGCATTTTCCATACTCAGTACTCTATACGTGGGAATTGGATTTTTCTATTTCATTGAAACCCGTCTGGTAGGGATTGAATATGTAATTTTTGCCCTGGTCATCATTTGGACGACAGATTCCGGTGCATACTTTATTGGAAAAAAATTCGGGAAAAGGAAACTGTGGCCTGATATTTCCCCTAACAAGACGGTTGAAGGATTCTATGGGGGGATTGGTACAGCTATTGTTTTTGCGCTGATTTTCCAATTGATAACTCCCATCAGTTCATCCTATACGATTTTGATAATCGTGACAGTTCTTGCATCGATTTTCGGGCAAATGGGTGATTTGGTTGAATCAGCACTTAAACGCCACTATAACGTCAAAGACTCCGGCAATATTTTGCCTGGGCATGGTGGAATTCTTGATCGATTTGATAGCTTATTATTTGTGTTACCGCTTTTACATTTCTTGCATTTCGTTGGTTAAGGAGATATGAACGTTCATGACAAAACATATAAGTTTACTGGGAGCAACAGGTTCGATTGGCATACAAACAATAGATATCTTGCGAGAACATCCACAAGAATTTAAACTAATGGCTTTTTCTGCAGGAAGAAATTTGGATAAAACAAGGGAAATTATCCGTGAGTTTACACCTTCTCTAGTTTCTGTTCAAGAAGAAAAAGATGCAATTCTGCTGAAAAAGGAATTTCCGGGCATTGAACTAGCATATGGTAGCACAGGGTTGATAGATGTGGCGACACATCCAGATTCAACTGTGCTAGTAAATGCTGTCTTGGGTAGTGTAGGTCTTGAGTCGACACTGGAAGCTATAAAACAGCAAAAAACAATTGCACTGGCTAATAAGGAAACACTTGTGACGGCTGGTCATCTAGTCATGGCTGAAGCAGAAAAATACAATGCACCAGTTTTACCGGTAGACAGTGAGCATTCTGCACTCTTCCAATCGATGAATGGCGAGAAAAGGAACCAGGTCAGCCGATTGATATTAACTGCCTCCGGAGGAAGTTTCCGGGATCTCACAAGGAAAGATTTGGAAAGTGTGACAATTCAAGACGCATTGAATCATCCTAACTGGTCAATGGGTGCGAAGATTACAATCGATTCAGCCACGATGATGAACAAAGGTTTGGAAGTCATTGAAGCGCAAGTGCTATTTGATATGCCATACGATGATATCGAAGTTGTGATGCATAGGGAAAGCATCATTCACTCAATGGTTGAATTCCATGACACAAGTGTAATGGCGCAACTTGGTACTCCAGATATGCGAGTGCCTATACAGTATGCTCTTTCTTATCCGGATCGTTTACCAAGGCACAATGCAAAACGTTTAAATCTTGTAGAAATTGGTAAGCTTCATTTTGAAGAGATGAATCTGGAACGATTCCACGCATTGAAACTAGCTTATGATGCTGGACGAGCAGGCGGAACGATGACTACAGTCCTGAATGCAGCAAATGAAGCTGCAGTTTCAATGTTTTTGAAAGGGGAAATCCGATTCCTTCAAATTGAAGAATTCATTGAACGAGCGATGGACCAACATGAGATCATTGGCTCACCTGATTTGGAAACGATATTGCATGTGGACTCCCAAACGAGAAAAGCTGTGCAAGACATGTTAAAATGATGAAAGATTGAAGACAGCGCGACGCTGAAAAAAAGGTGGGACTTTATGGAGACAACCATTGCGTTTATATTGATATTTGGTTCACTTGTATTTTTTCATGAACTTGGTCACTTCATTTTCGCAAAACGGGCAGGAATCATGGTCCGGGAATTTGCCATCGGGATGGGACCGAAAATACTAGGAATTACAAAAGGTGAAACTCTATATACCGTACGCTTATTACCAGTAGGCGGTTATGTACGGATGGCCGGGGAAGACATGGACACAGTAGAACTGCAGCCTGGTTTCCGGGTAGGACTAGTCCTGGATAGAAATGAAGACATCATAAAAATTGTCATGAATCAAAATAAGCAGCAACAGGATATGCTGTTTTTGGAAACAGAGCGAGCTGACCTGGAAAAAGGCTTATGGATTGAAGGATATGATGAAGAAGACCGTTTGGTTCGTTACACCGTTTCCCGGAATGCGGTCATCGTTGAAAATGGCAAGGAAACATTGATTGCCCCTTATGATCGCCAATTTAATTCCAAGTCAATCGGCAAACGGGCAATGGCTATATTTGCTGGCCCATTGTTCAACTTTATTTTAGCGTTTTTCATCTTCTTGATGATTGGTTTGATGCAAGGCGTTCCAACGTACGAACCAATCATTACGGATGTTGTGGAAAATGGCCCGGCTCTTGAAGCAGGGATGCAAGACGGAGATCTGGTTACTAAGATTGATGGACAATCCATTGCTACCTGGCAGGAACTTGCTTCCAAAATTCAGGAAAGTGCAGGAAAGAGCCTATCCTTTGAATATGTAAGGGATGGTGAAGTTATCAATTCCACAATCACACCAAAAACTGTTGAAGTGGAAGGTCAGACCATCGGACAAATAGGTGTCTTATATGAAAGCCCTGTAGAAAAAAATCCGCTTAAAGCAATTGGATATGGTGCTGAGCAAACAATTTCATGGATAGGCAAGATTTTTGAACTGCTTGGTATGTTGGTGACAGGACAGTTCACGATTGATGCACTATCTGGACCAGTTGGAATCTATAAAGCAACTGAAGAAGTTGCACAATATGGCGTCTTCAACTTGATGAATTGGGCAGCGATACTTAGTATCAATCTCGGGATCATGAATCTACTGCCATTGCCTGCATTGGACGGCGGCCGCTTGTTATTCTTCTTATTTGAAGCGATACGCGGGAAGCCAGTTGATCGACAAAAAGAGGGCATGGTCCATTTTGTCGGGATTATGTTATTAATGGTCCTCATGGTAGTTGTAACATGGAATGACATACAACGGTTTTTCTTTTAAATATGAAATCTACGGATGGTTTGAGGAGCATTTAATCTAATGAAACAAAGTCTAACATTTATCCCTACACTACGTGAAACGCCGGCCGATGCGGATGTTAAGTCGCATCAGCTGCTGCTGCGTTCAGGTTTTATTCGTCAAAATACCAGTGGTATCTATTCATTCTTGCCGCTTGGCAAACGTGTACTTCAAAAAATAGAAAGCATTGTTCGCGAAGAAATGGATGCCATCAATGGTGTTGAAGTACTGATGCCTGCAATGCAGCAAGCGGAGCTTTGGCAAGAAACAGGCAGATGGTATTCCTACGGTCCTGAATTAATGCGATTGAAAGATCGCCACAATCGCGAATTTGCTTTGGGTGCAACACATGAAGAAGTAATTACCTCTTTATTGCGTGACGAAATTAAATCATATAAAAAATTGCCTTTAACATTGTATCAGATCCAAACAAAATTCCGGGATGAAAAACGACCTCGTTTCGGCTTGCTTCGTGGTCGTGAATTCCTGATGAAGGATGCATATTCTTTCCATGCAACTCGTGAAAGTTTAGATCAAACATATGAAGATATGGTCAAAGCATACACAAATATTTTTACTCGTCTTGGGCTCAACTTCCGTGCCGTTATTGCAGATTCAGGTGCAATCGGTGGGAAAGATACGCATGAATTCATGGTCCTTTCTGAAATTGGTGAAGACACAATTGCTTATTCAGATACCTCGAATTTTGCAGCCAACATTGAAATGGCGGAAGTGAGCGTTTCCTATGAAACGTCAGCTGAAGAACAAAAAGAAATGGAGAAAATTGCTACACCAGACCAAAAAACAATCGAACAGGTTGCAGCATTTTTGAATGTTGAAGCTGAACGTTGTATTAAAACACTGGTTTTCAATGTTGATGGGGAACTGGTTTTAGTACTTGCTCGTGGCGACCACGAAATCAATGATATAAAAGTTAAAAATGTATTGGCGGCTAAACTGGTTGAATTTGCAACTGAAGAAGAAGTTCAAAACTTATTGCAATGTGAAGTTGGATCACTCGGACCGGTGAGAATCCCAGTTGGGGTTAAAGTAATCGCGGATCACGCTGTGGCAGCAATACGCAATGGCGTTGCCGGTGCCAATGAAAGTGGTTTCCATTTGACGAACGTCAACCCTGGACGTGATTTTGCAGTTGACCAATATGAAGACTTGCGTTTCATCATGGAAGGTGATCCATCACCGGATGGGAACGGTTCGATTGTCTTTGCAAAAGGAATCGAAGTTGGACATGTCTTTAAACTGGGGACAACCTATTCAGAACCTATGAACGGGACATTCTTGGATGATAATGGCCGGTCCCAGCCTTTCATCATGGGATGTTATGGGATAGGGGTATCACGTGTGATGGCAGCAGTAGCCGAACAGTTCCAAGACGAAAAAGGTTTTATCTGGCCAAGTGCAGTGTCACCATACGATGTCCATTTAGTACCGGTAAATATGAAGGATGAAGCACAAGTCGAAATGGCCGATGATTTGTACAAGCTGATGAAATCTTATCGCTACGATGTACTTTATGATGATCGTGCCGAACGTGCAGGCGTGAAGTTTGCCGATTCAGATTTAATTGGATTGCCAATTCGGATTACAGTAGGCAAAAAAGCTACTGAAGGTTTAGTGGAAGTGAAAATCCGTAAAACTGGTGAAACATTTGAATGGAAAAAAGAAGAGATTCTGGACCATCTTCAATCTTTCTTTTCAACTTTAAACAATTAATATAAAGGAGGACCTTGATATTGGGTCTTCCTTTATTTTTCGTATTAGTGAAGGGGGGCAATTCTTGTGAGTAACGAACAGGATGCCAGAAGACGGCTACAACTTTTATTACAGCAATTGGAACTTACCGCTGACGAATACATGATTCATTTTGAATCCGCGGCATTAAGTCGCATGACTGTCCATAAAAAAGAGCGCATATGGCGTTTTACAATTCAGTTACAGCAAATACTCCCATTTGATATGTTCCAATTATTCCACATGCGGATACGAGAAAAATTTGCAGGTATTGCGGATGTCAAATTATCATTTCAGTGTGAACAGCCGCAGGTCCAAGAGGATATAATAGCTGCTTACTGGCCTTACATCTTGCAAGAGATCGATGATATGTCGCCTCCGCTCCGTAATCGAATGCACGGGCAAGTCCCTGTTTTCAATGGTCAGACAGTACTGTTTACTTGCACGCACGAGATTGAATACCGAACATTAAAAGGGAAGTACGCCTCGAAAATATCAGATATCTATGCCTCATATGGTTTTCCCGTTTTGCCATTCGACTTTAAACTGATCGAAGAAGAAGAAGGAATTGCAGAAGCCCAACAGGCGTTTATGGAACAGAGGAGACTAGAGGAAGAAGAACTCGGGAAAAAAGCGCTGGCTGATATGCAAAAACGTGAAAAAGATCGACAATCTTCAACGGGTCCGACTTTGAATGGACCTTTCCAACTTGGGATCCCAATTAAGGCGGATGAGCCAATTCTGGAAATTAGTAAAATCCAGGATGAAGAGCGTCGCATCACCATCGAAGGTTTTGTATTCGATGTTGAAGTGAAGGAATTAAGAAGTGGACGCTCATTATTGACTGCTAAAGTCACAGATTACACAGATTCGATCCTTGTCAAAATGTTTTCGCGGGACAAAGAAGATGCGGAATTAATGGGACTGTTGAAAAAAGGGACATGGTTGAAAGTTCGGGGATCCGTTCAAAATGACACATTTGTCCGCGACCTTATCATAATGGCGCAGGATATGATGGAAATCAAAGTGGACACAAGACGTGACACAGCTCCGGAAAATGAAAAAAGGATTGAACTTCATCTACATACACCGATGAGCCAAATGGATGCAGTATCATCGGTGGATGCTTTAGTGAGCCAGGCTGCAAAGTGGGGCCACCCAGCCGTAGCCATTACCGATCATGCGGTGGTTCAATCATTCCCGGATGCTTACGCTGCAGGCAAGAAACACGGTATCAAAATCATTTATGGCTTGGAAGCATACATGGTGAATGACGGTGTGCTAATTGCGTATGAAGAAGAACACCGTGCATTATCAGACGCAACATATGTCGTTTTTGACGTTGAAACTACGGGCTTGTCGGCTGTTTATGATACGATTATCGAGCTTGCCGCGGTCAAAATTAAAGATGGACAAGTCATCGATAAATTTGAAAGCTTTGCCAATCCACACCATCCTTTATCCGCAACGACGATCGACTTGACAGGCATTACCGATGATATGGTCCGCAATGCCCCGGATATTGAAGAGGTCATCAAAAAGTTCCATGACTGGATCGGTGATTCGATTCTGGTTGCACACAATGCTTCCTTCGATATGGGCTTTTTGTATGTAGGTTATAAAAAATGTGGACTTGAGAAAACCATACATCCAGTAATAGATACATTGGAATTGGCACGTTTCCTGCACCCTGAGATGAAGAACCATCGTTTGAACACAATGGCAAAAAAATTCAATATCGAACTTACCCAACATCACCGTGCCATCTATGATGCGGAAGCTACAGGTTACCTTATGTTGAATTTATTGAAAGAGGCTGAACAAAAAGGCATTCACTACCATGATGAATTCAATCACCAAACAGGGAATGGAGATGCTTATAAACGCGCAAGACCTTCCCATTGTACACTGTTGGCTACAGATGAAACTGGGTTGAAGAATCTGTTTAAACTGGTCTCTTATTCACACATGAACACATTTTTCCGTGTTCCCCGCATTCCACGTTCCATGTTGGTCAGACATCGACAGGGTTTATTGATTGGCTCGGGTTGCGACAAAGGAGAAGTGTTCGAAGGGTTGATGCAAAAATCACCCGAAGAAGTCGAAGATATTGCAAAGTTCTATGATTATCTGGAAGTTCATCCAAAAGAAGTATACGCGCATCTAATCGAGATGGAACTCGTAAGGGATGAATGGAATCTTGAAGACATTATCCGCAAAATGATCAAGCTTGGCAAAAAAGTGGACCGTCCAGTTGTGGCAACAGGGAATGTACATTACGTGAACGAGAACGATGCGATTTTCAGGCAAATCCTTGTTGGGGGTCAAGGTGGTGCGAATCCACTGAACCGACATAAACTGCCAAAAGTCCATTTCCGTACCACGAATGAAATGCTGGATGCCTTTGCCTTTTTAGGTGAAGAAACGGCGAAGCGGATTGTTGTCGATAACTCGCATGAAATTTCAAGTAGAATTCAAGATATCAAACCGATAAAAGATGATCTTTATACCCCTAAAATCGAAGGGTCGGATGAAGAAGTCCGGTTGCTCAGCTATAATATGGCAAAACAAATTTATGGGGAAACCCTACCAGAAATCGTCGAGGCAAGAATTGAAAAAGAGCTGACCTCGATCATCGGGCATGGTTTTGCGGTCATCTACCTGATTTCACATAAACTGGTCAAAAAATCTTTGGATGATGGATATCTTGTAGGGTCCCGGGGCTCTGTCGGATCGTCTCTGGTGGCAACACTTATGGAGATAACAGAAGTTAACCCGCTGCCACCGCATTATATTTGTCCATCCTGCCAGAAAGCGGAATTCTTTGATGATGGTTCCGTCAGTTCAGGTTTTGACTTGCCGAACAAAATGTGTCCGGATTGTGATACCCCTTATAAAAAAGACGGGCAGGATATCCCATTCGAGACGTTCCTTGGTTTCAAAGGGGATAAAGTACCCGATATTGATTTGAATTTCAGTGGTGAATACCAATCGATTGCGCATAATTACACGAAAGTGCTCTTTGGGGAAGACAATGTCTACCGTGCGGGAACAATCGGCACAGTTGCCGAAAAAACAGCCTATGGATATGTCCGTGGATATGCAAATGACCACAACCTTACAATCCGTGGAGCCGAAATCGATCGGCTTGTACAGGGTTGCACAGGCGTCAAACGTTCCACGGGTCAACATCCAGGTGGGATTATTGTAGTTCCGGATTACATGGATATATACGATTTTTCACCTATTCAGTTCCCGGCTGATGCACAGGATTCAGAATGGAAGACCACACACTTTGACTTCCATTCGATCCATGATAATTTATTGAAACTGGATATACTGGGACACGATGATCCGACAGCTATCCGAATGCTGCAAGATCTATCTGGAATCGACCCGAAAACGATACCTACCGATGACCCGGAAGTCATGAAGATTTTCAGTGGTACAGAGTCACTCGGGGTGACCCAGGAACAGATAGGATGTAAGACAGGGACATTGGGGATACCGGAATTCGGGACGAGGTTCGTTCGCCAGATGCTTGAAGAAACGAAACCTTCGACCTTCTCAGAGCTAGTCCAAATTTCCGGACTTTCACATGGAACGGATGTATGGCTTGGGAATGCCCAGGAACTGATTCAGAATGGTACCTGCCAGTTATCGGATGTAATCGGCTGCCGTGATGACATCATGGTGTACTTGATCTACCAGGGACTTGAACCGTCACTGGCATTTAAAATCATGGAATCGGTACGTAAAGGTAAGGGATTGACACCTGAATTTGAAGAAGACATGAAGAAAAACAGTGTACCAACATGGTACATCGAATCATGTAAAAAGATTAAGTACATGTTCCCGAAAGCCCATGCAGCAGCTTATGTTCTGATGGCTGTCCGCATTGCATACTTCAAGGTTCATTTCCCAATCCTTTATTATGCTGCTTACTTTACAGTCCGGGCATCCGATTTCGATCTTCACGCAATGACAAAAGGTTCTGCTTCAATCCGTGCGAAATTGGATGAAATCAATGCCAAGGGACTTGACGCTGCACCTAAAGAGAAAAGCTTATTGACCGTGTTGGAAATTGCTCTGGAAATGTGTGAACGTGGATACCACATCAAGAAAGTGGACTTGTATAAGTCGAAAGCATCTGAATTCGTGATCGACGGAAAAGGTCTGATCCCACCTTTCAATGCGATTCCAGGTTTGGGGACCAACGTTGCGAAAGCGATTGTTGAAGCCAGAAAAAATGGCGAGTTCTTATCCAAGGAAGATTTGGGACAACGCGGGCGGGTTTCCAAAACATTGCTTGAATACATGGATCAACTCGGCTGTCTGGAAGGAATGCCAGATGCAAACCAATTGTCCCTGTTCTGATGGAAGTTTGCACTGCACACGTTCGTATGGTATGATTTGTATAACAAGTTGTTGATAGATTTACGGCAAAAGAGTGGGATTTCCCGCTCTTTTCTGTTTGTTTTGTCGAAAAATAAGTTG
>Ga0209013_10004737_pt1 | contig 11872 bp, 7 predicted proteins | sample Cruoilmetagenom2_FD_187291 | JGI IMG/M metagenome (GOLD analysis project Ga0209013, IMG submission 187291) | Oil polluted marine microbial communities from Coal Oil Point, Santa Barbara, California, USA - Sample 2 (SPAdes) (version 2) | ecosystem: Environmental > Aquatic > Marine > Oil seeps ...
AATAAGTATCACATTTGGTGTGCTGGTTATCGCCAGCATGGTTTTAGGAGCCTGCGCGCCAGCGGCAACGCCCACGCCCGAAACGATCATCGAAACCGTGATCGTCACCGAGATAGTCGAAGGCGAAGTGGTTGAGATCATCAAAACTGAGATCGTCGAGGTCATAGTCACGCCTGAACCGGAAGTGATAGAGGAAGTACCCACTGTGTACTACAACTGGAGTACCGAACCTCCGCAGGCCGACCCGGGATTGGCGACCGACACGACTTCCTCAAACCTGATTGGTTCCATTTTCACGCCCCTGACAGACATCGATGATGAGACCAAGGAAGTTGTGCCGGCGCTGGCCGAGAGCTGGGAAGGCTCTGAAGATGCCACTGTATGGACCTTCCACCTGCGCGACGATGTCCCCTGGGTGCAGTACAACAATATCACTGACGAGATCGAACAGATCCTGGACGAAGATGGCAACCCACGCATGACCAATGCACACGACGTGGTCTACGCCATCAAGCGCGTCTGCGATCCGAATACCGCTTCGGACTACGCCTGGCTGCTGTACACTATTGAGGGCTGCGCAGCGCTCAATGAAGCCGATCCTGAAGCGGACGACTTCCAGGACCTGTATGACGCCATGGCTGTGGAAGCCCTGGACGATTACACGGTGCAATTCACCCTGGAGTTCGGCGCTGGTTTCTTCCCGTCAGTGGCTACGATGACCCAACTCTTCCCGGTGTACCAACCGGTCGTCGAAGAATTTGGCGATCGCTGGATCGAGCCGGGCTTCATCGTCACCAACGGCCCTTACGTCATGACCGAGTGGGTTCACAACGATCACCTCACTCTGGATAAGAGCCCCTTCTGGCCGATGTGGGGTACGGACTACGCTTCGGGCAACATCGAGCGCCTGTACGGGGTCACCATCGAGGAGGACTCGACCTCCTTCGCCATGTACGAGAACAACGAGCTCGACTCCTCGCCCATCCCCCTGGATCTTATCGACTCCGTGAAAGCCGACCCGGTGCTGAGCGAGGAATTTTATAACGCTCCCGAAAACTGCACCTACTACTACGGCTTTATCACCGAGAATGACCAGGTTAACGATGTGCGCGTACGCAAGGCCCTCTCCATGGGCATCGATCGCCCGACGCTGGTCGAGAACGTCACCAAGGGCGGCCAGATCCCGGCCAACACCTTCACCAACCCGCTCAACTTCGGCCACGCAGCCGAGGATCCGGACATCGCACCCTGGGCTCTCACCGAGGAGAAGGGCGGTACGGGTTACGCGGCCGCCGTGGAGCAGGGCAAGGCGCTTCTGGAAGAGGCCGGTTACCCGAATGGCGCCGGTCTGGACATATTGCTGATGCACAACGTCAGCGAGGGTCACGCCCGCATCGCCCAGGCCATCCAGGCCATGTGGCAGGAGGCTTATCCTGAGGCGAACTTCTCCGTCGAAACGCAGGAGTGGGGCGTCTACCTGGACACCATCCGCGCCACAACGGCCATCGAGCAGGTTCCGCACGTCTTCCGTCTTGGCTGGTGCGGCGACTACCCGCACGCCAACAACTGGATGCTGGAAGTCTTCCACCCCGATAAGGGCGCCAACCGCATCCGCCTGAGCGAGGATGACCCGCAGGTCGGAGCTGCGATAACGGAATACATGGAAGTCACCGAAGCCGCCCAGACCGCAGGCGAGGCAGAGGCAAAAGAGCTGTACAAGCGCGCCGAGCAGCTCTTGATCGACGAGATCGTGGGTATCGCGCCCATTTACTACTACACCACGGTGGAGGCCACCAAGCCGTGGCTGACGCGCTCTTACGATCAGATTAAGCTGCATCTCTTCCAGTGGCAGCTCGATCAGGAGGCCCAACAAGCCGCAAAACAATAGTAACTAAACTACCGGTGGCTGTGGGCATGGATCCCACAGCCACCAACCCCTCTTTTCGGTGTCTTTATGGGTAGGAAGGAGTAGAGACAAATGACAAGGTATATTATTCGGCGCATCTTATGGTTTCTGCCCGTCCTGTTTGGCATTGCTCTGGTGACTTTTATGCTGGCGCGCGCCATGCCTGGTGGACCCTTCGATTTCGCTGGCGACCGCACCATACCTCCCAGCGTGGTGATAAATCTGGAGCGCAAGTACCATCTGGACTGGCCTGTCTACAAGCAGTTCGGCGCTTATCTTTGGGATCTCATGCGAGGAGACCTGGGACCGTCCTTCTACTACCGCGCCCTCACAGTGAATGACATCATCAAGCAATCCTTTCCCGTTTCTTTACAATTAGGTGTATTATCCTTGATGCTGGCGTTGCTCATTGGGATCCCGTTTGGCATCTATGCAGCTCTCAGGCACAACACCTACGCGGATTACAGCAGCACATTCGTGGCTGTTTTGGGTGTGTCGATCCCGAACATCGTGCTGGGCCCCTTACTCATCTATCTATTTGCCCTCAAGCTGTCGTGGTTCCCTGTGGCGCGTTGGGGCGCTGATTACACCCAATTTACCCTGGGATTTATCCCCCCGATGACCGCTAAATTCTGGAGTCATGCCGCCTTGCCGACCATTGCCCTGGGTACGGCGCTATCTGCCACCATCATGCGGTTAACACGGGCGAGCGTGCTGGAAGTCATCCGGGAGGATTACATTCGTACTGCCCGCGCCAAGGGTTTGAGAGAGCAAACCGTCGTCGTCGTCCACGCACTGAAGAACGCATTGATCCCGGTCATCACCATCCTGGGTCCCCTGTTTGCCGCCGTGGTAACAGGCACGTTCGTGGTCGAGCAGATTTTCGGCATCAGCGGGATGGGCCAGCACTTTATCGACAGTGTCAACAATCGTGACTATCCAGTCGTCATGGGGGTAACGTTGGTATATTCCGTCCTGCTGGTCATCTCCAACCTGGCAGTCGATATCACCTATGCCTGGCTGGACCCCCGGGTTCGTTACGACTAGGAATGAGCGTAGTATCGGTTTTATCTAGGTCTAGGAGACTTTTATGACTGTTGAAACAACGCCCCCGAGTGTGGCCCGCTTGCCGGTAGAGGAAGCCGTATCGGGGCGCAGTCCCATGTCGGATGCCTTTCGGCAGTTGCGTAAAAACCGCATTGCAGTGGTGAGTGGAATTTTTATCATCGTTCTTATTTTTATTGCCATCTTCGTCGATACGGCTTTATTTGCTTTCTTCACAGGTGCGGAAACCCGACCACTCATAGCGCCCTACCATTTCGCGGAGGTCAATTTTCGCTATAACAACGCTCCCCCGCTTACGACAACCGATGACGGGAAGTTTTTCCTGCTGGGTGCCGATTACCTTGGCCGCGACGTTTTAAGCCGCACGTTGTACGGAACGCGGGTGTCGCTGGCTGTGGCTTTCGTGGCGGCTACCGTGAGCCTGATTATCGGTGTTGTTTATGGTCTTATTTCAGGCTACTCAAGCACCCGGGTGGATAATATCATGATGCGCTTCGTTGATTTCCTGTATGGCTTTCCCATCATCATTTTCATCATCTTGATGCAGGTCTACTTCAAAGCGCTTTCGCGGCGGGGTGGTGGTGAGGGCATCGCGGGGGCGTTAATCGGCATTGACAATGCCATGGGTGGCGTGTTCTTCCTGTTTATCGCCATTGGCCTCCTCAACTGGTTGGGCATGGCGCGCATCGCGCGTGGCCAGACCTTGTCTTACAAGGAAAAAGAATTTGTGGAGGCTGCCCAGGCTGTGGGGGCCAACGACCAACGCATCGTTTTTCGTCACCTGCTTCCCAATATCTTGGGCCCGTGCATCGTATACGAGACGCTGCAGATCCCTGCTTATATCTTTTTGGAAGCCTTTCTCAGTTTCATAGGTTTGGGCGTCAACCCACCCACCGCCAGTTGGGGGATCATGATTTCGGAGACCTACCAGGGTATGAGAGTTGTCCCCCACTCGGTCTTCGTACCGGCTGCCGCTCTTGTGCTGACAACACTGGCCTTCAACTTTCTTGGTGATGGATTGCGGGATGCCTTTGACACGCGCTTGCGCGGAGAATAACCCCCACAATTCCGAAAAAAAGTGTAAATTATGAAATGGCAAGTATTATCGGTTGTGATCGTTTTGTTGGTGGCTGTGGGATGCAGCGTTCTACCAATTCGGAAGGAGAAAATTGTCTTCGAATCCTATCGCGACGATGTGGCCGAGGTCTATGTCATGGATGTGGACGGTTCCAATCCGGTGAACCTGAGCAATCATCCTGCCTACGATGGCACACCAGATTGGTCACCTGACGGCCAGCAAATTGTTTTTACCTCAGAACGGGACGGCAACCCGGACATCTACGTCATGGATCTGGATGGCACCGATCCCAGGCAACTGACGCAGGGAGGCGGTTTTAATGTCGTCCCGGCCTGGTCTCCTGATGGTTCGCAGATCTTATTCGCTTCCAACCGTACTTATCATATTGATGTAGAAGGGGGTTATATCGAAGTTCCGGGTAACACCAAGCTGTGGGTCGTGGATGCGGATGGCAGCAATCCTGATCAGCTCACCTCGCAACTGGGGCTGGATCTGTATGGGTCCTGGTCGCCCGATGGTCAATCGGTCGTCTTCATGAGCGTGCGCGATGATAACTCCGAAATCTATCTGCTGCGACCGAACGGGGTCGAGGTGAACCTGACGAACAACACGGCTTCAGACTTGAACCCGGCCTGGTCTCCTGATGGCTCCAGGATCGCTTTTATGAGCAACCGTGAGGGGAATTCGGAGATTTACACCCTGGACCTGGAGAATGATACCCTGACCAACCTGACCCAGAGTCCGTCCAATGAGGGCGATCCAGCCTGGTCTCCGGATGGATCGAAGATTGTGTTTACTTCCGATCGGGATGGCAACATCGAGATTTACGTGATGGACGCCGATGGCGCGAATCCCCGGCGGCTAACCAACCATCCTGCAGATGATATCCACCCTCACTGGCAGCCCGCATCCTAATCCGATCACTCGCAGTTACGTTAATTTCAGACACATTCAGGTAAATACTTAAGTAGATCAAACAAGGTCATCTAAAATAACGTGGTGATGTCATTGCGAACGCAGCGGAGCGGAGTGTGGCAATCTCCCTCTTGTTGGTGAGGAGATTGCTTCGGTGGTAAAACTGCCTCGCAATGACACTATTTTAGGAAATTTACTTTGATTCACTTTAACACTTCGAAATGACTCAGCAATTAAAATGCAGCATACACCAGGACCCCGTACACGGCCATCGTGATGAAGCCGTCGACGATCGCAAAAATGGCCATGAAAAAGAAGATCGAACGCCCCCTTTCCCGGTAGGTGAAGTTCCAGGCAGCCAGTAGTGCCAGCCCGGCACTCACCAGCGGCACGCCTAATTGCAGAGGGGTTTTGAGCCAGGATGGGATGACGGGGATCCAGGCTGAAAAGGGCAGATAATTGAGCATGCCAGGCAGAACCCCCACTTTACTGATATAGTAGATCAGGAAGACCAGGATCAGGCTGATCATCACACCTGGACTTGTCAGGCGCTCAGACCCGCCTCTGATTCTGGATGTTATAACAAGCACGATAAACGCTGGCAGGGCCCATGCCAGAACAACCGGGAGCAGAGCAGCCCCTGATAAGAGCCCGAAGAGTGATTCGGCTGTCAGACGACCGAGATCATCCAGGGTGAGGTCGCTTAGAGCCGCGCCGACCTCGGGATCGGTGCTTGCAAAATAGATTGCCCAACCGGGAAGCTCGCCTTTCTCCAACCAGGTCAGGTATAGTTGCCCCTCCTCATCGCTGATTATGGCGGGAGAAGAAGAGCTCGACGGCGTGAAGCTGAGTTGCTGGTAAGAAATAGGATGACCATCCTGGAAGAATACCGCACTGACCTGGGGTTTCGTTTTCCGCATCAGATATCCCTGTCGAGTGCTCAGAACGATGACCAGCTCCTCTTCATCCGTAGGATTAGCCTTCACCTCGGTGATGTAGTTGCTGCCTCCAAAAGACCCTGAATCTAAGGAAACCCGCTCGCCGGCTTTCAGATCGCTGGTTGGAAAAACCTGGTAGGTAAGATCGTAAGAATATGGAACCAGTAGCTGTTGGTCTGCAGAAACCGTAGCATGTCTGCCTTTCTGGAAGTAGACATAGTAGGTCTTGGCGGTACCAGCTTCAAGACCGCTGTAGAGAATCTTGCTCCAGAAAATGTAAACATGCTCATTATCGAGTCCCAGGTGAGGTCCTTCAATAACCGTCGTTCCGATTACACGCGGCGCCGCTACGATTGACTCCCGTCCCGCAGGATAAGCTTGATCGGGATAGACCGCATAGAGGAATGGTTTCTCACCACCACCAGGTGGATAACGAGCCCAGATTGCATGCAGCGTGCCAGCCTTGTCGTACTGTAAATCGGGCATAATGCCTTCTGGGTCTATCAGGGTCGCTGCATCTGTCAGGTCGCCCGGCGGGAGGGCATAAATCCCGGGATCCTCTTGCGAACCTGCATACCAGACCGCGAGCGACCCGCTGCTGTTGCTCGTCACATCGAAATGATCGACAATCGTCTCTCCCGAAAGGAGATTGGGCGGGCCGAGCAAGGTCCCTGAGGTATCTAGCATTGCGCTGTAGAGCCCGTTATGATTGATCCAAAAGAGCTGCAGCAGCTCCCCATCCCAAAGTATCTGGGGCTTTTTGGAGCCGGTTAGTATGATCTCCCCGTAAGTTTGATCCCACACGACCTCCCCATGTCTATCGAAGGAAATCACGCGCAGGTGAGCGACCTCGTCCCTTGCGCTGATCAAGAAAATATAGAGCTGACCCTGATCGTCGTACGTGATGGGCACTGGGTCTCCGACGCGCGTATTGCCAACCAATTGGGCTCGACTCCACCCTGGAGCCTTGAGCCAGAAATGTTCTGGTTGTCCAGCACAAGCCGTTAAGACTACCGCCAGGAAAAGGAGTCGGCCCAGAATGTGAGGGAATCGCCAAGCTGTTGTCATGTATTTCCTCTGCATGTTTGTTTACTGCTTATGTTGCTAAATAGTATACTGGTAAAATCAGTGCCAGGTTTAATGTGATTGCTGGCTCTATTATATTGCGTAAATTAGGTGGAATAAGAGCATTTCAATACTATCAAATTGTGAACTTTACATGACATTGAAGGGTATGCATATAAATGGCAAACACCGAAATTCCTGGCTCGATAAAACCACGGAAGCCCTCTCTAAAACCCCCAATTCCCAGTTTTCTGGCTGACTTATCCTCTCTGCGAGAGCCCCTCCTAAACTACTTTGCTTTTCTGGGTCAACGCCTCGCATTTGGTATTTTTGTCCTGCTCTTTATCATCTTCCTCAGCTACCTGGGCATCGACATGGCTACAGGTACTGACTTTCAAACGGCCTTTCGTCAGGCCATCCCCGACTCCATCGCCTATATCGACCAGCTCTTAGATGGCGAAATGGGCCTCACCACTGCCGGTAGTGATACCCTCCTGGCTTTGCCTGTCACCCAGGTTATCCAAGAACGTTTGTTGCGTAGCATTGGACTGCTCACCGTCTCCTTGCTCTTCGCCTCCCTCGTCGGAATTACCCTTGGTATTCTTGCCGCCCGCAGCCGTCCCGAACGCTCCCTGGCAGTTCTAATTGCCTCTATCATCGGCATATCCATGCCCAGCTTCTTCGCAGCTTTCCTGCTCCAATGGTTCGTCATTTCGTTAACTCGTCAGGCAGGCAGAACCACTCTGCCCGTCGGCGGTTTCGGTTGGGATGCCCATCTCATCTTACCCATGCTGGTCTTAGCCATGCGACCAATCGCTCAAATTACCCGCATGACCTTCGTTTCTATTCGCGAAATCCTCTCCCAAGATTACATCCGCGCAGCTTATAGCAAAGGCCTTCACCGTTACCAGATCATGACGACTCACGTCATGCGCAACGCCGCTATCCCAATCCTTGCCACGATTGGCATCTCCCTACGGTTCTCCCTCAGCAGCCTTCCGGTTGTCGAACTCTACTTTGGTTGGCCTGGGGCTGGCTTCACTATGCTCAAGGGCATCGCCCAACAGGACGTCAACCTGGTCATCGGTCTGGCATTATGTTTCGCGATCTTCTTTATCCTCGTCAACACATTTCTCGACCTCATCTTCCGCTTGATCGACCCCCGTTTGCTGAAAAAACCCGAACATATCGCTTCCACCGAAAGACAGAACTTTTTTGAGACCATCCAAAATATCTGGGCAACTTTACGCTCTGCGCTTTCCAACAATCAAGTTGTCAATTTGTTTAAACGATCTTCCTCCCAATCAACCGAGGTACCATCCTACTCCAACGCCACTCTAAACCAGGCAAAATTACAGGTCGAAGTAGAGGAGGATTCCCCTCGCAACATAAAATCTGCCTGGTTGGCGCTCCTGCGAAACTTTCCTCTAGTTGTGGGTGGCCTGATGGTCGCCGGACTTCTGCTGATCGTCGTGATTGGTCCTCTCTTGGCACCCAACAGCCCCTTTCGCACCCAGGGTATAGTGATGATCGACGGGAAGCTGACAACCCCTCCCTTTCCGCCCGACGAAACATATCCCTGGGGCACCGATGCTCTGGGGCGAGGTCTGATGAGCCTCATCCTCTCGGGTGCTCAACAGACGCTCACCCTGGCTATCCTTGCTGTAGCAGCCCGTATGCTAGTCGGCATCGTCCTCGGCGCCTTCGCTGGTTGGAAAAACGGCAGTACGTTGGATCGCTTCATTGTTGGCCTGGCAGAAGTTATATCCGCCTTCCCAGCCCTCATCGCTACCATGATATTGATCCTGGCAGTCGGTATCCGCCAGGGAATGTCGGCCTTTGTTTTCGCGCTATGCTTTGTTGGCTGGGGTGAGGTTATGCTTTTTGTGCGCAGTGAAGTCATCACCATCCAAACCAAGCCTTTCATCGAGAGTGCAATCGCTGTGGGTTCGAACACGCTGCGCATCGTCAGCCGACATATCTTGCCCAATCTTTTCGCAGCTCTCATTTCCATCGCCGCCCTGGAGATAGGCGCAGTGCTCATACTCCTTGGCGAGCTGGGCTTCATCAGCATCTTCATCGGCGGTGGCTCACAGATCGCCCTTCCATCTATGTCCGTACACTATTCTGACGTACCTGAATGGGGAGCACTGCTGAGCAACCTGCGCCTCCTGGTTCGGAGTTATCCCTGGACAGGTCTATACCCCATGTTGGCTTTCTTCTTTGCCATCTTGAGCTTCAATCTTTTTGGTGAAGGTGTTCGCCGTTTGATCGAAGAGGGTAATCCCCTCCTTAACCGGATCATCAACCGCTACACAATGCTGGTCGCGATAGGGATAGTCCTCGGCTACACCTGGATCAGCGCCAATTCGGGTGCCGCACCGTTTTACCGCCAGCACGCCTTGGAGTTCAATGGTGAGCGATCGCTGAGACATGTCGAGATTTTTACCCAACCCTTTATGGACGGTCGCGCCCTGGCTACCCCGGGCATGGATTTGGCAGCTTTATATACCGCCATCCAATTCGAAGAATCAGGCCTGCAACCTGGTGGCGAAGACCATTCCTATTACCAGGAACGGTTACGATCGTTTGAGAGGCTGGATAGCGTACCCGTCTTGAAGATCCCGGATGGTGGCTCAGACCTTGTTTACGGGGTGGACCACGCCGCCTTTCCCGGACTTAACTTTACAGAAGGTGAAGCAAATGCTCCAATCCGTTATATCGGTTTAGGCGAGCAAGCAAGCGTCCAGTCGCTAGGCTGGTACTCTTCTTACCCGGATCTGGATCGCGCTGATTATTCAGGAGAGATTTTACTCACCCTGACGGAATGGGAGGCCCACTACCTGACCCGAGTCCCTAAAGATGGCTTACTCGTTGTAACCGATGATCCGGACAAACTCGCCAGGCGGTATACGCTCTCCGGTCGTTCAGGCAAGCGTTTGAACATATTCACTGGCGAACGATCGGGTGAAGAAACGCCCTATCTATGGATTTCCGAAGAGGTCGCTGATCGTTTACTGGCAGGTTCCGGATTCACAGTCAAGCAATTGCGAGATCAAGCCAGGGAGCTCGCCCACACACAAGTATTCGATATGCCGTTAGAGAGCAAGGCCAGCATATCCATAGAGGGAACCCTGATCGAAGACTGGCCAGTAAAAAACGTGATTGGCCTGATACCTGGAACCCACGGATGGGATAACTGTGCCGATTGCCTGGGCAAAAAACTTATCGTCGTCCTGGCCCAATACGATAATCCGCCGATAGGACCAAGAGGCTTTTTTCCTGCAACGAACGACAATGCTAGCGGGGTGGCTGTGATGTTAGAGGCGATCCGGATACTGCAAGAAACGGAATACCAACCTTACAAATCCTTCCTGTTCATTGCCTATAGCGGCGAAGGCTTGGATGGAGGTAAGCTTGTTTCTGAACCAGATGTAAAAATGTTCTTACAGGCGAACCCAGCGTTCTCTAATTTCGATCTGGAAGCCATTGTGAAATTGCGCGGTGTTGGTGGTGGTGAAGGGGAACGCCTCGAGGTTTCAGCCGGAGGGAGTTTGCGCCTGGCAGAGCTATTTGAAAAAGCCGCCAGGCAAATGAGTGTTCGGGTTGTGCGTGCCGACGAATCGATTGACATCGGCCTTATTTATGATCAGAGTAATCCCTTCCTGGAAAGCGGGCAAGAGGCTCCAGTTTTGCGCCTGTATTGGGAGGGATGGGAGGAGCACTCTCGATTGCCAACAGATACCTTGGAAAATATATCGGTTGCAAACCTCGAAGATGCTGGTCGCACTCTGGCACTCTCCTTAATGATCCTTGGCCGCGAGACAAATTATTAGGGCCTGATGCTAAATCTGTCAACAAATATTGGATGGATCCTGCGAATTCAAGAAGACGACACACCAGGATTAAAGGCCTTGGCTCTGTGGGATATTGAACCCGAAGAGCTGGACGGGTACTTCACATGAAATGCGCGCATTAGTGGCTCAATGTCAATTCAGCGACTGCACACACGTACATGAACCCGGCTGCGCGATCATAAAATGAGTTGAGCAGGGATTGGTTCACCCCAGCAGATACGACTCGTATTTACGGCTGCGTTTTGATGGGGAATAAAACCTGAATAGCTTTCGGTTATAATGAGTTTGGTCTTGTCAAATTTTGGCAAATCAGTGAAAAAACTGAACTTTTAACTGTTGATTGGAGTAATTAGATTAAGAAATTCGGTCATGACCAACATAGCAGCAAGTCCTAGCGACCACGATCTAATCATTCAGGTTCAGGCTGCTGTGACTTCAGAACCCGAGCGTACGGAACTCTACGAAAAGATGGAAAACAAATTTCCAACTTTTGCTGGTTACAAACAGAAAGCTGGGCGCGTAATTCCTGTCCTGACACTTTCGCGTTTATCGTAGGCGATGTGCCACCCTATCAGTATGCCTTAAAACAACACTGATTTGTCCGCTTTCAAATGGTACTAAAATTGGGTCCTTTACACTACCAGTATTTCCCAAAATCACCGTGATATTTTTATTATCAAATGATACAAAATTCAGGCCTTTACAATTCGTATCTTAGAACCGTTTTCTTATAAACGAAAAATGGCTGCCCCAAAATAAATTGGGCAGCCATATGCTTGATTATCGAAGTCACTCGAAAGATTAGCTCATGCTTGATTTTCCGTTTACGAGTATCAGGTTCTAATCAAATGTCGCCTCGGCACTCATTCCCCAGCGTAAGCCAATTGGAATCTCTAATAACTTTAATTCAACAATAAAATCTTTGGAATCGTTGTTGTTGGTGTTCGGGGTGATTCTGGTGACAACTCCGATTACAAGACCCCCAGGTAGAGCTTCAAATGTGACCTTGGCATTATCACCAATGTTTATGGTTGCGACATCAATTTCA
>Ga0209013_10004738_pt1 | contig 11868 bp, 7 predicted proteins | sample Cruoilmetagenom2_FD_187291 | JGI IMG/M metagenome (GOLD analysis project Ga0209013, IMG submission 187291) | Oil polluted marine microbial communities from Coal Oil Point, Santa Barbara, California, USA - Sample 2 (SPAdes) (version 2) | ecosystem: Environmental > Aquatic > Marine > Oil seeps ...
AGCAAATGGCGGAATCTTCTACCCTGTTGCTTGCCCTGCAAAGGCTTAGCAGCCTTTTTTTTGGTTATAGTTCCGTAAAAAAAACATTCGATGGAGATCCCACGGTGAGTATTGGGCTGGCATCTTATTCGCGGGATGCTGCCCATACGGAAGCCTTGATAGACAAAGCAGAAGAAGCCTTGCGGAAGGCCAAACTAATAGGGAAAGATAAGGTCTATTATTTCGAAAAAGAAGACAGACCGGTGAGAGATGATCTCCCCAAGGTATTGGTCGTGGATGACGATCCGGCCAATGTAAAATTATTGGAAGCCTTACTTCGGCCGTTAAATTATCAGGTTTTCAAAGCGTTTAATGGGATAGAGGCGCTATTAATGATAAAAAGGATGGATTTCGATCTGGTATTATTAGACATTATGATGCCGGACATGGACGGATATGACGTGTGCCGACGTATTAAATCGACTCAAGCCACTCGTCTCATTCCGATTATCCTGGTAACCGCTTTAGATGACCTCGACGCCAAAGTGAAGGGAATTGAGGCCGGAGCGGATGATTTTCTAACCAAACCCCCCAATAAAACAGAACTTCTTGCCAGAACGAAATCTTTGATCAAGCTTAAAAGGCTAAATAATAGCTTAACCAGCATTGAGCAGGTCCTTTTCTCACTGGCCAAAACGGTTGAAGCCAAGGACACCTATACCCACGGACATATCGAACGCGTATCCAATTTAGCCACATCACTGGGGAAAAATATGGATTTAAGCGGAAATGAACTGAAAGCCCTGAGATTTGGTAGCGCCTTGCATGATATCGGCAAAATTGCCGCACCTGAAAATATTTTACACAAACCGGGCCGCTTTGACGCCAACGAATGGGAAGTCATGAAAAACCATCCTGAGGAAGGTTGGAAAATCTGTATGCCTTTAAAAGATAACCTGGGTTCGGCGCTGGATATCATTCGACATCATCATGAAAAGCTGGACGGCTCCGGGTATCCAGATGGTTTGAAAGGTCAGGAAATCTCCACAGTGGTCAGGATCATGGCAGTGGTGGACATCTATGATGCCTTGATCACGGATCGACCCTACCGCAAAGGGATGACAAAAGAGAAGGCGTTTCAAATCCTGCGCGAAGAATGTGAGGACGGAAAACTGGATAAAGATATTGTCGAACAGCTAATAAAACAGGTTGAATGAACTGACAGCCTCTGATAAATTAATTTTGGGTCTTCTCCCGATTAGTTGGAGTATAAACAAAAATAATTCGTCGATTTTCGGCAAGCTAGACCGGAAGCGCTACTTTGAAGGTACATCCCTGATTTTTGCCCTTGCTTTCAACCCATATTTTCCCATGATGTGCTTCAACCGCCATTTTACAAAAAGAAAGGCCCAGGCCGGCGGCGCCGCAACTAATCCCCTTCTTCTTGCAATTGGCCTGCTCAAATTTCTCGAATATTTTTTCATGGAATTCAGGCGCCAAGCCATCCCCATTATCTTTCACACTTAAACAAATACCTCCATTTTGTTGATTGGGATTGATCTCAACCTCAATTTTACCACCATTGGGCGTGTGTCGAAGCGCATTGCTCAGCAAATTGGTCATCACTCTTTTCAATATGCCCGAATCTCCTTTGATATGTGTTTCACCGGAATTTTTTAAAAATGTTATATTTATGTTATTTTTCTCCATGATCTGTTCCAATGACTCCATGGTTGTTTGGACCAGCGTGTCTATATTGATTTCTTTATTTTCAAGAATTAGCTTCCCTTCTTCCATTTTGTGTATATCTAAAAGCCCACGGGCCATTTCCGTGAGGTCGGTAGTGACATTCAGACAATTGGAGATATGGCTGTTCATTTTAGATTGGTGTGACCCAGCCTCAAATGACATCAGTTGTAAATTACCTGAAAGCATCATGAAACAATTATTCAAATCGTGAATGATCATATTTGTCAAATTATCTTTTGCTTTCTCTAGTTCTCGCAACTTTTCATTTTTTTGTGATATTTCATAATAACTCTTTAATAAATCGTCGTGATAGGATTTTATACGCAATAACGACTTTACCCTGACATGTAATTCGGTTCTATCCAGCGGCTTGCAGATAAAATCGTCGGCGCCCACCTCCATTGCCTTGACCTTATGTTCCTTATCTGTTAAAGCCGTTACCATAATGATCGGTACATCTTTAAATGTTTTCTTGTTTTTCAGCCTTCGGCAAACTTCAAATCCATCGATGCCGGGCATCATCACATCCAATAAAATAAGGTCGGGTATCATCTCGTTTGCAATTTCTAATGCTTCATCGCCACTTTGTGAAGTAATAAAATGATATCCTTCCTTCATGAGCAATGCTTTTATAAGCTTCAGATTTGTGGCTTCATCATCGACGATTAGGATCGTTTGTTTCGGCACGCTCGCCTCCTTTTGCCGTTGCTTTCTGTTACCGTCTGCTTTTAAAAAATCGATGTAAACTCAGACAAATTATTAAATATATTTTGATATCGACTTTAAAAAATTTCTAGTTTTGATGGGCTTGGTAATGTAACCGGCACAACCAGCGTCTATCGCTTTATCCTCATCTCCACTCATCGCATAGGAAGTGACGGCAACAATCGGTATATCTTTCAGATTTTCATCTTTTTGTAATAATTTCGTGGCGGCTAACCCATCCATTCCCGGAAGTTGAATATCCATAAGAATTAGATCCGGAATGATCTCATGGGCCATCTGGATGCCTGTTTCAGCATCTTCCGCCTCGAACGCATTATATTGACCAATCTGAAGGAGGCTGCAGATTAATTTTCGATTTAACTCATTGTCTTCAATGATTAAGATCTTTTCTTTTCTCATGATGCGATGCCCTGTTTTATTTAGTAGTTTGGTAATATAAACGTAACCGCACTCCCATTTCCAAGGCCTCGACTTTCGGCCCAAACTTTTCCGCCATGAAGTTCCACAAATTGTTTCACCAAGGCCAGTCCCAATCCCGTACCCTGGTATTTTTTGCTGGCTGAGCTCTCAATCTGCATGAAGGGTTGGAATACTTTTTCTAAATTTTCCGCAGATATCCCAATACCGTTATCTCGGACCGAAATGCCAATATAGGTTTTATGGCTGGCGGTCTCTTTGCCGTTATCGATCTTGGTATTCAGAATGGATCCATTATGCCCTTTTAATTTATTATCCGATTGAATCAGATGATCGGCAAAAATCTTTATCTCTCCACCTATGGGTGTAAATTTTACCGCATTTGATAAAAGGTTATACAAAATTTGTTTAAATTTTCTTTGATCCGCCCATATATACTCAGGGCAACCATCAATTTGTACGCTGGTATCGATATGTTCATTTATTGTTTTTTCTTTTACCATCAACAAACCGTTATCGAGCTGGGTTGCCAAATTTATCTTTTCCAATTTTACTGATTGCTTACCCGCCTCAACTTTCGAAATATCAAGGATATCATTTATCAGGGCGAGCAGATGTTTGCTGCTGGATAATGCGTCGTTTAAAAATTCTTCTTGATTTTCATTCAAGTCGCCGAAATGTTTGTCAACGACCATCTCGGTAAAACCGATAATATGATTGAGCGGTGTTCTAAGCTCATGACTCATATTGGCTAAAAATTCACTTTTGGCCTCATTCGCCTGCTCGGCGATTTCTTTGGACCTTATTATTTCCGCTTCAAATTTCTTGCGTTGACTGATATCGCGGGTTACGCCGATAAACCCAATCAACTGATTATTCTCGCTTAGGAGGGGAAGATTGGTTGCTTCACAAGAAACGATCGAACCATCTTTCTTCATCATCTCAATTTCAATGGGTCTGGGATGATATTTATTTTCGGCTACAACTGGATTCACATCCCGGATGACATTAAGTATCTTTTTATAAGAGGATGGCGTTAATATCTTTTCAAGTGGCGTTCCCATCGCTTCATGAGTTGTATAGCCAAGTATAAATTTGATTGAAGGGCTGACAAAAGTCGGTTTCAGGTCCTGGTCCATTGTCCAGACAATATCAGATATATTTTCTGCAATTAACCGATATTTTTCTTCATTACGCCGTATAGATTTTTCGATTCGATCACGATGAAGAAGCGCGCCAAAATTCCGCGCGGCAAGATTGAGGGCTTCCCTTTCCGCTGACGACCATTCATGCTTAGATCTGGAGTCGTGAAATCCCATCCAGCCCCACAAGGTTTCTTCTCTGAAAATCGGCGTCACAAAAATGGATTTTATTCCTGCTGCTGTTAAGCTGGATTGTTCGCTTTCGTTAAATTCAGACAGATTACCCCAAATCGCTTTTCCCTGTCTGAATCTATCCATCCATCTCGGCGAATAAAATATATCCGATAAACTCTTAGTATATTTCAGGCTATTTTCTCGGTCGGTATTAGCCTGATCCGTCCATTCATAGTGAGGAGCAATAGAAACTGGAAGATCTTTCACGGTTTTGTCTGGAAAGACATATGCGTGGTTTACAGATACAGCTTGACCGATCCGTTTTAGGATATCGCTGACGTAACGCTCCCAGTAAGAACTGGTCATAAACAGCTGAGCGGCGAAACTAACCGCCTCGAGAATCGCATCACGGCGATGCAACCTTTCCTCCGATAGCTTACGTTCGGTAATATCCAAATATACATTTAAGGCACCTTCGATAAGTTCTCTGTCTTTTTCTTGGAAAGGTGTGTGGAGGCGCTGATCTTCGGTTATATTTCCAACCAACAGAGCAACATTTCCAACCGGATTAAAGGACCATAACAGATGGGGTACGCCGGCCATCTGACGGAGAAAGTCAAGGCTGGGATTGATAGTGCTTTTTGAGTTAACAAAGCAGTACCTACAAGGGATCTCCTGAATATTGATCCGTTGCGGAACCTTGTTTTCAAATCCCAAATAGCTTATCGGTATAAAATAACCTTTCTCCGGCATATAACTGAATAAGATTACGCGGTCGACATTTAACGTAACGATTAACGTTTTTAAAAACCTTTGGGTCACTTCATCAGCAGAATCTGTGTTGATCGTCTCTTGATGGGCCCGACCGATGAGGCGAGCCAGTACGCGGCTGCGGTTCCGATCCCTTAGTATCTGGGTGTTTTCCCGCTGCAATCGCAAAATCCGTTTACCCAGATCATTGCATTGTTGCTGGTAGAAAATATTTTCTTTGTGAATGTCCGTCACCGGTTATCATCCATAGTAAATAAAGTCAGTACACCGGTCCAATCCTGTGGGCGTGTACGACCCAGCAAAGGGGCGAGTTCCACGCCGGAATAAAATCCTAATAATGGAAACTCGTTTCCCAATTCGGTTCTTAAAATACTGGCATCCTCAACTTCGGAACCTGTAAACGCGCTGCTTCTTCCGGCACAATCGATGTACAATCCCCAGACAGGTTGAGTTGAACCGACCGATGCTAGTAATTCCTGAGTCCTCTTTTTCACGGATTCCAGCATAAGGGTATTATCTCGGGTCATGATCTGTATCTTTGTGCCCACCTGAAAATCGGCTTCAAACATGATCACGGAACCATTTTCGGGGTTGGTGGATACAATGAGCCGGTTAACATAGACTGATTCATCAAAAGGCGCCAGCAAATCGCCATGCTTTTCACCCAATGTCATGATTAATGAAATATTGTCTTCATTCATGTCACTTGATTGTTCCCCCATGATGTCTCTTAGTACCTCCAAGGCCGGTCTACCATCGATTTCATATATGACGGGACCATCGGCCTTGGTAATTTCCATGAAGGCACTCAAGGGGACGCAACCATCCATTTTTATGGTTGCCGGGGATAAACTCGGCGGTAACACCACGGCCACCGCGGATTGCTTAACCGTCTTGCTTCCATTAAAAACATAGCTATCAGTCAACTGAAAATCCGCCACTGTTCCCGCACCCACAATGTTGACCTCCTTGTTTGCCAAGCCATCATAAAGGCCATCGAGTAGTCTACTGGCTGTGTTTAGAGTGGGTGGTGGGCCGCCGGACCTAACCGTATCATAAAACAAAAAAACATTATGGCCCGTTCCGACCATTTCCTTAAGCTGACTGCCTAATTGCTGTCCGGCTTTAAATTCCCCCTGATCTAACTGATCTACAGTTAAAATGACCGGTTTAGGTATAGGTGAGCTGAAAACCGTTACGGCACATTCGTATCCAGTGTATCCAAGATAATCGTTGGTGATCGTTCCGACGGCGGAACCACCTACTATTTCCACTTCGCCAATTTGATCACGAAGTCCGTTGAGGATGGTATCAGCGTCATGCCGCCCCCCGCTAAAAGCGATCGCCCAGGTAATCGATGGATCAGATTGGAATGCATCCAATGCCATTCTTCCCGCTTCTTGACCGGCTTTAAACGAATCGGAATCATTGCTCCAACCCGTCGCCAACATGGTGTCTTTGCCCATAACTCTTGCCTCCTGTGCATATTAGTTTTTAGCCATCTTTCACGAATCCTGCGGTGCTTTTTCATATATTTCAGCCAAACGATTCCCAAACAACTTTACCAGTTTGAGTTGAAGATCAGGGTTCAATTTCATCTGTTCCCAGAACACGTCCCTTTCGATCACCATAAGGTCCACATCCGTTTTGGCGATTGCATCCGCGTTGCGAGGCTTATCGGTGAGTAAAGCGATTTCACCAAATATTTCATGCTGTCCCAGCTCAGCCAGGACATAGACATCCTGATCTCCGGGGCGACGTCCGGGCCTTGAGATGCTCACCTGTCCATCAACAATAACGTAGGCGACGTCATTTAATGTATCTCTCTCGATAATTTTCTCACCGGCACGGTACAACTCCCGGTCAAAGGTTCTCAGAGAACCCTGAAAACCCTGAAATTCAGCCATTTTTAAGAAGAGCGGATCAGCTTTGGCGATTTCCAACTTCATTGGTAGGACATCTACGCCATGTTTCTGATCATGAAAAGGCGAATCAATTCGTTTCAGGCCGATATGTTTTAAGAGGGATTCCACTAACGGGTTGATGGCTGCGACAACGTAGTCCATCTTTTTTGAGATTGCCCAATAAACACCCATACTGAACATCATGAAACATAATCGGTGCAATTTTCGGAACTCTCTTTCAATACAGAGCATGCTGGCCGTAACGATTCGATCCGTATCGTTGGGAAGATAGGGGCGAAAATCGAACAAGTCATCTGCGGATGTTCCCCCATGGGACCATTCGGTCAGTCTCAGCCCCCCAACCACCTTTCTATCAACCATTGCGACGATGTTGGCAGTGGTGGGAAAGGAATCAAAACGATCAAAAATGCGACCATCGGTCCCTGTATTCAGATATTTTTCTTGCTCAACGAAGACCCGGTATCGTGTTTCAAACAGATCATTTAATTCGGTTGGTGTATTGGCAATTTTTACTCTTATCGGCATGCTATTTTACCTCCTTACTTTTGCGAGCGAATTTAACATGGACATCTTGCCGATTGTTGTTAGTTTCCGAAAGAAGCATTGACAATTTTTAAGGGCGCCCGGATACCGTCCCCATCCCGATTTCCATTAAAAACATAACGGCCCGGGGATAGGATATTATCCGGATCCATCACCTTTTTCAATTGGGTCACAAGGTTGTCGTAATCATCTCTGGCCGGGGGGATAAATTCCGTTGATTGAATACCAAGACGGTAGGGAAAATATCCCTCTGCCAGCATGGCCTTAAACATTTTATCATGGCAGGCCATCGCCTTTTCATCCTCACCTTGAACCTCCCGATCGTAGACAATGGAAGGAAACATATATACTGCGCGCTCCGAAGGAGAGATAAATGCAATATGCGGTTCAAATTCATATTCCTTGGCGATTTGCGTAACGATATCAATTGCCCGCGTGATGTGTTCACCCTGGAAAGGAACCACCGGACACAGCCAGATTACCCCGCAGCGGTCCCGGTCCGGATCCATGTTTTTCGGCAAAGCGGTCTTTTTGCGCCAGTAGGTGCTTTTGGTACTCCTTGCCGTGGGATATCCTAGAAAAATGGATTCGCTGTAGAGGTTCCGGACCACTTCCTCAACATCAACTCCGGTTATCTGCTTAAGCGGGCGTTGGGCCCATTTCAAAAATCGCGATTTGCTTTCATTAAAAAAGATGAGGCGATCCACTTTTCCCCGCAGTTTTGTTTTGACAATCCGGCGATCGGCATTTGCATGCTGTTTGCTGGCAGAATAGAGCCCCCCCACACCGATCCACTCGCTATTCCCCCACGGCGATTTGATTTTCTTCAGATGCCCCAGAGGTAGTGGCGTTCGACCGGAGGTCAGATTCCAGGGATATTGCTGTTCAGAAGCGATCATTTTGTGGGAATTCCACAGGGCCAGACAATTGCTGCGGATCACACCTTGAGCCTGGAGTTCATGTAAGGCGTCAACGAGATCCCGCAGTCCATCCATATTTTTTACAGTGAGTAAAAAGGATTGAAAATGATTTGGCTTGGCCATTAACCAGAACGTCATCTGGGTAACAACCCCAAGGTTGGACTGGGAAAACAGACCATCCAGGCATGGGCCGACACCCCACCGGGTGAGCTTGGACACCTTTGTTCCGGAAAATCTATCAAACCCGGTATGGATGCATTCACCGTTCGGGAGCACCACTTCCATGGCACAGGCATGGGAAATCCGCTCTCCGTAAGGCCCCACGCCATCTCCCCGTTCAAGTGCATTTCCCACCAGGCTGGATTCCGGATGACCTCCGATCACGGACAGAAATAGAGAAGAACCCTTAGCACGAAGATAGTCGGAAGCCTGACGGAAGGTGACCCCCGGTTCAACCGTCAAATAGCCGAGTTTTTCATCATAATCGATAATGCGATTTAATCGACCCAATTCCATCAAGACGCTATGGTCCTTTGCAGGTACCCGTGATCCCAGGCCCCAATTTTTCCCTTTGCTGATGACGTATACGGCTTGCTTGAATTGACGCGCGATGTTCATACACTTTTGTACCTGCGACCGATCCGCAGGGTGAATGATCGCGGGCACCTGTTGTACTGTGGCGAAGGTCGCCGTTTGTGCCATCTTTGTCGTCTCTCGATCGGTGATGACGGCCTCGGATCCAAGGGCATCGGTCCACGCTTCTATTGCTTGTCGAAAACTATTCATGTTTGTTGTCCTGCCGCATGTACTTAAAAAACAAATATTTGTATTCTAATTACAATAATTAGAAACATTTGCGTATCGACTTATAAAATAATAACCATGATCATGGTCTCTATTTCAACATTTGACAGAGTTAGTCCCGAAATTCATTTACAAACTAATCCAATATCATTGGAAGTTCTGCAAAAGCCATGCCGTATTAATACAAAATATGGATATGCGTTGCCGATATCGTTTGAGAAAAGCCAACAAAGGAAACAGGACATAAGATGGTGCTGGGATTACAGGCGGGCGACAAGGAGTCGGTCTCGAATTGGCGTGAAATTTGCATCGATTTAGAGATTCGGGGATTATAGCGTCAACATGTACCCCTTGGGATCATGGATAGTCTGCCGGGTTTAGAATAAATAGTGGCCATCCTGACGAACGCATCTGTATCCCTGTGATCAGATCGGAAAATGATAGCTTTACGAGCCATTATAGGCAGCTGGAGCCCCTAAAAATAAAATATATTACACCCAAATCAATGAATAGATTAAAACAGCTCGCCGCCAATATTATTTCCAGTGGGTATCTGAACAGAATCGATACCGAATCGCTGCGAAAAATCATTCTCATGAATATTGTCTGCATAACCGGGGTCAGTGTCTTGATTCCCATGGGTAGTTTGGCATTTCTTCAACAAAACACTTATCTCGGTCTGTTTGATTTTATTATGGCGGGCATCCTGATATTCAATTTAAACTATCTGAGACTCACCGGTAATTATACTTTCGTCAGCTATTTCGGCATTGTTGCAGTCATGGGATTGTTCTTCTATCTATTGCTTACCGGCGGCATTAACAACTCCGCCTTTGTATGGTATTACACGTTCCCCCTGTTTGCCATGTTTCTGCTGGGCACCCTTAAGGGCACCGTGGCCAGTTTGGTGCTGCTTATTTCGGCTATCATTTTCTTTGTCATCGAACCAAAAGGTCATTTTTTTGCCACATATTCAACTGATCTTAAGATACGATTTATTCCTTCATTTTTGGTCGTCGTCGCTTATTCTTATCTGTTTGAATTTATGCGTGCTATGACCCAGGGAAAGCTCGTTTTAAAAAATAACCAACTAAACAAGACCGTTGACGAACTTGATATTTCAAGGCAAGCGCTCGAGAGGGCTCAACAAAGTTTAGAATTAAAAGTTAAAAAACGCACCGCAGACTTGAATAAGGCGAATACGGAACTGCACATGGAAATCGTTGAAAAACAACGCGTGGAGCAGGCGCTTCATTCTTCCAACGAAAGATTCATTACCGTCCTAAACAGTATTGATGCGAATATTTATGTAGCGGATATACAAACATTTGAAATCCTGTTTATCAACAAAAAAATGGCGGAAGTTTTCGGTGAAAATCTTATTGGTAGCACGTGTTGGAAGACTATTCGAAATAAAAGTGAGCCTTGCAGAGATTGCCCTAATGACAAACTCTTTGACTCGAACGGACAACCCAAAGGGGTGTATATCTGGGAAAATGAGAATCCCAAGACAAAAAAATGGTATATCTACTATGACCGCGCCATTCGTTGGACAGACGGTCGCTGGGTGAAACTTCAGGTTGCCACGGATGTTACCGACCGCAAAATTGCCGAAGAGGCCATGATAAGGCTAAATGAAAAATTAGAAAAAAGGGTTGCCATACGTACCTGGGAAATTTCACAAACGAATAAAGAGTTGCGTGTAGAAATCATGGACCGTAAACAAGTGGAAGCGGAACTGAAAATTGCCAAAAACATCGCTGACCGTTCCAACCGGGCCAAGAGCGAGTTTTTGGCCAATATGAGCCACGAGCTGCGCACGCCACTTAACCATATAATCGGTTTCACCGAAATTATTGTGGATAAATATTTCGGTGAATTAAACTCGACCCAAGAAGAGTATTTGAATGATGTTATCCAAAGTAGTCAACATTTGTTGTCACTCATCAACGATATTTTGGATCTTTCCAAGATAGAAGCAAGAAAGATGGAACTTAAAATGTCCGACATCAAGTTGGAGCCAATATTGGAAACAAGTTTTAACATGATCAAAGAAAAGGCCCAAAAACATGGGATCCATCTTGCCGTGGAGGCCAATGATATCCCCGAGACAATTCGTGCGGATGAAAGAAGACTCAAACAAATATTATACAACCTTTTGTCCAATGCGATTAAATTTACCCCTGATGGTGGACAAATCAGCATGACTGCAGATTTGGTCAACTCACACAAAAAACCGTCACATCAGCTTCGATCTTTATTGAAACAGGTTGGCCATGACATCTCTAAAGAATCCATTTTTATAACCGTTTCCGATACCGGCATTGGTATTGCACCGGAAGATTTGGAAAGAATTTTTCTTCCATTTGAACAAGTAGAATCTAGCTTCAATCGACGATTTCAGGGAACCGGCCTGGGTTTGCCCATGACCCGGGATCTCGTCGAACTCCACGGTGGTAAAATATGCGCCGAAAGCAAAGGAGAAGGCAAAGGTGCCACTTTTGGTGTTATCATCCCGACTTGATGCTATGTCATGTTTCTTCAGGACTTTCGAAATACAAGGGCTTTTTCCAACATTCTTCATAGGAATGAAAAATGAATAGAATATCCAAACTTTTAACCTGCATACCATAACCAATCAAAATTACCGGATAACAAGAACACCGTTATTTTGCGAATATCTTGACTTAAAAAAACGTATATGAGATAGCTCATTAA
>Ga0209013_10004739_pt1 | contig 11868 bp, 14 predicted proteins | sample Cruoilmetagenom2_FD_187291 | JGI IMG/M metagenome (GOLD analysis project Ga0209013, IMG submission 187291) | Oil polluted marine microbial communities from Coal Oil Point, Santa Barbara, California, USA - Sample 2 (SPAdes) (version 2) | ecosystem: Environmental > Aquatic > Marine > Oil seeps ...
GGAGTCTCGATATGCCCGTAGAGCATCGTGGCATTACTTGGAATCCCAAGTTGGTGTGCTTCTTCCATGATTGAAAGCCACTTCTCACCCGAGATCTTTTCAGGACAGAGCTTTTCTCTCACACGCTCGCCCAATATCTCAGCTCCGCCACCAGGCATACAGGTAAGTCCTGCTTTCTTCAATCGCAGGAGGACCTTGCGTATCGAAACACCCTCGTGCTCTGCCATGTATGCGATCTCAACTGCGGTGAAAGCCTTGATACCCATAGCAGGGTAGCGTGTGCAGATCTTTTCAAGCATCTCTTCAAAGAAGGATAATTCAAGGCTCGGGTTGAGCGCACCGACAATGTGAAGCTCTCGCACATCCATATGGCTGGCTTCCTCCACCAAGGCAAGTATCTCAACAAGGTTCATGGTATAAGCATCATTATCCCCCTGCTCTCTGCGGTAAGCACAGAAGCTGCACTTTGAATCGCAGATATTGGTATAATTGATATGCCTGTTGACCGCAAAAAATACATACCCTCCTGTCCTCTGCAGGGAGATATGATCTGCAAGAGCCCCGAGGAGTGAAAGGTTCTTTGACTCAAGAACCCTGAGACCATCTTCTAACTGGAGTGGACGATCTGCAAGAACCTTATCGATCACAGGCTCGATCTCTTCATCTGATGAATGAACTAGGGAATCGCTCAAACCACTGGGGATCATCTAGCTCTATTAACAATATAGTCACAGAGGCTCTCAAGTTGCTCTCGCGACCCGTTGTCCTCAGCCATGTGAAGATACTCCATAGCAAGCGCTATCTGCTTGACTGCAAGATCCTGCGCATACTCAACAGAATCAGATACAAGATCCATTAACTCGCCATTATTACACAGAAGCATGTCACCCTTGGTCACTCCCCTGTTCACCGCGTCGATCAGCACGATCGAGGGCCTGCCCATAAACAAATCTTGTTTAACAGGTTTTCCAAGATTCTCTTCGCTCGATACACAGTCAAGAATATCATCCCGAACCTGGAAAGCCATCCCAAGATGATTCCCGAACTGTTCAAGACTCTCAATCGAATCATCATCACCTCCACCCACAACAGCACCCATAAACGCCGAAGCGCCAAAAAGCGCACCCGTCTTCATCAAAGCAAGATCAAGATAACTCTTCTCATCCACAGGAACATTGACAAGCTCTATCGCCTCGCCCTCGCCCATGAAGAAAAGAGACTTAGAAATCGCCTTTGTAAGACGCACATCCCCGAGAGCAGCATGCAAAGCAAGCGAAATCAGCAACTCGATCGTTAAGAGAGCAATATTCTCACCCCAGATAATATGGATAGTCTCTCGCCCCCTCCGCTTCTCAGCCTTATCGATAACATCATCAAGCACCAGAGACGAAGTGTGCACCAGCTCGGCAGAAACAGCAACCTTCTTAGCATCACCAAGGGAACCTCCAACAGCAAGACAGGAGAGCATGGCAACAGCAGGTCTGATACGCTTCCCCTTTGACTCAAGCCCATAAGCAACCGCATCAGCAAGTTCCTTCGGCTTGATCTTTAGAGTAATGCTGGCAAGCTCCCTGTCAAGCACATCCGAACACCTATCAAGAAACGTTATAACACCACTATCCCATAGGATATATTTTTCGGTCAAGCTATTTCACCTGCAAAAAACGACAAAACAACATCAACTACACTGAAGGTGCACATTCTACCAATGCTATATAGGGTTTTCTATAATCAGCAGTTCCCCGACTTCCCACCTGTATCTTAGAGTGTAGGTACAGGTTTTTTGCATGTGGCATTTGACTTGTGTGGTGAAAACGGTCAGTTCTTTAGTGTATTTGTGTCTGAGTGGTATGATTATTGGGATAGCTTGTTGGAACTGATTTTTTTAATTTTTCTTATTCTTGTTCTCCTAACCATTCAATACGCTGACCTTTGACGTTGAGGTTTGGTGAACGGCGTGCAATCCCTTTTATGAAGACTGGACTTTTGTCGAATATTCGGCATAGTCCGTTCATCGACTGGTTGCCGCTCTCGACCTCTTTTTCAAGTCTGATCATTGTATCTCTGATCTCTTGCTCTGTTCTGAACGTTAGCAGTATCAGGTCGCTCAAGTCTTCTAAGGAGCACTGGAAGTTGAGGTGAACCTTTGAGTAAGAGGCGTGGTATTCTTTATCTGGTGTTCTGCCTGGTTTGGGTATTCGCCATTTGCTCTCAACTAGACCGCTCTTTTTAAGGAGAGAGAGGCTCTCAGCAACATTGTTCTCTGACATACTTGATAGTTCTTCAATAGTTTTCCATTCGCCACCGAGGACGTCAAAAACCTTTTTGTGATGTTTGGATCCAAATATTCTTAGCAAAGAGATAAGTTCAGAGGGATCATTGATGATACGAGTTCTCTTACCCATTTTAACATAACCTCAAACATTATTTTAATTATTGCAGGCATTTAGTGACAGTTTGCACATCACTTCGATAAAGAAGTATAAACTTCGACATCTTGTCAAGTGTAGAGCAAATGCCTGACCAATACGTCTATATAGTGCTATACTCTGATAAAGATTTCTATTATAAACTCCTGTCAAGTACTCACAACACACTTTCTTTTCCCCACAAGGTCTCGTCCAGTTACATCTTCGTCAATGTTTATGTAGTATGAGGGTGAAAGTATTTCTAGTTATGACTGTGAAGGATGTTGCATCGGTAGGGGGCGGCAGGTTTGTCGTGGACGGCAGAGATTGAGAATGGACTTGAAACAGGTATCGTTGGCAGAAGGATAAAGTACTTCAGTGAAGTTGAATCGACGAATAGTGTTGCGACTGGGATGGCTGATGCTGGTGCTGCGGAAGGTACCGTTATCATTGCTGAGATGCAAATGCAGGGTAAGGGCTGGATGGGTAGGAGATGGATCTCTCCGAAGGATGGTATCTGGCTCTCAGTGATATTGAGACCAAGAATGTCACTCGCACATGCTTATAGGTTGACAATCGTGGCAGGACTTGCAGTGGCAAAGACGATCCGTGGCTATGGCATAGATGCCTGGGTGAAATGGCCCAACGATGTGATTATAGGGGGGAAGAAGGTTTGTGGTGTGTTAACCGAGATAGAGTCAGAGACCGCTAATCTTAGATATGCGATCGTTGGCATTGGGGTGGATGTAAATGTCGATACACAACTCTTTCCTGAAGAGATCAGAACCGGCTCCACATCAATAAAGGCAGAGCTTGGACACCCTGTGGACAGGGCGAAGTTTCTGCAACGATTGTTCGCGGCGCTTGAATACGAGTATCTTCGTGTTAAAGAGGATCGTTTCCAAGGTGTACTGAATGACTGGCGCGGCATGCTTGCAACAGTAGGAAAACGGGTGCAGATCAACACACCGATAAAGACGATATATGGGGAAGCGATAGGTGTGGATAGTGAAGGTTCGCTAATTGTGGAATGCAGAGGAGGGTTTCTTGAAAAGGTGGTGGCAGGAGAATGCATTCACCTGAACAGAGCATGAAAAAAGTGTTGTGCAGGGCGCTGGATAAAATATTGTTGGTGTGATGGATGAAGTATATTATTGATATAACTGTACAGTTAAAGGCAGGGATGCGCGATCCTGAAGCATCCACTTTACAAAGATCGCTTGAACAGATCGGTTTTGGAACGCACGAACTCACGCTTGCAAAGAAATTTCATGTAACGATAGATGCAGAATCAGAGACCGAGGCTGAAGAACAAGGTAGACAGATGTGTGAGCGATTGCTTGCAAACCCAGTGATCCACAACCACATCATCACCGTGGTGAAAAAGTGAGGTTTGCAATCATACAGTTCGGAGGCAGTAACTGTGATTACGACGTGGAATATATACTCACCAGCATCATAGGAATAGACGCAGACCTTGTCTGGTACAAGGAAAGGTTGAATGGTTACGACGGTGTTGTAATACCCGGCGGCTTCTCGTACGGTGACTACCTGCGAGCCGGGGCGATCGCGGCACGTACAGAGATCATGCAAGATGTAAGGAAGATGGCAGCAGCAGGAAAACCGATCCTCGGAATATGCAATGGATTCCAGATACTGACCGAATCAGAATTGCTGCCAGGCGCACTAATGCTGAACAATTACCCAAAGTTCATCTGCAGCGGGACATACCTGCGCGTGGAAAACGAACAAACACCATTCACAAACAGATTCAAAAAAGGAGACGTGATCCAGATACCGATCGCTCACATAGAAGGAAACTACTACACAGACAATCACACACTCCAAAAGCTCAAAGAAAGAAGGATGATAGCACTGCGGTACACAGATCAGATGGGTGAGGTGCGAGAAGATACAAATCCGAACGGGTCCGTTGAGAATATCGCAGGCATCCTGAACCAGAATGGAAACGTCCTCGGACTCATGCCACACCCCGAACGCGCATCAGAAAAGATCCTGGGTAGTGTTGACGGGCTCAAAATCTTCAAGAGCATGATAGATTATGTGGAGAAAAAAGCCATCGCTAACCAGCGAAACAGGAGCAAATGACAAAATAGCGACAAAAAAGCTACTTTTATGCACATCGAGAAAATCATCACTTCGTTCAGATTTACTCGGAGTAGAACCAGATCTTCGATCTGAATAAATCGGAAAGCCTTATACTTTCCTATTTTTATACTCAGAAAACACGAAACATTCCCACAAAGGATAAGTAAGATAATGGAATTAGAACCTTAACAGACCAGTCCCGTAGGGTAGTGGTCAATCCTGCCGGCCTTTGGAGCCGGCGACGGCGGTTCGAATCCGCCCGGGACTACCAACCAAACCGCTCCGATAGTGTAGCGGCCAATCATTTCGGCCTTTCGAGCCGAGGACTCGGGTTCAAATCCCGATCGGAGCATTGTAAATTTTTTTACACTCCTGTTTTTTGAATACCTTTCTGTCGTCAGGATGAAATGTGGAGAGCAACTTAAAATATTGGAACAAAGGCGCTTATACGGAACATGATGATCTCTGGTATATTCAAATCCTTTCCACATGGATTCATCTGCTAACGGCATCATCAGATCAAAAACCCATGCACTCGCATACGGTGGCGTAAAACACATTCATTTGCATGGCTTCACTCTCCACAATCTTGATTACTGCGTAATCAATAGTTGCTTACAGAGTAAACAACATACCCAAGTTCGTACTTGGCGGGATCGCCCACGTAGTTCAATATAGTTAAAAAACATAGGTTCTTTACTTACTTTCCATTAATTCGAACGGTTTTAATAATATTTTTTTCGCAAAACATAGCTCTGATAAGTTTAATGTCGTTTTTTTCATGTATAGCATATGTTTCGTACTTAACTATGACCTATCCACTTCAAATACACCTCTTTTAATTATCAGAAAGTATAGATGTGATGTTCCTTACTTGATTTTTTTCTACTTTAAATTCTGTATCATGCTACTGATAATCCAAGATGAGACAATCCAAGATGAGACTAACAACAACCTCACTCAAGTTTGACGGTATGTAAAAACCGATAACACTATATGGAAGTGAATAATTGAATAGGTAGCATAATTATGATAAGTACAAAGGCGTGTAAACTTGCAGGCATTGTCGTGATGCTGGCATTAGGAATGTCGGGATGCACTGAAACAACAACACCTTCATCAACAGACGAACAAAAACATATAACTACTCAAACGCCCATCGTTACAACAACTACACACGCGCCTATACAAAACCCTGCACCCAATACTTCTTCATTGGAGTCCAGAATTGAAAAATTGGAGTATAGAGTTTCAGAAACTGAAAAAATTATTGAGTATAATGGTCTTATGGAACAAGTCGATAAAGATTTGATACCTTCTCCTCCTTTCAGCATAAAAACACAATTTAAAGACAATTTAAGTTACTTTTTTGGAGAAAACGGCGAAGTAGAAATAACAGAGAAAAACGACGTAATACCAATTATAGCAACCTATGAAATAAACCACAACAACAACACTATAAAAATAACATCCAAAGGAAAACGATTTATAACCACTGATCATGATTATTATCATATAAGATTGTTTGAAAAATATATTGCCGCGGTATTTGATAATGGTTGGATACAATGGGTCGAAACATATGAAATAGAGACAAATACTTCCTCGGAATGGAAAAAATATGAGTAGAAAGATCAACAAAAATGCATACGACCTTGATTTTTTATAAAACTCAAAAGCACCATCATGCGCTAGCACCCCCATATAGTTGGTTTTACAGGCAGCGCATCGTATTCATCAGCCGCCGTAGATCTACCTCGCGAATCTCTTCCGTATACGGCTCACATATGTGCTCTGACTCATAGAATACATGACCGTACAATTCAATCGTTTGCCTTATTGTGTGTGCCTCATATTTTCACTTTCGCCGTTCCCGTTCCGTGTCATGTTGATTCTGATGTGATTCTACCACTTCCAACCGTATTTTTAGTGGTGGTTGTAAGTCCCAGATTCAAAAACGATAACAAGCACGATATTCAGGAAAGTCTCTAATTTATGTCGGATTTGATTTATCGAGGCTATTGATAGCGAATATTGTAGGTGAACAGATACACAATGTCTTCACACCCACCTCATCATAACGATTCTATGCAAAATTTTTTATTAATACTCAGTGTCAACGATTCGATAGTTATAAATATGACAATGTAAACTTGCTTGTGGGTTTGTTGTATGGCTAAACTTCAATTTCTGGTTCCGGTTGACGGTTCTGAGAATTCAAACACTGCTGTGAGGCATGCTGTGGAACTGGCTTGTAAGTATGGGGCAGACATATCAACGATGTTTGTGGTGGATAATCATAAATATCGGACGCATGACTTGGTTGAGATTGTGAAGCGTGCAGGTGCGGAGTATGTTGGTCAGATGCGGAAACTTGCCGAGGGTCATGGGGTGGTGATCAGATCTGCGAAGGTGCTTGTTGGGTCTCCAATCGAAGAGATACTCAAGGAGGCTAAAGCAATGGATGTTCTTTTGGTGATAATGGCTGCGTCAGGGAGTGAACATGTCGAGGCTCCATTTATTGGATCGGTTGCAAGTCGTGTGCTTCGACACAGCAGTTCTCATGTTTTGCTGGTACGAGAGACTGAAAGCATGGAGAATTATAAGGAGATACTTATTCCCGCTGATGGGTCAGAGGATGCTATGTACGCTGCAAATGCTGGCATGAGCCTTGCAAAACGATACGATGCTGAGGTTTGTGCATGCACTGTTGTTGATTCCAAGGAGGAGATCATTGGAAGGCATGTTACCACGCTTAAGGAGGTTGAGCGAGGTATGGTGCTTGGAGATACGACGATTTACCCTGAAGCTATAATTAAACGGATGCGGCAGCGTCTTTTGGATGAAGCTGCCAGGATTGCGGAAGAGGTGCGGAAAATCGCTGATGAAAATGGTGTTGTTGCAGAGATAATTGTGAAAGATGGAAAAACTGCACCTGAAATACTCAAAATCGTGAGAGAGAAGAATGTAGATCTGATAGTGTTGGGAAGCCGTGGAAAGAGTTCACTATCAAAGAGATTGATTGGCGCTGTGTCAGAAAAAGTGGCTTCCATGGCGAAGTGTTCGGTTCTTGTTGTGAGAAGTTCAAAGAGTGAAGGAACATTGCCTAAATGACTAATTGTTATGACATTGTTATGGCACCTGTGTAATGTTGATAGTTCAATCGATAGTAAGGATATACTGAAAAATCGAAAGGTATAAATCATAAAGAATAGTGAGTACGGAAGAAGTCGTTATAGGAGATAGTTTGAGGTTTTTGTTTTCAGGAGGTATAAAATTGGGACTTGAGACAGATAAGATTGCGATGGTATCGCTGGCGTTGACGATTGTGGTAACACTTGGTGCACTTCTGTTTTTGAGTGTGACTTTTGATCCTGAAAGAGATGCAGTGGTCGATCCTTCCGAGGCTCTCGGTATCTTTGATATAGTGCTGGTTTATCTGGTGGAATTGTGTGTTACTATCGGTGTAATTCTTCTTACGTTCCTCATGATATTTATGCATGCTAAGAGTGTCAAGCACGAACGAGTTTTGTGAGTGGTGATCATAATTGGATAAGCAGGTAGGAAAATTTACTTCAGAGCAGATCGTGACCCATGTTATTATAGGGATTTCGATAATGTTTTTATTCATCACAGGGTTGCCTCAGCGTTACCCTGAAAATCTTGGGTGGATAATTAGTACGATTGGTCTCTCAAAGGTTATGTTTATTCATCGATTGGCTGCGATCGGAATGCTTTCGTCCGCTGTTTTTTATGTTATAAATTCGATGCTGTGCTGGATCTTTGTTGGCAATAAGTATTTTAAGAAGTATATGCTGCCTATCTTTCCCACTCCAGGGGATATATCGGACTTTGTGAGTGATGTCTCTGTGTTGGGTGAGCAGAAAACTGATTATTATAAGTATAGTTGGCTTGAGAAGCTATCTCTCTGGAATGACATGGTTGTTAACTGGGCAATTATTGGTATAACTGGTATTGTGCTCTGGGCGCCGTGGTTATTTGCACCGTACATCCCAGCGGGATATTTGTCGATAGCAAAGTCGTTTCATAGTGGTTTTGCTGTGTTCAGCCTCTGTGTTGTTCTGTTGCATTTTTACATCGTTCATCTAACCCCGTCCAAGTTCCCGATGTCAGATTCAATGTTTACAGGAACTCTTTCCAAAGAAGAGGTAAAGGAGGAGTATCCGCGGTGGTATAGAGAACTTTCAGGTGAGAAACAATGATTAAAATTAGAAGTGTGATCAAGAAGATTGGGTTTCCACTGGTATTGATCTCAATGTTAACAATTGTTCTTGTTGAGATTGGTGTGTTGAACGGTATAGTTGCGACAATAGGTCTTAATATTGTCATGTTTTTGATATTGATACAGATTATAGCGATGCTCTATGGTTTTGCAAAATCACTGGTGATATTCCATAATTCTGAACAGCATCCAATGTATTCACCGGTTAGAACAGCTAAGATAGAGGAACAACGGTTGGAATCTGTGAAAAAAGTAGATTGAAACGAAAGTTTAATTTGTAAAATGTATATCTGGTGGTTTGGCAGGGATCAAATTGAGCAAGAAACGGCGTGACGTGTATGATTGAACTCAAGAAGATGTATGTGATAATTGCTGTTATTGTAGTGGCAGCGCTGATCATAGTAGTTGGTGGCGGCATTGATTATGGTGGGTACCAGGCACAGGCTGCACATTATATGTATGACAATTCATGGTCAGATGAGGCGTGCAAGAGATGTCATGTTGGTGTGTACGAGGATGTTCTTGGTTCGTATCATGTCCGATATGCCAGTGGAACGATTGTTTTGCCATGGGATCCATTGTTTTTAGATTCTGCTCTGAAAGAAGCTGATATGCGACTTGTTGAAGAGAATGCTGCCACGAATTGCACTGTATGCCACTCTAATAATACCAGCCTTGATGAAACTCTTTATTTGACAGGTCCATCGGATACCGCTTGTGCTAACGAGTGCCATTATACTGATGTTGAGACGCGGGCGGTGATGTGGTGCAGTGATGATTATGCCATATACGATGTTCACGCCGATGCAGACGTTATCTGCATCGAATGCCATACAACAGTCAATCATCAGATCGGTAGAGGCAATATAATAGATCGGCCGGACCCGTTTATGCTCATTGACCAACCCATAAAAGGGTGCATTGACTGTCACACAGGTGTCACACACGGTATGATTGCAGACGCTCACATTGAGAAAGTCTCATGTGAATCATGCCACACACCTGCACTTCCAGGTGGAGAACTGCCAGGCGGCAGCCCCATAGATTCGATTGACTATTCAGATGGTGAGAGGCGAGTCACGTATCATGTGAAGGATTTCAATCCCGCACTTGCATACTACAACGGCACACATGAGGGAATGCCGCATCCATCCAGTAAAGATGAACCTGGCGCGGTCTTAAAGCCCTTTAATGTGATAACCATAATATGGTGGGATGCGGGAGAGGATAGTTACGTTGTGAAGGATCCAAATTCAAGCTTGTATTGGGGCGTTCCGATTCTTCTCTCACATGTGCGGGCTGCAGATAGCAACAATGATAGTGCGGTGAGTATTGATGAGATGCGTGGATTCGACTCTGGTTTTGATGGAACACCTGATTATCCAGATGCTGTATTGCGGCAGGTGGATGTTTATTACTCAGTAAGCCACAACGTAGTTGGAGAGGAGAGTGCTCTCGGAACAGGTGCACTTTGGTGTGCTGATTGTCATGGTAACACCACAACCAGGATCGACTGGACGCTGCTTGGGTTTGAGGCAGACCCAGCGGAGACTGATCCACCAACAGATTTCACTACCTATAATATCACTGTGGAGACAATTCCTCCAAGGCCAAAGCCTGTGGAAGTGGAAAATGTACCCGGGTTATTCAATTCATCCAGATCCGGGGCGGGTGATTAAATGGCTATGTCTGATAGTGCGAAAAATACAATGACGGACAAAGAGAAGAATAATAATACTATTGATACACCAGAGGGGACTGAAGAGCACCGTGAACAGGTGGTAATCCCATTATTGCAGCATAGAGGCGCTGCGTGTGAACCACTCGTTGAGGTGGAGGATACAGTAGTGAGAGGTCAGAAAATTGGAGAAGGTGAAGATGGTTTTGCTGTATCAATTCATTCCAGTGTCTCAGGACGTGTGATTGCAATTGAAGATAGACTCCATCCGCATTGCAGTAAACAACCGAGCATAATTATAGAATCGGATGGAACCAGCGAATCAATCAAGTTTAAAACAAGCAAAAACCCGTCAAAGGCACAGATCTTAAATAGCTTGGAGGATGCGGGGATAATTGAACTCAATGGGTATCCTACCTACAATATTCTCTTAACAGAAAAAATAATTGACACTGTTCTTTTGAATCTAACTAACATTGGTGATGTGAGCAGTAATTGCACTGGTGAAAACATCTCAAAGATAATCGCAGGGGTTAAGCTCTTGATGACAGCATCCGATGCAAGCCAGGCAGCAATCATAGTTAATAAGAATAATAAGCAGATTGCCTCAGCTATTCGATCACGGTTGGGTGCCAATACAAAGGTCATTACAGTGAAGCGAAATTACATGCCATCGATGACAAACCTTCTTGCATACGATATGACAAGCATACGAATCTCGACTACAGGCACGCCAGCAGATGCAGGTGTAATAGTATCAAGTGCGCACTCTGCACTGGCGGTGGAGAGAGCCGTTCTTGAAGGCATTCCATTAATTGATGTCAATCTCACAGTCTCAGGAATGATCAGCGCGCCATGTGTTAAAACTGTGAGCATTGGAACAAGCTTCCATGACGTGGTGCAATCCTGTGGAGGATATGCGGGCGAACCAGGGAAGATTATAATGAACGGAATGCTCTCAGGAACAGCTCAGGTCACCGATGAGGTGTCTGTTATTAAGACTACAACCGAGATCACTGCCCAAGGCCCCCTTGAAGTACTGCGCGAGAAAACAGGCTCATGCGTTCACTGCGCCAGGTGTGTCGACGTCTGTCCGGTAAATATTTTACCAGGCAGGATAGCAGCCTTTGCAGATGTAGGCAAGTATGATGAATGTGAGAAATTGCATGTTCAGAGTTGTGTTGAATGCGGGCTGTGCGCCTATGTCTGTCCGTCTAGCAGGCATAATCTACAACTGATCAGATTTGCCAAGACGGCGCTGTTACAAGGGTTCAAAATCCCTGAGGAAAAACAGTATCCAACCATTAAACTGGGCTGTCAGTCATGTAATCACCCCTGTCACATGTGGGCACCACTCGATGGAATACCTTTGAAGGGAGGTAGTAAAGAATGAAACTTACAGTCTCGTATCCACCCCATATACGAGAAGG
>Ga0209013_10004741_pt1 | contig 11865 bp, 16 predicted proteins | sample Cruoilmetagenom2_FD_187291 | JGI IMG/M metagenome (GOLD analysis project Ga0209013, IMG submission 187291) | Oil polluted marine microbial communities from Coal Oil Point, Santa Barbara, California, USA - Sample 2 (SPAdes) (version 2) | ecosystem: Environmental > Aquatic > Marine > Oil seeps ...
TTCTTTTAATGGCAACTCAGTAGAATCAACAGGTGAATGATGTTTAATCGGGCGTTGCTAAATGATAATGAAATTCGCATTTAAAGTGTGATTTTAGAGGTTTTAATACTTGTCCTAAGTATTCCGTAGATAAATATTTAAATAGACTCACAGGGGCCTTTAAATCGTTCTGACGGTCATTTCGAAGTAGGGTGATAGTTTAATATTTATATACTAAAGGCGTTTATCTTTTCGGAAACATAATGTAACAAACTATTTAACATAATCATTGATATGAAAAACAATTTTAGTTATGAAAGAATTACTCTTCCAAAAATTTTATCTACCCCCAGATGTTGTTTGTGTTGTTTAATTCTTTTTGTTTAATATCTTTGTTTATATTGTTTAAGGGGACATGCAAACCCTTGGTGTGACTACTCTTAAAAGACACAACTATTCCATTTTCGATTCTAACTATTCTGTTTTCGATTCTAACTATTCTGTTTCCGATTCCCCAACTATTCCATTTTCGATTCTAACTATTCCATTTTCGATTCTAACTATTCCATTTTCGATTCTAACTATTCCATTTTTAAAATATAGGAATATTAATGCTTTCATACGCCCTTTTTTGTGTTATAAATAGACTAGAGAAATGTTTCTAGGGGGAGTATATTTTGCAAGCTAACTATTTGGTGACACAATCCAATAGATTAATAGAAGCAAGACAAAAAAAGCCACTTACAACAAGGGAGCAAAAAATTATTCTAACAATGGTAAGTATGATTCAACCTACTGACGAAGATTTTACTTTTTATAATATTTCGATTCGTGATTTCCACGAAATGTTGGGTTTAGAAGGAAGAGAGCATTACACTGAGATCAAAGAGATAGTAGAGAATCTGATGTCAAAAGTAATTGAAATACCTCAATCAGATGGTGGATGGTTGATGACACACTGGGTTTCAACAGCACAATATTTAAAGGGCGAAGGGACAATACGTTTAAAGTTCGTTCCTGAATTAAAGCCCTATTTATTACAAATAAAAAAACATTTTACATCCTATCGATTAAGTAACATTCTTTCGCTAAGAAGCGGTTATTCAATACGTTTATATGAATTGTTTAAACGCTCAGAACATAAAGGACGCTGGGAGTGTCAGTTAGAAATTCTACGCGAACAATTGGGAGCAATCAATAAAACATATACGCTTTATGGCAATTTAAAAAGTAAGATATTAATGCCTGCTATCAAAGAAATAAATGAAAAAACCGATTTGAAGGTTTCTTTCAAGGAAGTCAAAAAAGGCCGCAAAGTTGAAATGTTGGAGTTTTCAATCCAGCATTTCGCAGAAAAAGAAATTCGTATTTCTACCAAAGAAAAACGCATGCAAATTAATCAATCCGATGAAATCAGAAAAAGATTAAATCAAGCAGCAGACAATTTCCAATTTGACGAAACTTACTTTGCTGAGATCTACTTAATGGCTTGGGAGATATGGAATGAACAAACATTTCATGAACTAGAAATGCTTGTAAAATACATAAACAATGAATTTACAATAAAAAGCCCCCTCGGCTTTATTAAAGCTAAAATAAAAGTAGCTTTCCAAGAGTATCTAGAAGGAGTTACAGTTAGTTTTAATACTCTAGAAAATTCAAGTGGACGGAAAGAAATTGTTCCGGAGTGGTTTGAGGCTGGAGAGACATTGAAAGAAGAAATGGAGGATCCAGCAATAGAAGAAGCAAGAAAAAAGTTGTTGGAAGAATTAAATCAGAAAGTGGTTATAGGGTAGCAATGTTGCTATCCTTTTGTTTCTGGAACCTTGTAGAGACTGAGTATACCGAGCAAATAATGTTGTGTAGGCCTTTGTACAAATGGACCGAAAGTTGTTAACGATGATATTGCTAGAATAATATATATATTAAAATAGAATTTGAGATTATCAAAATTTATAATTCTATTTTAGAAACCTCATAGTACTCCAAAACCAGAAAAGGTTAGTTATTTCTTACAGTAAAATATAACCGAAGGTTCAAATATGCTTTGTCCAAAATGTAATGGTGTTCAATGTTTAGAGTGTGGAGAGATCGTCTACTATCAACTGATTGAGGTAAAAAAAACTTAGTGGTAGTAGATGATAATGACTGTGCAAAAGAGTAAAGTTAGGTCCAGTTAGATCCCAAATATAAAACAATCCAAACCACTTTATAATAAGAGGTTTGGATTGTTTTATATACACTAATATTGACCTTTTTGGTTTGCTGGATATTGTTTTTTTATTTCTTCTGCTATAGCTTGTACAAACAATGGTGGTACAGCATTACCTATTTGTCGCCATTGTTCTTTAAAGTCACCACAAAATTCATAATCGTCTTTGAATGTTTGGATTCTACTAATCTCTTGAATTCTTAAAAATCGATTTTTCCAATGAAATGGTCCCATGTTGTTTGAAAACTATCAGTACTGCGAATTTCTAGAACAACATCCATTAGCAATTAATCATCGCAAAAGTAAATACGCTTTAATCGCTCATATGAAGTTGAATATAGATAGATATTTGCAAGGTGAGCCCTTTCATCATTTTAAGAAACCCCACCAACCATGCTACTGGTTGGTGGGGTTTGTCGTATTTTGTAGAAGAACCCAGAATAACTAATGCGGGACCTAATAGTTACTAATGTGAATGAAATCTAATGCAATATCATGTAAACTAATACAAATGAATAGTTACTAATGTGAATGAAATCTAATGCAATATCATGTAAACTAATACAAATGAATAGTTACTAATGTTTAAAAAAACTAATACAAAGGATGGTGCACCAGGTTGAATTTTTCTTTTAAAATGACAATAAAAGAATTGGTTAAAGAAATGAATGATAATGGGGGAACTCAAAAGGAGTTATATAACCTTTCTAAAATCCCTAAAGATATCTTGCCATTTTTATTTAAGTCGGCAGGCTATACGCGTGAAAAGCAAAAGTACGTTGCTGGAACCGATGCAAGTGAAAACATCACAATCGAAAAACTCTTACCAGCTGCAAAAGAATTTCATAAACAGACACAGATAGCGAAGCTCACCAATGCAGAATCGGCACCTCCAAAAGTAGTTGTATTAGAACATGAAAATCCTCAAAAAACTATCAAAAAACAAGAACTAATGGAAACTAATGCTCCAACTAATGTGCTCGATTTCAGTAACAAAGAACAAATGCAACACGCCATTCTGGAAGTCCTAGACCTTACAATGGATGATTTAGAAGCTATTCGTTCCATCGGTCAAGCGAATGAACAATCCGCTGCTGCGATACAATCGGGTAGTATTTTCAAAGAAATTAAAAAGCTTAGCGGTAGAGATAGAGCAAACAAAACATATTTCATGAGTAAAGAATTGTCCGACAACATGAAAGAATTCGCGGACACCAATAACATCAAAGTCTCTCAAATTATAGAAATAGCAATCATAGATTTCTTGAAAAAATATTAAATGTACTCTAAAGGAGTTCAACATCCGATGAACGTATACGCCATTAACTTCAATACAGATACTTTCAAAATAGAAGCTGACGTTTATGGAATTGAATACAGCAACTTAGATGAACAATACGATAAATTAGTTGAACTATAAAATGCTGAAGGATTAGACGTAGTCGACTATAACGAAGACATCGCAATACTCGTGGACGATCGTGGATTTGAAAAACAAAACACTCCTGTGTTTGAAGTAATAACTGAAGATAATATTTCATGTCAATTAGCAGGGAAAATTCTATTTGTTCGCAATATATATAATGGAGAAAGTACAGATTTCGGTAGTATAAAAACTCAAGACATATTACATTTAAAAAATAATCTTCAAATAACCCTTAAAGGATTAGTACAAAATCCAATTTAAACTAAGTGGTACTTTCCCTATAATATGGGGCCATCTATTACTTTCAGGAAGGTGCTAGAGCATGGATCCAAAACAGGAATTAATCAATTTACTACATGATCTGTCCTCGGATCAATTGCAACAAGTACTCAAATACACCCGAAGCCTACAAGAGGATTTCAACCAGGAGGCATTTGACTACGTTCTCGAACATTATGACGATACACTCACCAAGTTAACCGATAAGGAGGAGTAAAGGTGACAAAGGACAACCAACCAATCTGGCCAATAATGAGACAGATCACCAGGATGCCAAAACAGTCGTGGCTCTCCAAAATAAACCATACGATGCTCACAAAAATTGAATGCTGGAAAAGGACGTTTGGGTGACAAATATGCAGAATTTTATGCAGTGCCAGATGGATCCAATAGGTCAGTTTCGGATACTGGATATTATGTCTACTAAAAAATGGAGACGTATGTTTTCTTTACTTACATGGGGTCAACCAGAAAAATCTGGCTAACCTATTACGAACGGGTGCTTTAGTAAAATAATGACTTCGAAATATAATGAGCTTGGAGACACCTCCTAACTCATTTTTTTATGTGCATTTTTAAATCAACCTTTATCTTTAACATAGCCTTATAAAATTTCAAAGAAAAGTTATAAAGAATACGAAAACAAAATAGCATACGTAGTTAACAAAAACAGGATTCCTATTTTGGGGAATATAGGAAAGGAAGAGGAAAAATGAACACACAAGAAAAAGGTAATTATTTCGGAGAACTTCTAAATGGGTTGCGAACAAACAGAGAGATGACACTTCGAGATCTAGAAGAAAAAACAGGGATTACCATGTCCTACATCCAACGATTAGAAACAGGGAAAAATCAACCAAGTCTAAGAGTATTAGAGCAATTAGCAGACGTTCTCAACGTTAATCCAAGTATTTGGTTCAAAAAACATACAAAAAAGTTCTAGCATTTGCTAGAACTTTTTTATTTATACAAACAAAGTTTTTAGTGAGACGGGATAGTCAAACACCATAGAACACGTTTTACCGTTTTTGAGAAAAATCGTCTGTATAATTTTAATAGATAACGAATCAAAACATAGGAGGATTTATTAATGAAATTAAAAGGGATTAAATCAGCAGTACGTCACTATAACTGGGCGGAACATGCAACAGTTATGTGGGACAGTGAAAATGACGAAGTTTGGACAGATGTTTTCGGTGGTTGCAGTGAGTGGAATGAATATCACGATGAAAAGATTAAGGCTGTTTTGAGGAAGCATGGAGTTTTGGATAGGGGAAGAAAAATAACGATGAAAGAAATACGTATGGCATGTGAAGAAAAAGCTAAAGAATTGCTAGAAAGGGAAGATTATATTTACTAATCGCCAATTTGGCGATTAGTTTCGATCTTAGTTGTTTTTTCAAGACTTTTCTCTAAGTATTTCCAAGCTTGAGAATCTGTTTCTTCTTCTGCCGTCATTTTTTCAATTTTACCTAATGTGTCCTCGAACTTCCCCTGATATTTGTTTTCATACATTGTTATTTGATTTACTAAAAATTCAACATCGTTATTATCATACTCATTTTCTCCTAGTCTTTGTTGTTCTTTTTCCCATTCTTCAACAATTTCGGCTATCGAAAATAGTATTCCTTTGTTCGATAGCCAAAGAGTAGTAGATGCAATATGTGTATGGGTTTTGTGAGGATCCAATGGAATGAATTTCCCCACTTGAATCCATTTATTAATGCGAGAGGATGAAACGCCAAAAACTTCAGAAAGTTTATTTATACTAAAATAGTTTTGTATATCCAATTTATTCAACCTCCATTTATAATTCAGGTTCTTAAAGATCCGCTTATTTAATCCCATAAGAGATAGCTATAAATTCGGTCTGTCAGGGCTTCTGCATCCCCCAGAGACATCGGAACAGATAACACTTTGATACATTCTTCTTTTACTTCCCTATCGTCCGTACCTATTAGATTCCATAGGAAAGACCAATTCCACGCGGGTATAGAAATAAGCGTGTAATGTTCGGTGTGTAAAAAATACACAATGCAGCCGCTATGTTTTTACCTCTACATTTTGACAGTCCATTATTGAGTCCCTTACAAGATAAAGTTTTTCATATTATTTTCTATTTGCTCATCTGTAATTCCAATATAATTCAAAGTAATGCGAGGATGTGAGTGATTTAGAATCATTTGTAATTCAGCTATATCCTTAAATTGTTTATAGTGCCAATACCCGAAAGTTTTTCTCATCGTATGGGTGCCTATTCCGTCTTTAATATCAACCATATCGGCCGCTTTATTTAATTGTCTGTATGCTTGAATACGTGAGATAGCCTTATCGCCTTTACGGCTTGGAAAAAACCATTCAGTACCTTCTAGTGTATCTATGTAATTGTTTAATTCTTCATATATGTTCATCAAATAAATATCACGTGGTTTTTTGGTTTTCCCTTCTCTTATTGTGACTTTCTTTTTCCCTTTAATTTCATGGATTTTAAACTTCAATAGATCACTAACTCGAATTCCGGAGTTAATTCCTAATAAAAATAGGATATAGTCCCTTTCCCCGCACCACTTTTTTAATGACCATTTCATATCCGCAATTTTTTCTGCACTTCGAATAGGTTGCACGTCTTTAATTTCATTTTTTTTGCTAACTACGACCTTTGCTACCACTTTACCCTCTCCCTCAACTAATCCAATAAAATCAACGTTTTGAATGTAACATATTTATCTACTAACTTAGATTAACATATGTTTATGGGAAAAACAGTAAAGACAGTGAAATGAATGTAACTTTTTATGAATTATGTTACTTTCGTTTAACCGCAAAAAAGGCGACTATGATTAAATCGCCTTTTTTCGTAATTATTCTATTAAAGTTATATATTCATACTCAACAGAAAAGCCGAACCGTTTCAAAAATGAAACGATTCGAAACTATTTAAGCGTTTTGAATTATTACAAGAGAGGCAAAACCATGGTCACTATCATTAGTTGACCAGTTAGAACCATATGCAGAATAACCATATGCACCCATAGGAGATGCACTAACTACTGTCCAGCCATCCGATAAATATTTATTTAATTCTTCGGTAGAATCTTTCCATGTACTATTTGATGACCAACTTCCCGTAACAATAACTGCTTTTTGCACTTGTTTTCACTCCTATTATCTTAGAATAATTAAATTATATACTACCTCAGATTTGTTGCGTAATTACTTTTATGTATTATGTTACTTTGACATTTTTGTTAAAGAAAATAATGATTCTGCTTATAATGTTTGTGCTGGAACTGATGGACTAAAAAATATTTTTAATTTCTACCTTTTCCATACGCAAAAGAGGGCTTTTCTTGGGACTGTATTAAGAGAGGGCGGAGTGGATTTTGACCTTCTTGCCTTTATTTAAGGGAGTAGATTTTTTTTCTACTTCAAAAAAGGACTTTTCTTTTTCTCTGCAAAACAAGGAAAGTACGAAAAATGACATAGGAGGAATTGAAATGAGTGTTTTATTTATGGGGATTTTAGCAACGATAATGGGGGCGGTGATCCTACAGGTGTTCGAACCTATCCTAACACCACTTAGCGAGGTCATAAGGAAAAAGCCGTTCGAAACAACTGTAATAGTGGGACTAGTAGCAATAATAGGGCTGCTGGTAGTAGCGACTGGGGTATAACAAAGTACGCAGATAGAGGTGTAGCCCCAACTATAAAATACCAAACATAATACAGTTGGTAACAAGTAACGTAGGAATGGGGCTTCATCGACTATCGAAAGTAATTGTCAAAATGGCATGGCAAAAAGCCTTTGTTACATTGCCAAGGTTGAAAATAAGTAGCTTGATATGATGTAAAGTAAAACATCTCAAATATCTAATTTATCATTGACTATATCAAAGTGATATCGTATAATGATATAGAAGATAAAAATGAAGGGGATGAAGATGTTTTGGATAAAAGCTACGAAGGTGTAATTTTGGAACTTTTAACACGAATACAGTCATTAGAAGAACGGGTGCAACACTTGGAGCGTCAATCCACTAAAGAACCGTTAATTTCAAATGAAAAAATTGCTCCAGCAGATGATGACAAACTGAACAAAATTACTCGATCAGTAGCAAGGTCACATGTAATGAACAGACTAACTACTGAAAATAAAGACATTGTAGCTATTAAAGGTAACAAGGCCACTGGTGCAAGTATTATTATTCAGTCAAAGAAGAATCCAGGAAAAGAAATAAAAGCGAAGTTTTACTACAGTAAAAGTCATTTGAATCATGTCTCATCATGGCACACGGTTAGCACGGCAGATATACAAGATGATCAAATTGAATTGCACATCTTCACGGTATCTTACAATCAAGATTTTCATTCTTATTTTTTCACTACAGACGAGTTGAGAGATTTTGTAAAAGGGAAACGTAGTGATAATGCCGGTTTATACCATTTTTATTTTCATCAAGTAAACGGCGAAAACGTGGAAAATCGCGATCAAAAATATGATGTTTCTAAATATTACGATAGATGGGCACTGGTATCTGAAATGTTTTAATTCGATGAAATAATAAGAAAAACCACCCGAAAAGGTGGTTTTTCTTATTATTTACTTATTTTGATGATTTTCAAGGACGAACTGATCGTATGAACCCATTTCACGGAAATCTATGGAGTATTGACCATCCCCGTGTTTGTAAACGATAACGGAATCTATTCCTAACTTTTTAAGGTGTTCATAGGTGAGAAGTTCACGTGGTTTCAAGTCCATTACTTGTCGTAGCAACCATTCTCCCAATGCTTTGTTTGGATTGGACATCAAGGCTTTATTATCGTCCTGACATACTTTAGCATCCAAGTTGTTTCTATCAGGAAGTTGCAGGTTGAAACTCACATCACGTCCCGGAAAGAAATTAGGTTTAGTCTTATGAATCCATTTTGGGATTGGTATATAAACTTCATCAGGATTACGTTTTCTTCCCGCGGCGTGCCACTGGTTTAACCCACTCTTTACAGGTACGTGTCGAACATTACCACGGTCAGAGAACAATGGAAGAATAACGTACTCAAAGTTCACTCTTGGATCTACAGGAACTGGCGGTGCTTGAACAGGTGCTAATTCGAAGTTGAATAACTTAGCTAACTCTAAATATGGGTTAGCTAGGATTTCAACGTCTATTTCAATTATTGGTTCATCTGTTATAAAACGTTTGTATAGTGTGCTTTTTGTAACATTAAAGCTATACTCGTTTAAACCATCGTCAAAAGTGATTGTATTGCCATTATTACTTACATTAATGTTGTTCTTGATTGCTGGGATGTCTATTTTATCCATTGGTGATTCAAAGATCAATATCTGGCCTTCTTTTCGAGTGACGCAATGATAAATCATTCCATCCTTTTGAAGTCCATAAGTTCTCTCCGTAAACTCAATACGTGCGTTCCGAAGTTCAGAAACAATACGAATAAGTTCTTTAGGGGATTTATTGCGGTACAAATCGGAATCCTTATTAAACTCTGCAATCTTTTGGAGTGTACGACCGTTCCCGTGTAAAAAAGTCTTTATTCCAATCCCTATACCATCTAGTGAGGCATCCGCCGAACAATCATCTCTTCCTAAGTTAATGGCCTCAAATGCTTCGCAGAATGCATTTTCGACGTTTCTTGAAACTAAAAATGGTGAGGAATTTTCAGAAAAAAGTTTAGATATTGATCCCGCAGACTTTAACATTTGCACATAAATGTTTTGATTTGTAAACGGTTGATTTTCGAGTAACATGTTACTCCTCCTTATTTAATGTTTTATATTCTTTGACGAACCCTAAGAGGTAGTCTGCTGATACATCCAATTCTTCACAAATAGACGTTAATACTGCCAGTGAAGGATCTTTTCTACTCCCTTCGTAAAGTGACCAAGTACTGGGTGCAATACGAACCTTTTCTGCACAAGTTTTTTGAGTCCATCTCTTTTTTTCTCTAGCATTTGCCAGTCGTGTTCCAAAAAAATGAGCCATTATTTTTACCTCCAATATTTACTAAATTCATGCTAGCATTTTTCTAAAAGCGGTATGTCCAAAAATTACAATTTAATAATCAAAATAAACAATTCTGACTATTTACTTTAAGTAAACTTGATGCTATAATTACCAAGATAAAGTAGTACAGTTTTATCGTTATATGTGCTAAAATGACATCTAGTTAACATATGCGAACTAACGTTTGTAGGGGGAATTAAAATTGAATTACAGAGTAGGAAGTTTGTTTGCAGGTATTGGCGGAACTTGTTTGGGATTTGAACAAGCGGGTGCCGAAATCGTGTGGGCTAACGAATTTGATAAAAATGCTTGCAAAACATATAGAAGTAATTTCGGGGATAGTTATTTAGTAGAAGGTGATATAACGCTAATCGATAAATCAACTATTCCGCAATTAGATATCTTAATAGGTGGTTTTCCTTGCCAAGCTTTTTCTATAGCTGGCTATCGAAAAGGTTTCGAAGATGATCGTGGAAACGTCTTCTTTCAAATTTTAAAGGTAATCGAGGCACAAAAAGAAAAGCCTAAAGCCATTATGTTAGAAAACGTCAAAAACCTTTTAACTCACGATAAAGGCAATACTTTCAAGGTGATTCAAGAGGCATTAGAGGCGTTTGGTTACACGATTAAAAAGGATGTTCTAAATTCAATGGAATATGGTAATGTACCACAAAACAGAGAACGAATTTATATTGTCGGTTTCTTAGATTCAGAGAAAACTGCTAAGTTCCAATTTCCTGATAGAATACCTTTAACTAACGAACTCAATTCGGTAGTCGATCGTTACACTAGACTAGATGAAAAATATTACTATGATGAATCGTCTCAATACTACGAAATGCTTAGAGAGGGTATGAATAGTACTGAGACAACGTATCAACTAAGACGTATCTATGTTAGAGAAAATAAAAGTAATGTAAGTCCAACTTTAACCGCTAATATGGGGACTGGCGGTCATAACGTTCCTTTGATTTTAGATTACGAGAATAATATAAGAAAGCTAACTCCGGAAGAATGCTTAAAACTACAGGGATTTCCAGATGATTATATATTCCCAGAAGACATGGCTAATGGACATAGATACAAGCAAGCGGGGAACTCGGTGACCATTCCGGTTATTAAACGAATCGCTACTAACATCATAAAAGTTCTTAACGGTGAGGATCTTCAACTAGAGGAAACTTCTGATTTACAAAATGAAATATTATTAAGCTAACATTCAAATCTTACTTGGACCGAATCTTACGAGGTTCGGTCTTTTCTTTTTAAAGATGGCCATTTTTTACCACTTAATAAAAATCGCCAAATTTGGCGATTTAATCAGTGAGTTATGAGTAATGTTAACTCCCTAGTAATGGAAATAGATTCTACGGGGTCATTTTGGTAAAAAATCGTCAAATTATTGGGGGAGTGCGGTGATGTACGTAGGATGATTCTTTATTTTAAAGTCACACCGAGGATATATACCTTATGTTGATCGGACCTTTGATGAAATTGCTAATAAATCAGATGGCCAGCTTGTTATGTTCTCTTGGTAAGAAATGTGGCTGAAAACACAGGTTTTTTATTCAAATTAGAATTCCCTGTTATTTAAAAAGCAGATTAAAAGTGAGCGAAAAACCTTGGATTTTGCATTAGAAGAACCAATAAAGATGCTCTTAAGTGTTATTTCTCCCAATTTTTTTATAGTTCACTTTTTAATAATCTTTATATATAAATAACATTAACATGTTGCCAGTTTATGAATCTCCAAATTGGCTATTTTTTACCTTCTTGTTAGATATATCATATGTAATCTAGTCTACCCTCTAATATATTTGCTATTATATTAGAAACTAGATTGGATATGATTTGCGAATAAGGGGGCGGAGAAACGTGCGACTATTTGAATTTCAAGATACTATCGGAAAAAATATAATTTATTTTATTAGGCTGAAAGGCTA
>Ga0209013_10004742_pt1 | contig 11865 bp, 7 predicted proteins | sample Cruoilmetagenom2_FD_187291 | JGI IMG/M metagenome (GOLD analysis project Ga0209013, IMG submission 187291) | Oil polluted marine microbial communities from Coal Oil Point, Santa Barbara, California, USA - Sample 2 (SPAdes) (version 2) | ecosystem: Environmental > Aquatic > Marine > Oil seeps ...
AAAAACACCCGGTATGGACATAGTTGCACGCATTGCCACAGCTAAATGGCCATCTTTAAGAATAACCTCTTTACCGTTAACAATATCTGTGGTTACTGCTCTGTAAGGTATAGAAAGTTCATCAAAACTTTTTACATCGTAAACGTGATACGTTAAGGAAGTCAAAAATTCCCGAAGGTTTTGATCTTTTAATAAAGCTGAACTCACTTTTGGCTTACCCTTTATCAGATCAAAATCGACTACATATTTATTAAATTCGCTTTTTTCCTCAACACTTACATCCCGAAGTGAAATATCTCCACCAAGAATCTCATCCCAATCTATAACTTTAGCAATGGCAGCAATACTATCTCCTGAATATCCCATAGAATACAAACCACCAACAACACCACCCATACTTGTTCCAACAACCAGATCCGGAACTATTCCCAAGGAATCCAACTTTTGTAAAAGAGGAATATGTGCAAGTCCTTTTGCTCCACCACCACTTAAAACCAAAGCTACTTTAGGTTTTTTGTCTTGTGCATAAATTAATTGAGGTAATACAATAAAAAAGGATATGATAAAAATTTGCAGATATTTTTTCATCGTTAAAATAAGATTTAGCTGATCAGTCAAAACGTTTTTTATTCAAAAAAACCTATTGCAAGATATAAAAATTTATTGGCTACTTGGCTTGGAATTGAATATATTAATAATTCATTTACAGTTCGAATTTGTACATTATTATATATTAAACCATATAAGTAAATAGTTTTTTGGGTATGATGGTCTCGCCTTTTTTTTTATCACAATTATAATTATGTAATCCTCCTTTTTATGATAGAAGATGACTGCCTATTTGATCTTACCGGTAATAAAGAATCTTAATTTTGATCATTATCTACATACCTTTCTTTTGCTATTAAAGCAGCGCCGTAGGACGTTGTAAATTGAGGAAAAGAATTAACGTGAACAGGTCTCATTAGTTCATTTTCCAATGCATCTACCATCCCTTTATTCAAAGCTGTACCTCCATCAAATAAAACAGTATCTTCTACTCTTCCTCTACTTGCCAATCGGGTAATCCTTTTTGCGATGGAATAATGTATCCCTGATGCAATTTCAGACGAATGATGTCCGGCGGCCAATAGTGATATGATCTCAGATTCAGCAAATACAGCACAAATACTGTTTATTGGCAATGGGGTGTCTTTTGCTTTAAAGTGCAATACTTCCAATTCCTGTACTTCCACTTCAAGATTTCGAGCAGAAATATCCAAAAATCGACCGGTTCCGGCAGCACATTTATCATTCATAAAAAAATTTGTCATTTTACCCTCTTCATCAAGTAAAATCACCTTAGTATCCTGACCTCCTACATTAATGATCGTTTTTACTTTAAGATCATCTCCCAAACTATTTCTAGCTCCTTTAGCATTGGCTGTAAGTTCATTAACATTTTCGTTGCTAATTTTAAACAACTTTCTACCATAGCCTGTAGAAACAATATATGCAATATCATTCCTTGTTAAATTATTGAATTTTAGCAACCTATCAAGACTATCCAAAGCATTTTTATTAAACATACTTCCAGTAGGAGAAGCAACTTTGTCGACCATTTCTCCATATCCATTGATCAAAACAATTTTGATGGTGGTTGACCCAATATCAACACCTAAATAATAATCCATATCTATTTCTTTCTTTTATTCTCCTTAAGTGATTCCAAGAATGCTTCTAAACGAGTTGTAAGTTGACCCGAGTCCTTTGGATTGTAATCCAGCTCAATGTTTAAAACAGGGTACCCAAATTTTTCCAGTTCCTTACTGATTTTTCGTGATTCCATATCGTAAAGTTGGCATCCGGTGAAGGTTTGATATACCACTCCGTCAACTTTATAATCTTCCATGGCAAGTAGAATCTTTCGAATCCTATCGTCATTTGGTGTAAAATTCGGACAGGTACTTGGTTTTAAATATCTATCTGCCACTGCAGGTACCATATCATAGAGAAACCATTCATCAACAGCAACTGTATCGCTTATCATTCTGCTACTTGAACAGAACTCTTCATAAACAATGACACCTCCCAATTTTTCAAGTAAAATAGGAGTTCTCATGTTTGGAAATATAGAAGGAGATCCTGTTAATAAAATTCTTGGTGTACGGGGACCGGTAACGGTAGCTTCTTTTTCTATTCTTTCCTCCAATTCATCATTTAGAATTGATAACTTTTCTGTCCAATTGGAAATATCATCAAAAAAATAGGAATTAGTTACCAATAAAGCATCTTTACCAAAAATAACCGGTGCATTTTTTCTAAGCCTCATAAATCTCCTGAATTCGGATTGGGCTTGCGCTACGGCTTTGATGGATCTTTTTAATTTTCTTCTCGAAAGCTTATTACCTGTAACTTTTTCTAACTTCTTAACCAACTTTTTTACTGTCCTCTGCCAATATTGTCTTGCTTCTTCTGAATCTTTACTGGGTGGAACTTCCAAAACATAAAATTCCTTTCCGATCTCTTCTCCCATTTCACCCATTTTCTTTTTTTGATCACAAGTTGTAGGGTTTATAATCAGGTCAGGATTTGCATTCCCAGGTAACATATCCAAATAAAGTGCACCTAAGGTTGACTTAACCATAGGACAGATTTTTGCAGGTAAAAAATCGGAACCTGCCGTATCAGCTGAATATGCTCCTGAACATATTCTTACAGGAATTGCATCTAGAGCATAAATGAGTTCAACAGGAACATGAATACACATGGATGCAATTAATTTTTTGCCTTTTGGGTAAATAGATTCACCTGCTTCAAGTGGCTTGAACTTATTATAAAAATATTCCATTCCGGAAAGTGTATCTGGAAAATCATCAATAATTTCAGACAAAACTTTATTGACTTCCATATTATAATGGATTGTTGAGGTTTTTTTTAACCTGTTATATCTGTCTTGATCGGTCGCATTAATCATTATTTTCTTTTTTTGATTCTTCGTTTGAATTTAGTAAGCCATGTTTTTTTAAATGTTCAGGATCATCTGTTTCACCATATCGTTTAAAGAAGCCTTCTTCGGTAGCTGAAAATATATCAAAATTAACCACCTTCACTTTTAAAGCACCTTCTTCAGGACAAGCTTCGACACATTTAAAGCACATCATACAATCATCCTTGACAATATTTTTACTGAGAACGTCATCGGCAATCTCTGTAATACCCACATCACATACACGCGAGCAATTGCCGCATCTTGTACATTTATCTCCATCCTTGATTAAACGTAAAATTGCGATTTTAGAGAATAAAAACTGTAATGCACTCATCGGGCAGAAAAAACAGAAAAAGCGTTTTTTAACAAATGATCCCACCAGAAATATGGCAGCCACCATCAAGCCAAGAGATGTCATGATAATCGTAGTTGTATCTGTAAAATCAACAAAGATCTGAGACATATCACCATTAAATAATGGTAATATTATTCGAGCAGGGCAAATTTGACAGAAAGGTGTATGCATGCCATGTGGGAGTACTGGTAAACCAAAAAAGGAATTATTAATTGCAAGGGGAATTAAAATAAGCAAAACCAAAATAAGATATTTAATCTTTTTCAACTTTTTAAAACTCATCTCATCATAACGCACAAAACTAAATCCCATGAATTTACGCAATTTAGTAATCCAGTCCTGTAGCGTACCAAGCGGGCAAACATATCCACACCATGCTTTATTCAGAAAAATAAAGAATATAAAAAAGATACCTAAACTTTTTAAAATACTTATTCCTCTAGGGCTGAAAATAGTGCTCCAGGTTGAATTCAATTCGTGCTGAACACCTATTAAATAACATCCACCCGGACTTCCTGACGCATATGGACAAGAAAATACAGGTAAACGTGAACCGATTTCGATAAAAAAGTATCCACCGTAAACAAAAATGAAAAATGATACTAATTGTATCCAAAATCTGAAACGAGACACATTAGAATTATCAATATACTTTTTAATTTTAAATTTTTGCATCTTTTAATTATTTGATTCGTTAAATTTTATCTCTTTGTAGGGTCTTTTTCTACGTTCTTTATAAATAAATATACCAGCCACACTGGCAATTAATGCAATTAAAAAAACAATTAAACCCCACACCATAGAAGCATACATAGTTCGCGCAGGACGGTAGCCATCAGACATGGTTAGTGTATAGTGAACATAGCTATAATCCTTACCTTTATAATGGATGTCTTTTTTAGTGGTATAATCTGCTTTGAGCATGTAATAATATATTTCTCTGTTATTCAGTTCTTGCCATTTTGAAAAATAGTCCTGTATGAACTGGGCATTTATTTCTCCATTTTCATCGGTAACAAATGTTTTACTCCAACCTTTTTCTGTATTTAATGTAACTTTAACACCTGACCGGGGTTTTCCATCGTAAATTACCTTAAACACTTCTTCACTTCCTGATGACGTGAAATAATGATAATCTTCATGTGGATTTCTACTTCTAATCATCTCAAAATCAATAATCTTAGGATAAGTTCTTACAGGGCGTGCTTCTAGCCTTTTATGATGTCCATTTCGACAACTGTGGTTTAATAATTCTGCTTTAGCAATATTAACATATAAGGTGTCACCTACAGCTTTTTTAATCGTTAGATAAGTATTGTAATAGCCCTCTTCATTTAATTCAAATTTTGCATAACATATGCTATCTGTTACTATCTCTATTTTTTCTTTATTACCTTCAGGAGACATTAAGGTAAGTTCATAATCTGTTTTATCATCAAGACAAATATATTGGGCATTCTGGATAGAATTACCTTTTCTTATCCACTGAAGATATTTAGTGGATGGTCTATAAGATTTCTTTCCACCTTTAACAGTCGTCTGAGGTCTTCCTTTTTGTGTAGAGTCTGTTTTAATTTTTTTGTATTGATCTCCTTTCTTTTTATTTCCATTATCCGGTTTTCCTCTTAATTTCTTTGAATCAATAGCAGATAAACGATGCATACCAGAAGTTTTTACCTTTTTTTCCATACTAACTGGAGGTGTATTGGAAAGCCAAATAGCATCCTGGGCATTAATTTGAAACCCAAAAAACAAAAAAATAAATACGACTATATTTTGTATTATCTTGATCATGATTAGAATATTAAATTAATTATACTTGTGATAAAATCAACAAAATTTACTATGTTAATTGCCATTTTCTATTAAGATCTAAAAGTTGTAACCAAGCGTAAAAGTGAAATTTCTTGGCCAACCAGGTGAATAGTATTGCCTCCAGGTACGGTACTTTGCCGCATAAGCTCGGGCTGCATATTTTTCATCTAATAAATTGTTTACAGCAAATGATGCTCTGAACCTTTTCAATCTATACATCAGTTTTGCATTTAACAATGAATAACCTTCGTACATGAACATATTTTCATTATCCATTTGATATTCACCAACGTATTTATAGTCAGCAGAAACAGCTAAGCCAAAATTAAAGTTATAGCGTGCACCTAAACTGTATTGATTATAAGGTGCTTTTTTCAACCTGTTTCCTACTAGTTCATCATCAGGATCCTTGGTAAATCTTGCATCTAAATACGAATAGCTTACAAAAGCACTAAATTCTTTATTTATTTGATAATTTACAGATGCTTCAACTCCTTTATGACGAGTATCTCCAACATTTTCATAAATCTCATCTCCAGGACTATCAGGATCTGGTTCTGTTGCAATCTGATCAACAAAATCCATTAAAAAATAGGAGACCTGATAATTGAGTTTATTCATTAGATTTCCTCGAAGGCCAATTTCATAATTGGTCAGATATTCGGGATTTAAATCTGGATTTGGTGCGGCACTCCCTCCTCCGATAAACATCTGGTCATATGTTGGTGGATTAAAACCCTTTCCTATATTTCCAAAAACGGTCAACCGGTCAGTTGGGTTATATGCAAAACCAAATTTCGGACTAAAGGCATCGAGAGTTTTATTATCTGAAGTATTATCACTTCCCTCATTAAACTGATCTTTCCATTCATAAGCAATCAGATCATAACGCAATCCCAATGTTAAAAACAGTTTATTCGATATATTAAACTCATCTTCAATATAAAACCCTGACATATCATAGATCACTTTACCCTTGTCCTCTAGATCTCCAATAATACCAGTATCCTCATCTCTACTGTATTCTTCCACATCTGATTGTTCTCTGTCAAACTTACCTCCAACAGTAATAGTATTTTTCTGACCAAACAAATCGAACCTTGTATTATATCTACCTTCACCTCCGAATAAATCTACATCGTATTTTCCCCAGGTAGCATCCGTATAATGACCTTCATCATTTCTACCCCTGGTATAAACATCTATGGTAAGTAAGGAATTATTATTCCATGTTTTAGTATAGTCCAAATAGGCACGATATAATTTTTTATTATAACCGGCGAACTTACGGCTAGCAGCAGTTGGATCCTCAACAAAAGTGATACTATCCAATGATCCGGCCAATTCAGAATCACTTAAAGAATAATCAAAAGTAAACTTTAGTTTACCAGATGCTTTTAGATCTTTTGAAAGTTTTACACCCATATGGGTAGCATCATACGCAGAATGATCTCTATACCCATCAGATTTATAATAATTTGCTTTAAACAAATAGTTAAATCCATTATTACCTCCATTAATATTTGCAGATATTTTACCCGTTCCATAAGAGCCTACCAATCCTTCAATATCTCCATGTAAACCATTTCTAGGTTTTTTCTCAATTACATTAATAACACCTGTTAATCCATTAGGACCATAAAGTGCAGAGACCGGCCCTTTTAAGACTTCTATTTTTTCAGCATTTTGCATATCTATACCTTCAAAACTGGTACGTCCCATAGCTTCAGTAATTGGTATACCATCAACCAAAACTAAAATTCCACGTGTAACATAAGTATGCAATCCCACCCCTCGAAAACTAACAACGCTTGCCTCAGAATGCTGAGTGTCTTCTGTAAAAACTCCTGGTATAGCTATTAATGCCTCACTAATATTTCTTCCATCTGTTTGCTCAATTCGCTTTTTCCCAATAATATAAATGGGGGAGCCAATTGCTTTAACAGTTTTATCAGTTTTTGTCGCAGAAACTGTTACTTCACCTAACTTTACATTTTCTGTTTTAATTGAAAACTTAATCTTGGTATGCATCTCTGCTTCTACTCTGATATTTGATAGAGTATCATTAACATAGCCCATTACATGGGTATAAACAGTATAAGTTCCGGGTTCAATATTATTTATTTCAAAAGTACCATTTTCAGAAACCACTGTTCCTTGAGAAGTTTCAACTACTAAAACTTCAGCGTTAGGAATTCCTTTTCCTGTTTCCGCATCTATTACGGCACCATTTATGCTTCCTTTATTTTGTGCAATTGTTGTAAAAGCAAAAAGCAAAAAGAATAAACTCATTATATATATTTTCATTTTTTTAATTTGTAAAAAGTTCAATTTCGTTTTATTTGAATAATTCCTGGTTTTTTTAAGTAAACAATTGTTATTACCATATTGTCTTATGAAAAGTTCAAAAAAATACATCATGAAGGTATTTTAACTTTGCGTTGGATGTGTGAATTTATTTTAATGAAAATGTGCCTATTATCAGATAATAGCAATTTTCATTAAAACAAATAAATAAGAGTTTTATGAAATATAAATACTTAAATATGAACTATTTGCATAAATAGTTTTATGAAAAATATTTAGGAGGTGGAGAAGGAATTTTTAAATAAACTGAAGGTAAATTACTGTTTTTAGAATATAATAATTTATTAATACTGCTCAGAGGATTATATATATCTATTCCAGATGGTGAAGTATATATGAGTGTTATAATATTTAACTCCTGTGATGTGGGCATATCCTTATTATTAGAGCTATTTTCGAGAGCTCTTGAGAAAATGGCCTCGAGATAAGCTAAATCCCCTTTTAATATATTCATGTTTCCAATTCTACCATTTTCAACGCAAAGTTTAAGTTTAGGGTTGGACTTTTGATTATATATATGTAAATATCCAGGGATAACTTGAACTACAATTAATATTAAAAGAAGAGCGCTATGTAATATTAAACTTTTCATTAACTGTAAATATATACTTTAAGCAATGATTTAATCATGATAAATATCACTTGCTTATTATTTTTAAAATAAACTACAATCTTCAAAAATTATAATTCTGACACATAAGTAGTTAAATTTTTTTGATCAATTTTTAAAATGTTACAAAGGTCACCTTGTATGGTTGTCAATATCACAAAAAAAAACGTCTTTAATTCGTAAATTCGTAAGATTAACTGATTCATTAATTAATATTAAAAAAATGAAAAAATCCAATTGGTTTATCAGAGCTTTTGTTGGTATCATGTTAGTGACTTTTGGTGTTACTGATATCTATGCACAGCAAACTCTCGACGATGTAAAACAAGTACGGGGTCTTAATGATCAAGATGTACTAGCAGCAGTAAAAACATTCATGCCTCGTGGAGGTCGTGATGAATATTTTTCAATTGTAGGCACCGGTAATTCTGGCACTATGATAGTATACGGATTACCTTCTATGCGTATTTATAAATACGTTGGTGTATTTTCACCAGAACCTTGGCAAGGTTACGGTTTTGACGACGAAAGTTCGTTAATGCTTAAAAAATCTTCCCTTGACAATAGAATTAGCACTTATGGTGATATGCGTTTCCCTGCATTTTCTGAAAAAGACGGAAATTATGACGGGCATTTTGCTTTTTTCTCAGATGGAGCGAACTCTCGAATAGCATTAATGGGGTTAGATGACTTTGAAACCAAACAGGTATTATCCAATCCATTATACATAAGTACTTATCCCGGTGTAGCGGTTACTCAAAATACAGAATATATTATCCAATCAAGTCAATATCCTGCTCCATGGGATGGTAATACAGCTGAATTAGGATCAGACAAATTCAAATCCGGAGTTACTTTCTGGAAATTTGTTGAAGGAGAAAATATTCATAAAAGTAGAATGATCAAAGAAAAATCATTTACACTTGAGTTACCACCTTATAGTTTAGATTACTTTGATGCCGGTAAAAAGGACAGTGACGGACTTATGGTAGGTTTGGCCGAAAAAGATGGAAAAAGCTACGTTTATGTAATCGATTATAATAAGCTAGCCACATTAACCACAAAAAAAATAAACGACTTTAATGTAGTTTCCTTTAACGAGGCTAAAAAAAATAATGCTGTAGGATTTATTGCTCTTCCGGCAACAGGTAAAACAGTAAAAGTTACACCAAACGGAAAATACTTTGTTGTGGCTGCTGACAATACATTAGTATTTGATTTTACCAAAGTAAAAAATGCTTTAAGCAAAGGTACTGATATTAATACCTCTAGCGTTCAAAAAGCAAGTATTGCTATAGGTAAAAATGTTATTGATGTAGCATTCGACCAACGTAAAAATACAGCCTATGCTTCCTCTCATGGAGATAGTAAAATAGTTCGTTTTAATTATGATTCCGGGAAAGTAGAAACAGAATTTAAATTAAGTTTTAAACCTAGTTTCTTAATGACACCTCAAGGCATGTCAGCTTCTCCACATTCTAACTATCTGACTGTAGTAGATAAAGAAGGTTTATATGACAATTATCCTAATGTAGGTCCTGTACGACCCAGTTTCCAGCATTTGATCGATATTTCTTCAGATGATATGGCAGATGTGTATACAATGAGTTTACCGCAAGCCAATATGTATGGTTCTGTTGCCGTATTGCGTACAACCATAAAACCAATCATCCGTTATCCGCTAGGAACCAATACTCGTTCGGGTGAAATTTCAAGATATAAAACAGTTGCCGGACAAGAAAAAATTGAACGGGAAGGAAATAGAGTACATATATTTGGCACTTTAATTCGCTCGCACATCACTCCTGAAATTGTTACGGTCAATGAAGGTGATGTAGTTACTTTCCATTTAACAAATCTAGAACGTGCTGAGGATGAAACACATGGATTTACCGTAGACACTTATGGTGTTCATGGTAGTTTTGAACCCGGTAAAACTGCCTCTGTAACCTTTACCGCCAATAGACCAGGTGTATTCCCATATTACTGTACTGAATTTTGTTCGGCTTTACATTTAGAAATGGAAGGAATCCTATTAATTCGCCCGAAAGGATATGTTGATAAAGAGCAAAAAGAAGTTGTTCTTACCAAAGAACAATTAGAAGAATACAAAGTACTCTATGAAGAAAAGTTAGTTGTAATTGATCAAACTCAGGATATAATTAACGGAGTTGTAACATGGCTAAAAGAAAATAATTTCCAAGATTATCCATATGTATCTGCTTTGGTAGATGATGCTTTTGACCAATTGGATCAAGCCAAAACGTCAAAAGAAAATCACGAGAGATACGCAAAAGAGGGTAAATACAGAGATGCTTTCTTATGGGCAGAACAGTACTGGCAATATCAAGTAAAAACTGCTGATGTTGGGTTACGTGCTAAGAAACTCTTAAGTGAAAAAGTTAATGCAGAGTAATTCCAGGTCAATCATTAAAAATAATAAAAAATGAAAAATATATTAAATGAAAAATATGGCTCTAGATTATTGATGAGCTTGCTTATTATCACTCTAGGCTTATTTACAGTAAGTTGTGGCGATAAAGACAAAGGCGGTGATGAATACGCTGGCGGGACAAATATTTCCGGAAAACCATACGGAAAAGAATCTTTTGGTGAAGTGGTTGAACGAAGAGGATTAAATGCTGAAGATGTTCTGGCTGCTGTTAAGACATATACTCCTGACAATTTAAAAGACGAGTATGTGTCATTAAATTCAGGCGGGCAGGAAGGTAACTTACCAATGTACACCATACCTTCTATGCGTATGTTGAAATACGTTCCTACTAATACCCGTCAACCCTACTCTGGTTTCGGATACAGTGAAGAAACTTTTGGTTTGATGAAAGATGGCTTTATTGACGGACAAGAAATTTTATGGGGAGATACACATCATCCCGGATTTTCCGAAACAGAAGGAGTTTATAATGGAAAATGGGCAGTTATCAATGATAAGGCCAACCCAAGAATATATGTTTATGATTTAACCGATTGGCATGTAAAACAGGTGGTAAATAGCAAAATATTCCGTTCTAATCACGGTGGAGCTTTCTTTACTCCAGATTCTCGCTATGTTATGGAAGCCTCACAATATCCCGCTCCATTGGATTGGAAATATCATGAATTAAGCGAAGCTAATTTTGAGAAATATTGGAGAGGTGGTCTTACATATCACCGTTTTAATAATGAAACTGGAAGAATTGATGAAAAAGCATCTTTTACATTTGAGTTTCCTCCTTATACACAAGATCTATCTGATGCGGGTAAATTAGATAGTTATGGTTGGGGTTTCACCAATTCATTTTGTACAGAGATGTATTATGGTGGTATTGAAAGTGGTCGTCCTCCGTTTGAAGCAGGATGTTCTTCTAGAGATGTTGATTACTTACACGTAACCAATTGGAAAAAGGCAGAAAAATTGTTAAAAAATGGCACGATCAAACCAATGATGGTACGTGGTCATAAAGTAATTACAATTAAAGATGCTGTTAAACATGGTCTGTTTTTCTTGATACCTGAGCCAAAATCACCTCATGGTGTTGACGTTGATCCAACTGGTCAGTATATTGTTGTGGCAGGTAAATTAGACTCTCATGCCTGGGTATACAAATTTGATAAGATAATGGCTGCCATTGACAACAAAAACTTTGAAGGAACTGATAGATATGGTATTCCAATTATTAAATTAGAAGATGCTTTACACGGTAGTGTTGAGGTTGGCTTAGGACCATTACACAATCAATACGACAG
>Ga0209013_10004743_pt1 | contig 11864 bp, 9 predicted proteins | sample Cruoilmetagenom2_FD_187291 | JGI IMG/M metagenome (GOLD analysis project Ga0209013, IMG submission 187291) | Oil polluted marine microbial communities from Coal Oil Point, Santa Barbara, California, USA - Sample 2 (SPAdes) (version 2) | ecosystem: Environmental > Aquatic > Marine > Oil seeps ...
AGGAATTCTTCCGGAGGATGACATGATTACGGTTTTGGAGAATTCAGTGACTGCAAGATACACCGCCGTAAATGCGAATGTTCGGGAAGTTTGGGTCACGCTAAACGATAAAAAGGTCGATTCCCTTAGAGTGTCATTTGAAAATAAGTATTTCGATTAGCTACAATCACTCCGAAAAGTTCAAACTCAATGGACGTCATTTTTATTCATTTGCCTTAAATGGTAAAATGAATAGAGATGACGTTTTTGATAGTCGACGAGGAGTGGAAAATTTTGACCAAAAATAAAGTGTTGTTACTTGATGGAAATAGTCTGGCTTACCGTGCATTTTTTGCGCTCCCATTACTGACAAATGAAAGTGGGATCCATACAAATGCCGTTTATGGATTCACCATGATGCTTCAAAAAATATTAGATGAGGAAAATCCTACACATATGTTGGTTGCCTTTGATGCCGGGAAAACGACTTTCCGCCACACGACATTCGGCGAATACAAGGGCGGTCGACAAAAGACGCCACCAGAGCTTTCGGAACAGTTTCCGTACTTGCGAAAGTTGCTGGCAGCCTACCAGATACCCCAATATGAACTTGAAATGTATGAAGCCGATGACATCATTGGCACGTTGAGCAAGCAAGCTGAGAAAGAAGGCAATGAAGTTGTCATCGTCTCGGGGGATAAGGACTTAACTCAGTTATCTTCTGAAACGACGACTGTATATATCACCAGAAAAGGCATGACGGATATTGAAAAATACACACCGGCGCATATTCAAGAAAAGTATGGATTGACCCCTGACCAAATCATTGATATGAAAGGGTTGATGGGGGATGCATCTGATAATATTCCAGGCGTCCCGGGTGTAGGTGAAAAAACTGCAATCAAACTCTTGCTCGAGCACAAAACCGTTGATGGTGTCTATGAAGGAATTGACAGGCTCAAAGGAAAGTTGAAAGAAAAACTTGAAGCAAATGAAGAACAGGCCAAGATGAGCAAAGTTCTTGCAACGATAGAAACGGCGGCTCCAATTACAGTCGGATTGGATAATCTTGTATACAGTGGACCTGACATGAATGAAGTAATCAAAATTTGGCAGGAACTTTCGTTCAAGACATTACTTGAAAAAACGACCTATACTCAAGAAGAAGAAACGCATTCAACGATTGATTACGCGCATCTGACTGAAATCACGTCGGAACACTTAACCGACGAAATGGCCGTCCATCTTGAACTGTATGACGAGCAATACCATACCGCTGACATGCTGGGAGTTGCGCTGGTCGATGACTCTCAAGCTTATTTCATTAAAGTGGAAGATGCCTTTGCTTCTGTTGCTTTCCGTGACTGGCTGATAGATGAGACCAAGAAAAAACAACTTGTCGATTCAAAAGCTGCTCTTGCTGCTTTTCATCGCAATGACATCTTGCTGGATGGTGTCGAATTCGATTTTGTATTGGCTGCTTATATAATCAATCCCGGCATCACCTCTGATGATGTAGCAGTGCTGTCACGTGAGTTCGGTTACAGTGACGTATTGACGAATGAGCAAGTGTATGGCAAAGGTGCAAAAAAAGCAGTTCCTGCCGATGCTGAGCTGGGTGAACATATTGTTCGCAAAGCGATGGCTGTTTGGAATTTAAGAGCAGTGATGGACGACAAGCTCAAAGAAAATGAGCAATATGAACTCTATCATGAGCTGGAATTGCCATTAGCCACCATTCTCGGCAAAATGGAATCAGATGGAGTAAAAGTGGATCGTCAGACACTCGTGGATATCGGTGAAGATTTAGCTGGAAAGTTAACGGAAATCGAGCAAGCGATCTTTAATGCGGCAGGTGAAAATTTCAATATTAACTCACCGAAACAATTAGGTGTCATCCTGTTCGAAAAACTTGGACTGCCACCATTGAAAAAGACGAAAACAGGTTATTCCACTGCAGCAGACGTTTTGGAAAAACTTGAAGGGAAGCATGAAATCATCTCCCACATTCTCCTGTATCGGCAATTAGGAAAATTACAGTCCACCTATATTGAGGGACTATTGAAGGAAATTCATAAAGACGATGGCAAAATCCATACAAGATACCAACAAGCATTGACGCAAACAGGTCGATTGAGTTCCACGAATCCCAACTTGCAGAACATCCCTGTGAGATTGGAAGAAGGCCGTAAAATAAGAAAAGCCTTTGTACCTTCCCAACCAGGCTGGATCTTGTTTGCTGCTGACTATTCACAAATCGAATTACGTGTTCTGGCGCATATGTCCGATGATGTCGAGTTGATTGATGCATTCCATCATGACCTGGACATTCATACGAAAACGGCAATGGATGTCTTCCACGTAGAGGCGGATGCAGTGACTTCCGATATGCGCCGTGCCGCCAAGGCGGTTAACTTCGGAATTGTTTATGGAATCAGTGATTACGGATTATCTCAGAGCCTGTCGATCAGCCGGAAGGAAGCAGCCGAATTCATTGAACGTTACCTGGAGAGTTTCCCGGGAGTCAAAACGTATATGGATGAAATCGTCAGGGAAGCAAAACTTAATGGATTCGTCACAACAATATTAAATAGAAGAAGATATTTGCCGGACATAACAAGTTCCAATTTTAACTTGCGTGGATTTGCCGAAAGAACGGCCATGAATACTCCAATTCAAGGCAGCGCGGCGGACATTATCAAAAAAGCCATGATTGACATGGCAGATCGTTTGGAAAAGGAAAAGTTGCAAGCAAAAATGCTTTTGCAAGTGCATGATGAATTGATTTTCGAAGCACCTCCAGAAGAAATTGCAATTTTGGAAAAAATCGTACCTGAGGTGATGGAACATGCCATTGAACTGAAGGTGCCGCTAAAAGTGGATTATGCGTTTGGTCCAACTTGGTACGATACGAAGTAAGGGGGCAACTGAATGCCTGAATTACCGGAAGTGGAGGGAGTCGTAAACTCCCTTCGACCTGTAGCAACTGGGAAGACAATCAAGAAAGTGACAATCTCACCCGTCATTGAAGCTTCGCGCAAGGCTGGCAAGCAAGCCATTATTAAAGAGACGGAACTTGCATATTTTCAACATACGTTGGTTGACACAAGAATCACCGCAATTGAAAGACGTTCCAAATACATTTATTTTCATTTGGAGAAAAATGAACAAAACCGATTACTCGTGACTCATCTGGGAATGACAGGTGCCTGGTTCTACGTTCACGATGTGAATGACATATCCGAGGAAAAATTCCTGAAGCATGTCCATGTGATTTTTAAGCTTGATGACGATATGCTGCTCGTGTATTCGGACATCCGAAGGTTTGGGGAAATGCGGTTGCTAGAGTCGGAAGATCAATTTCCCCCATTGCTATTAATGGCACCAGAACCTTTTGATGAATCAGCACTCGGTCATTTCCTTGAAATGGTCAAGCTCCCAAAATATCAAGGGAAATCAATAAAAGAAACAATCATGGACGGGAAAGTAATTTCTGGATGTGGCAATATATACGCGACTGAAGCCTTGTTTCGCATGCATATTCACCCCGCAAGACAGGTGAAACGAATCAGTCAAAAACGATTAGTTGACCTCTTTCGGGAAATTGTCGATGTTTTGATCGAAAGCATTTCAGCTGGCGGTAGTTCCATCTCTGATTACCGGAACATCAATGGCGAAGCGGGAGGAATGCAAGATCGGCTGCAAATGTACAGCAAAAAGCAATGTCCGCATTGCTTGATTCCCACAAAACAAGTTGAACTCGGAGGGCGAAACTCATGGTTTTGTCCTTCCTGTCAACGCTAAAGGATGGACAAGAGATGATTATCGGATTAACCGGAAGCATTGCAAGTGGAAAAAGCACAGTTTCCAAGATGTTGAAAAAAAAAGGTTTTCCAATTATCGATGCGGATTTAGTTGCACGGTTAGTGGTGGAACCCGGAACCGGTACATTGATAGAAATTGAGAATGTATTTGGACAAGAAGTAATGAATGCAGATGGAACATTGAATCGTGATGCCCTAGGGCAGATCATATTCCATGATACGGCTAAAAGGAAACAATTGAACGACTTGATGCACCCTGCAATCCGGGCGGAAATGTTACGGCAGAGGGATGAATTGCTTTCGAGTGGCGATGAAACTCTAATAATGGACATTCCCTTGCTTTTTGAGAGCAGACTGCAACATTTTGTCGATAAAATTCTTGTGGTTTCAGTTACAGAAGAGACGCAACTGCATCGATTGATGGATCGGAATTCACTTTCCATGGAAGAAGCAAAGGCGAGAATCCAGTCGCAATTACCAATTTCAGAAAAGGAAAAAGGAGCGGATGCCGTTATTTACAATAATGGCTCCATCGAAGAATCAAAAGGGCAATTAGAGCGGATATTGGCCAATTGGGACATATTATGTCCCGATTTTTGAAAGTTTTTGTTTCCCTTTCGACGAAATGTGTTATACTAATATACAGATAAAGAATGAAAAGTATAACATACTTGTAGGAGGATTTACTTATGTCAGCTTCTATAGCTATTAATGGATTTGGCCGTATCGGTCGTATGGTATTTCGTCAGGCAATTCTTCAAGATGACTTAAATATAGTGGCAATAAACGCCAGTTATCCTGCTGAAACGTTAGCACATTTGATTAAGTATGACACAAATCACGGTACGTTTTCAGGTGAAATTATCGTGGAAGAAAGCGCTTTAATTGTAAATGGAAAACGCGTTCAATTGGTCAGCGATCGCGACCCGTTGAAGTTACCATGGAAAGAAATGAACATCGATATCGTCATTGAAGCAACTGGTAAATTCAATGACCGTGAAAAAGCGGCATTGCATCTGGAAGCTGGTGCGAAAAAAGTAATCTTGACAGCACCAGGGAAAAATGAAGATATCACGATAGTCATGGGTGTGAATGAAGATAAATTGAACATCGAGACACATGACGTCATTTCTAATGCAAGTTGTACGACGAACTGTCTGGCACCTGTAGCGAAAGTATTGAATGATACATTTGGAATCGAAAATGGTCTGATGACGACTATTCATGCTTACACCAATGACCAGAAGAATCTTGACAACCCACATAAAGACTTACGCCGTGCACGCGCTTGCGCACAGTCAATCATTCCTACTTCAACAGGTGCAGCTAAAGCATTGTCTCTAGTGTTGCCTGAGCTGAAAGGGAAGCTTCATGGTTTGTCACTTCGTGTGCCGACACCGAATGTATCTTTGGTAGACCTTGTCGTGGACTTGCAAATGGATGTAACGGCTGAAGAAGTGAATGCTGCGTTTGTTGAGGCTTCACAAGGCGCGATGAAGGGTATTCTTGGATTCACGACTGAACCTCTTGTATCGATTGATTTCAATTCGAATCCACACTCCGCAATCATTGACGGCTTGACGACAATGGTGATGGGTACACGCAAAGTGAAAGTCCTCGCTTGGTATGACAATGAATGGGGTTACTCGGCTCGCGTGGTAGATTTGACTAGAAAAGTCGGAGCAGCTTTAAAAGATAAAGTAAACGCTTAGGATTTGAATCCTTCTTGCATTTATTTGCAGGAAGGATTTATTTTTTTTCTAATTCACTTGCTTTGTTAAGAGATACATCATATAATGTGAATCGTGTACTAAAATAGTACCATGACTGCTTAAAGGGTTAGGACCTCTCTGGACTAACTTTCCCCCGTGGTAGTCGACTTTGATGATTCAACAACCTAAAAAAAACTTATCAAAGGGGGAAACGAACCATGGAAACAATGGGACGTCATGTTATTGCAGAACTATGGGAGTGCGAATTTGACAAATTGAACGATGCTACATACATTGAGCGGACATTTGTAGAAGCAGCACTTAAATCAGGAGCAGAAGTACGCGAAGTGGCATTCCACAAATTTGCACCACAAGGTGTAAGTGGAGTCGTGATTATTTCAGAATCACATTTAACGATTCATAGCTTCCCAGAACACGGTTACGCAAGTATTGATGTATATACATGTGGCGATCTAGATCCAACGATTGCTGCTAAATATATTGCTGATGCACTTGGATCTCAAACTCGTGAAATGACTGAAATTCCACGTGGTATGGGTCCTGTTACAGCGGGCATACCTCGCGTAACAGCACATGCATAACAAATTAACTGGAAAATGAGCAAGCAGGGGAAGAAATTCCTCTGCTTTTTCGATTTCTATAGAGTATATTTGATATAATAAGAACTTAAACGAATGACGAAATTCAGGAGAAACTAATATGAGATGTCCGACTTGCCAATATAACGGTACACGTGTCGTGGATTCAAGACCGGTAGACGACAATAAAGCAATTAGAAGAAGAAGAGAATGTGAAGATTGTGGATTCCGCTTTACCACATTTGAAAAAGTGGAAGAAATGCCGTTGATCGTTGTGAAAAAAGACGGTTCACGGGAAGAATTCAGCCACGAGAAAGTGTTGAGAGGCGTCATTCGCGCATGCGAAAAACGACCTGTATCACTCGATTCACTGGAAGAAGTAGTATTTTCAATTGAAAAGGATTTGCGCCGAATCGGCAATTCCGAAGTCAAATCCGAAGATGTGGGAGAAATGGTGATGGACCGGTTAGCGACCATCGATGAAGTAGCATATGTCCGATTTGCTTCGGTCTATCGACAATTCAAGGACATCAACGTATTTATCGAGGAATTGAAAGATCTATTGAAGAAAAATCCCGAAGACAAGCAGTAAGGAACAGGAGGTCGATGTGGCATCATGCAACTATTATTTAAAGAACTTCAACCTGTCGATAGCTTCATCATCCAAATGCCTTATCCACTTGCAGATGCGGATCGCCATCTTGTGACAATGTTGTATAAACCGATTATTGGCTCCGATGCCATGAGTCTGTACTTTACATTGTGGTCAGAATCAGAAGGTCAATCAACTGAGGAATTGAATCATTATTATTTGATGGATGTTTTGAACATGTCTTTAAAGAAAATATTTGATGCACGCGTCGCCCTGGAAGCCATCGGACTTATGAAAACATGGAAAAAGGATGATGAGTCCAAGCGCGAGTTTATCTATGAAGTATTGGCACCACTTGATGCCACGTCTTTCTTTAGTGAACCGATATTGGCTACATCCCTGTACAGTGTCATTCATGAAAAAGCATATTTACGTATAAGAGAGCGATTTGTGAAAAAGCAAATGGTGCAGAACGGATATGAACATGTTTCCAGAGACATTCAAGATGTCTTTAAAAGTAACCATGATTTCAATAAACTCGGTCATCTCTTCAACCCTGAACAAATGGAACAGCCGAGCAGACCTAAAAAGCTGCCGTTCTACTCCCAGGATTTTGATTTTGATTTATTGAAAGCAGGCTTGTCTGAAGTGATGATTCCATCAAATGTCCTGACTTTACCAATTAAAGAACTGATTGCGAAAGTTGCTTTTTTGTATTCATTGAATGCAATTGATATGCAAAAAGTCTTGATGATGGCCATCGATGATCAAAATCGGATTACGGAAGAACGTCTGAAAAAAACGGCGGCGGATTATTACAAACTATCCATTTCCTCAAAGCCACCAAGGCTAACCCAGAAACTGGGCCAACAGCCGGAAATGGTGAGTCAGGTGTCAAAACCGTCAAAAGACCAGTCACTGATCAAGTACATGGAAGAAACACCTCCGCTTGAAGTGCTGAGGGATATCTCAAACGGCAAGGAACCGCTTCCAGTTGAGGTCGATTTGGCAAATGAACTCATCTTTAAATACGGATTTCCATCCCCTGTGGTCAATGTATTGTTACAATTCGTACTGATTCGTGCGAAAATGAAACTGAATAAAAATTACGTTCACAAGATCGCTGCGCATTGGCAACGAGAGAATATACAGACAGCTGAACAAGCTATCGAGATTTCAAGAAAAGAGCATGATCAATACGTTGATTGGCAAAATGCTTCAAAAACAACCCCAGCCTCAACGTCGACTTCTTATAAACGAAAAAATGTTCGTGATGAGAAAGTGCCTGAATGGTTTTATAAGGCAAAAGAAAACCGTTCGGCAAAACAAACCGTAGAGAACGAAGTAACAGAAGATTGGGAAGCAAAAAAACAGCAATTGCTCGAGAAACTCGGTGTAACAGAGGGGCAGGCGAAAACTAGTGGAACCAATTAGTGAAACTTTAAAACGTGTTGTTAATGCACCGGCATTTAATGAGCGTTATGAACAAATGAGAGCAGAAGTACTCGAAAACCAAGGAGTCCAAGCCTTTTTGGCTGAACATGCCGAAGTAGTGAATAAAAAGATGGTCGACAAGGGTCTTGGGAGGCTGTATGAGTATACGACACAAAACCATGACTGCGAAACATGTGAAAACGTGGCAAGCTGTGTCAACATCATGAAAGGCTTTGTGCCGCAATTAGCGATTACTCGTGGTGTCATCGATCTGGAATATACAAGATGCCGAAACAAAATCATTGAAGACGAACGACGTGATGTATCAGCAATGATTTCGAGTATGCATATGCCAAAAGATGTCCTGCAAGCAAGACTTTCAACGGTTACATATGATCACAATACACGAGTGAATCTAGGGACTGCAGCCAATGCTTTTATGGAAGAAGTAAAATCTACTGGAAAACTGCCGACTAAAGGATTCTACATTCATGGAGAATTTGGTGTAGGGAAGTCCTATGTATTAGGGGCCCTGGCCAATGAACTGGCGGAGCAGAAAATCAGAACCGTCCTTGTATATGTCCCGGAATTTTTACGGGAAATGAAACAAGCAATCCAAGATCAATCACTTCAGGAGAAAGTGGATTTCGTGAAAAAAGCACCTGTGCTGATGCTGGATGATCTTGGTTCAGAAACTTTATCCAGCTGGACTCGGGATGAGATTCTGGGAACCGTTCTGCATTACCGGATGGCTGAGAACTTGCCGACTTTCATCACTTCGAACTTTGATTATGATGGACTGGAAGATCATTTGGCCTATTCGGGTAAAGGGGAGCGGGAGCTGGTTAAAGCTGCCCGTATAATGGAACGGATTCGATCCATTACCATCCCGATGCGCCTTAGCGGGAAAAACAGACGTGACGGATAATGAAAAGTTAATTTTTCTCTGATTACTAGTTGCATTTCCAATGTGGCAAGAGTAGAATGTCATCATAACGAATATTGAAATGCCAAGAAGAGGACAACAATTGTCTGTACGACTTACTAGAGAGAGAAGCCAAGGCTGGAAGCTTCTTAAGTACGGCGGTCATTTTACCACCTCGGAGCAGCGACAGTGAAACCAAAAGTAACTGTTGACGGTAACGGCCCGTTAGCCGGCTCAAAGCTTCATCTTTTTAGTCATGTGACTATCGAGAAGGAAGAAGGGTGGAACCACGAACTCAAACCTCGTCCCTTTCATAGGACGGGGTTTTTTTGTGTTCATTTTTAAGATAAAACGAAGGAGTGGTAAGCATGTCAGAAATGATTAAGTTAAAATTTCCGGACGGAGCGATAAAGGAGTTTCCTAAAGGCACAACGACTGAAGAAGTAGCAGCATCAATCAGTCCAGGGCTTCGTAAAAAAGCGTTAGCCGGGCAACTGGATAACCAGCTTGTAGATTTGAAAGCACCACTTCAACATGATGGAGCTATTGCAATTGTCACTCCGGGTTCAGATGAAGCATTGGAAGTATTGCGTCACAGTTCTGCACATCTTTTGGCTCAAGCTGTAAAACGCCTCTTCAAAGATGTGAAACTGGGAGTGGGTCCTGTTATCGAGAACGGATTCTACTACGATATCGATTCACCGGAACCAATCACGGCTGAAGACCTACTTGCGATTGAAAAAGAAATGAAAAAAATCATCAACGAAAACCTCGAAATCGTGCGTCATGATGTTTCCCGTGCTCAAGCATTCGAAATGTTCAAGTCAATCGATGATGAATATAAATTGGAATTACTGGATGCCATTGCTGAAGACGAGCAAGTATCCATCTATGAACAAGGTGAATTCTTCGACCTTTGCCGTGGCGTACACGTGCCTTCAACAGGGAAGCTGAAGGAATTCAAACTATTGAGTATCGCAGGTGCTTACTGGCGTGGAAACAGCGACAACAAGATGCTACAACGAATTTACGGTACTGCGTTCTTCACGAAGGAAAATCTGGCAGCGCATTTGAAGATGCTTGAAGAAGCAAAAGAGCGCGATCACCGGAAAATCGGAAAAGAACTCAACTTATTCATGAACTCACAAAAAGTGGGCCAAGGCTTGCCGATGTGGTTGCCTAAAGGTGCGACAATTCGCCGAATCATTGAACGTTACATCGTCGATAAAGAAGTGAAACTTGGTTACGACCATGTATATACTCCGGTTATGGGTAGCGTTGAACTGTACAAAACAAGTGGTCACTGGGATCACTATCAAGATGATATGTTCCCGGTCATGAGCATGGATAATGAAGATTTAGTGTTACGTCCAATGAACTGTCCACATCATATGATGATCTTCAAAAACGGCATCCATTCATACCGTAACCTTCCTATGCGTATTGCCGAGCTTGGTACCATGCATCGTTATGAAATGTCAGGGGCATTATCAGGACTTCAACGAGTACGTGGGATGACATTGAACGATGCACACATCTTCGTTCGACCGGATCAAATTAAAGACGAATTTAAACGTGTCGTTCAATTAGTCATTGAAGTCTATAAAGATTTTGACATCAAAGATTATTCGTACCGATTGTCTTATCGCGATCCGGAAGACAAAGAAAAGTACTATGATGATGACAATATGTGGAACAAAGCACAAAGCATGCTAAAAGAAGCAATGGATGAACTTGGTCTGGATTACTACGAAGCGGATGGAGAAGCGGCGTTCTATGGTCCGAAATTGGATGTCATGGTCAAAACTGCAATTGGTAAGGAAGAAACATTATCAACTGTTCAACTTGACTTCCTGCTTCCGGAAAAATTTGATTTATCTTACATCGGTGAAGATGGCAAGCAACATCGTCCAGTCGTTATCCACCGAGGTGTTGTGTCGACAATGGAACGTTTTGTTGCCTTCTTGATCGAAGAATACAAAGGTGCTTTCCCGACTTGGTTGGCTCCTGTACAGGTGCAGGTGATTCCGGTTTCGAATGATGTACATTTCGATTATGCAAAAGGGGTAATCGAAAAACTTCAAGCTGCAGGACTTCGTGTTGAAATGGATGATCGTGAAGAGAAGCTTGGCTATAAGATCCGTGAAGCACAAATGCAAAAAATTCCTTATATGCTGGTCCTTGGGGATAAAGAGCTTGACAATGGCACTGTTAATGTGCGTAAATATGGAGAGCAAAACTCTGAAAGCATTTCATTTGATGAGTTTCTTTCTAGCATTACAGAAGAAATTCGATAAACATTGTTGACACAAGTCTTACAATGTGATATTGTTATTAAGGTTAATGAATACTAAGTTTGTGGTATAAGAAGAGGCTGCCCGCTTCTCACCTGATCGACACTAGAAGTCGTTGACAGGTCGGCACACGATTGAACGTAACGTACAGTGTTGTACTTGCATATATCGGCGGGCGGACATCTATTTAAATGTCCGCCCGTTTTTTTATTGGTCCGGAACGGCGTAACTGACTCTATAGGATTTCCTATTCGAGAGATATGCCCAAACCATGTATTCGCGACACTACCTGGAGGTGGATTACTATTAGCAAAGACATGTATGTAAACGATGGCATTCGCGCACGTGAACTACGAATTATTGACCAAAATGGTGAACAATTAGGAGTTAAAACACGTAACGAAGCGCTTGAGATCGCGGCTAACGTTAATTTGGATCTTGTCCTTGTGGCCCCTCAAGCCAAGCCACCAGTCGCACGTATCATGGACTATGGTAAATTCAAGTT
>Ga0209013_10004744_pt1 | contig 11863 bp, 12 predicted proteins | sample Cruoilmetagenom2_FD_187291 | JGI IMG/M metagenome (GOLD analysis project Ga0209013, IMG submission 187291) | Oil polluted marine microbial communities from Coal Oil Point, Santa Barbara, California, USA - Sample 2 (SPAdes) (version 2) | ecosystem: Environmental > Aquatic > Marine > Oil seeps ...
ATAGCGGATTGCAAGTACAGGGCACCGCTACCTCCCCGGCTAGCACGGAAATTTTATGACTAATTTATTTGTATTTGTTACCTTAGTATATTATCTTTTTGCTAATATGTCAATATGCAAATTTTTTCATTTTTTATTTTTTTCTCAATAACGAAAAAAAACTTTTTAATAATTGGCTACTTTCTTCTTTACAAAGTCCTTCTACCACTTCTACTTGATGATTAAACCTTGGTTCGTCTAATATATTTAGTATTGAGCCCGCACATCCTGCTTTTGGGTTCATTGTCGCTATAAACACTTTATCTATCCTAGCTTGTACTATCGCTCCTGCGCACATAGGACATGGTTCTAAGGTAACATACATGGTACAGTTTTCTAATCTCCAATCACCTATGTATTTCGCTGCTTCATCTATAGCTTGTATTTCGGCATGATACAATGGGTTCTTTTTACCATTTCTTTGGTTGTAACCTTTTCCTATTACTTTATCTTCATGTATTATTATTGCCCCAATTGGAACTTCATATTCATCATATGCTTTTTCAGCTAATTTAATAGCTTCTAACATATATTTACGATCTTGATTTTCCATTAAATTCTCCTCATTGTTTATATTAAATAGTTTTTTTTCAACCTAATATGATATAATATTTAATGGTTGATTTTTTTAAAAAAATAATCAAATTTGTATTAATATTGTTTTATGAAATCATTATAAACAGCTTGTCACTTTATATTTTAACCTATATTGTTGGTATTCTCAACTTAATTTTTTGTATTTTCTTAGTACTTGACTACCTATATATAGTTGTTTATAATGATAAATATACTAAATATTGTGTTTTGCAATATATTTTGGAGGGTTATGATGTTAAAATACGTTGTTAAAAGAGATGGAAGAATAGATAACTTTCAGTCTAAAAAAATTCAATTAGCTATTCTTAATGGCCTTATTGTAACTTATACTAATCGTAAGCTAGACGAACTTAAAAAATTATCTGAAGTTATATGTGATAAGGTTGTTTTTAATTTATCACAAACTGCATTTACGAATGAAGAGCCAACTGTTGAAGAAATCCAAGACGTTGTTGAAGATACTTTAATAGAAATGGGTGAAAAACGTACTGCTAAACAATATATATTATACCGTTTTAAACATAAAAACATACGTGAGGGTAAACATTCTCTAATTGATTCTGAGAAAATAATTAATGAATATGTTAATCAACATGATTGGAAAGTTAAAGAAAATTCTAATATGGGCTTTTCTCTTCAAGGACTTAATAATCATTTGATTTCTGAGGTTACTAGAAGTTTTTGGCTTAATCAAATATATAACGAACCTATAGGTAGCGCCCACTCAGAAGGTGATATCCACATTCATGATTTAGGGTTATTATCTACTTATTGCTGTGGATGGAGTTTAGAAGATTTGCTTTTAAAAGGTTTTGGTGGTGTTGAGGGTAAAATAGAAAGTAATCCTGCAAAACATTTAAAAACCGCTATGGGACAAATGGTTAACTTTTTTTACACTTTACAAGGAGAAGCCGCTGGTGCTCAAGCTTTTTCATCATTTGATACTTATTTAGCACCATTTGTTAGATTAGATAAGCTTAATTACGCCCAGGTTAGACAAACTATGCAGGAATTTATATTTAACCTTAACGTTCCTACTAGAGTAGGTTTTCAGACACCTTTTGTTAATTTGACTATGGATTTACAATGTCCTTCTACTATTGCTGATACGCCTATTATTATTGGTGGAGAATATGTACAGGAATATACTTATAAAGATTTTCAGCCTGAAATGGATATGATTAATAAAGCTTTTTGTGAAGTTATGATGGATGGAGATGCTAAAGGTCGTATATTCACATTCCCTATTCCTACCTATAATATTACTAAAGACTTTAATTGGGATTGTCCTATCATTGATAAGGTAGCTGAGATGACTGCAAAATATGGTATTCCTTACTTTGCAAACTATGTTAACTCTGATATGTCTCCTGAAGATGCAAGATCTATGTGTTGTAGACTACGTTTAGATAATCGTGAGCTTAGAAAACGTGGTGGTGGTTTATTTGGTGCTAACCCATTAACAGGTAGTATAGGTGTTGTTACGATTAATTTGCCTAGACTTGGGTACTTATATAAATCTGAAAATGATTTCTTTGAGAATTTAAGAAGACTAATGGATCTTTCTAAATATTCTCTTGAAACTAAAAGAAAAGTAATAGAGAAAAACACTGATACTGGGTTATATCCTTATAGCAAGCATTATTTGGAAGCCGTTTATTCTAGATTTAATCAATACTGGAAAAACCATTTTAGCACAATAGGTTTAAATGGTATGAATGAATGTATCCTTAATTTTTATAATGGCAAAGAAAACATCACTACAGAAATTGGTCAAGAATTTTCTAATAAAATACTTGATTTTATGAGAGATATTATTAGTGATTATCAAGTTGAAACAGGTAATCTGTATAACTTAGAAGCAACTCCTGCTGAAGGCACTGGATACCGACTTGCAAGACTAGATACTAAAAAATATCCTGACATTATAACTTCTGGTGAAGATAGCCCTTACTATACTAATAGTACTCAGTTACCTGTTGATTTTACTAGTGATATATTTGAGGCCCTTGATTTACAAGAAGATTTCCAATGTAAATATACTGGCGGAACTGTTTTTCATGGTTTCCTTGGAGAAAAAATTACTGATATAGAAACTTGTAAGTCTCTTATTAAAAAAGTTATGACTAACTATAAGATACCTTATTTTACCATTTCTCCAACTTTCTCTGTTTGCCCTGATCACGGTTATATTGCTGGAGAGCATTTTAACTGTCCGGAGTGTAATAAAGATGCTGAAGTATGGACAAGAGTTGTTGGTTTCCACAGACCGGTTAATAATTGGAATAAAGGTAAGAGATCTGAGTATAAAGATAGAAAAGAATTTGTTATTTAGGAGTGTTTTAAATGAACGTTAATGGATTTATTAAAACCTCTTTACTTGATTTTCCTGGGATTGTTGCAACCACCATTTTCACTGGTGGTTGCAATTTTAATTGTCCTTTTTGCCACAATGGAGAGCTTGTTAAAGAGCATCAATCTATGCCAAAAATATTGACAGATGATATTATTAATCATATAAAAAAAAGAAAAGGTTTAATAGATGGAATTTGTATTTCCGGGGGCGAACCCACTTTACAAAAGGACTTAATAGATTTTATGAAAAAAATTAAAGATTATGATATTAAAATTAAATTAGATACTAATGGTTATAACCCTAAAATACTTCAAAAAATTATTAATTTAGGATTAGTTGATTATGTTGCTATGGACATAAAAAATAGCCCTAACAAGTATTTTGATACTTGTGGACTAAAGTTTTTAGATTATTCTCTTATTGATGAATCTATTAATACCTTAATGCTTAATAATTTAGATTATGAATTTAGAACTACTGTTATTAAAGAGTTTCATACAAAAGAAGATATATTGCTTATTGCTGATCGATTAAAAGGAAGCAAAAAATATTGCCTCCAACAATACATGTACAATAATAAACAAATATGTAATCAGGAATATACTAGATATGATAATTCCACTTTAAAAGAATGGGGAAATATTATAAAGCCTTTGTTTGACAAGGTAGAAGTTAGGGGCGTTTAAGACAGGAAACATCATGCAGAAGCATCATGAACTGGCGTTCAGATGTGCTGATTGACTATATCAATAAAATACATTGATTAAGTCAATCATGCACAACTCCTATTTTATTTTTACCTTGTTTTTTAGCTTTATATAAAGCTTTATCTGCTTTTGAAAGTATATCTACAATTTTTACATTATCATCTACTTTAACACAAGTTAATCCCATGCTTAATGTTACAGAACCCCTTACTGTTGAATAGTTATGCTCAATATTAAGCACATTAACTTTATTCATTATTCTATTAGCAATTTCATTGGATTCATCATAATCTTTATTTTTCATAAAAATAATAAACTCGTCTCCTCCATATCTAGCTATAAAATCTTGCCTAATATCTATTCCTTGCAATAAACAATTTGCAATTTTTTCTATGCATTCATCACCTTTTATGTGTCCATAGTTGTCGTTATATTCTTTAAAGCAATCAATATCTATAAATATAACTGTTAAATATGTATCTATTCCCTTAAAATTATCTAAATTGTTTTTCAAATATGTATTTAGTGCTCTTTTATTATTTAGTTTTGTTAATGAGTCTACATGTACTAATCTATATAACATGTTATTCATGTTTCTTAACTCGAGTTTAGTGTCTTCGCTAGTTTTTATTTCATTTAACAACTTAGTAGAATTTGCTGAGTTATAATATGCCATAGCTATAATTTCCGTTAACGTTCTAAAAGATTTAATTCCATAATGTTTAAATGCATTTCTATTTTTACTCTGAAATACAGCTAGTCCCACTAATTGCCCCTTAACTATTAGCGGTACATATAAAATTGTAGCTATCTTTATGTTTCCTTGACTTACCCTTATATTTCTTATAAACTTTTTATTTTCAAGTTGGTTTATTACAACTGTTTTCTGAAGAGATATCACTTTTGATTCGATATTGTCTTTAGTATTATAATCAACTACAATAGGCTCTTTACTCTCCCCACCCACAATATTAATGTTAAATATTATCTTATTATTAATATCATCATAATGTCCTATTGAAATAATATCTGCTTTAATTAATCTTACTATTTCACAGTTTATTACATCATTTATTTCTTCTATATTTATCATCGACATTATCTTTGTAGCCATTTTATGAATATTGGTACATTTCCCCCTCATTTTTAACACTTCCTCAAAATATTACCTCTTAGGCACATTAAAATAAATTGACTTATTTATTTTAATGTGCCTTATATACAATACCATTATATACCTATAAAACAAATCAATCTATAGTACAATAATACTATAGATTGATTTGTTTTTAATCATTATTTAATTGTACCGCATGATCTAATAATTGAATGAAGCTTTTTTCGAATTTCAAATCATTTTCTTTTTTCCTTTTTGGTGGACCCGATGTTCTTCCGCCAGCTTTTCTTATTTGCTGAGAAACATATCTTTTTTGAAGTAAGTTATCTATATTATCATTCGTATATACTAAGCCATTTTGGTTTATGCAAAACGCTTTTTTCGATAATGCCATCGTTGCAACGCCATAGTCTTGGCTTATCACTATGTCGTATGGTTTTGTTTTATTTATTAAAGCAAAATCAACTGCGTCTGCACCTTTATCTACTATTACCGTTGTTGCATAATCATCATCTATTATATGGGATGTATCAGTAAATAATATGACTTCTTTATTGTATTTCTTTCCTATTTTTACGACTATTTTCGTAACCGGACACGCATCTGCATCTACTAAAATTTTCATTATTTCACCTCATATTATGGAAGCTGCAATACCATTCCTTCAATTATTTTTTCTGGCTGCTGGATATTATTTAAATCCATTATTTCCTTAACTTTATTACTTGTTTTATATATTTTCATGCTTATAGAATAAAGTGTGTCCCCTTTTTCAACTATGTATTCTATAGATATTAGATCTTTGTTGTTTATTGGATCATGAATTATTGCAGGCAACTTTATAACTTGTCCTATTTCTAAATTCATACTATCTACTATATTATTAACACTTTTTAATTTTTCCATCGGTTCTTTTGAGTTGTAAAATTTCATACATATAGAAAATAATGTATCACCTTGTTTTACTGTATATACTTGAGGAATTTCATTTGTATCCTCATCTTTTATTTCTTCTTCTGCTTTTTCTTTTATTTCTTCTTCATTCTCTTCTTTTGGTTCTTCAGTTATTTCTTCTTTATTATTTTCTTGTAGCTTATCTTCTGTCTCTTCTTTTTGTTGTTCTTCATTTTTTTTATTGTTTTCATCTATTTTATCTTTTGATTCTTCTTTTGTTACTGGAGATAATACATCTTCTGATTTTTGCTTTTTAGTAGCTGTTATTATCAGGATAATGATTATAATTGCAACTAAAGCACCTAGTATAATAGGCAAAATTTTACTAAGTTTATCACCTATTTCATATTCTTCGCCTTCTTCATTTTCACTATCTTGATTATCTTGGTTTATGTGGTTAACTTCTTTTATCTGATTAATTTCGTTTATTTGGTTAACTTCATTTATTTGATGATTTTTTTGAATGACCTGTTCTACTTGAAAAATTATTATTGACGCGTCATCCTCTTGTCCTTCGTTTTTAACTTTTTTAAATATTTTATTAATCTTGTTATCTATGTTAGGATCTTGATCTTCTATTATTTTTTTTAATTCATCATTACTAATATAATCTGTTATTCCATCTGTTGTTAATATTACTATATCATCTTTTTGTAATTCTATAGTTTTAGAAAAATCAGGTAACACTTTTTCTTCATAATTATCTTGTCCTATGTATTTTTCCAAATGACTTTTGCTCCTATGTATCAAAGCTTGTTCTTCTTTCAAAATACCTAAATTAACGAGATTATTTGCCTGTAAATGATCCGTTGTGATTTGCATAAAGTCGCAATACTTACTATTGTAATAATATACTCTACAATCTCCTATGTGGGCAGTAAATGCTTTATCTCCCAACACAATTACTACAGCTATAGTAACTGTTATATCACTACAGTCAGCTGATTTTTTATATAGTAAAATTTTTTGATTTAAATCCTGTGTGAATTTTTCAACAATTTGTTTTTCTTTACCCACAATGTTTTTATCTTGTAATTTCATTTGTAATATTTTTAATAGCTGCATTGTTATTGATGAAGCTGTTACTCCGTGATGATTTTCTCCCGTAGAACTACATACTGCAAAAATTTGCAAATTATTTGAAGATTGCTTTCTTATTAAGAATTGCTTTTTATTATTATCTTCTGTCATTGTTTTTTGGTTAATATATATATTATCTTTATTTAAATCATTTTCACTGCGACTTTCTGTATTTCCACTGATGAATAGTTTTACATTTTTCACCATGCTCACTCCGCCTCCGCTCTTTATGCATTTTATAATAACAGATAATAATTTTTGTAGATCACTTGTATTGTCATTTATTCCCATTATTCACAGTATCGCTATGGTTAATTAAACTTTATTATATTTCTGCATATTATTTTATAATATCTTTATTATATACAAAATTTTGACATTTTTCAACTAATAAGGCACATTAAAATAAAAAACAAGTCAATTTAGCAAAAGATATGTAAATTGACTCGTTTTTTTAATTTGATTTATTTATTTTTTTCACGTGCCTTATTAGTTTTTATATTTATCTTTCATGAATTGTTTAATTTGCCTTAATGACTGAATCAGTAGTAATTGATTATCTATATTTAATCCTTTTATCATACTTTCTATCATTTCTTTATGAAACTTCTCATGTTCCATGTATGCACTTTTGCCTTTTGAAGTCAAAAACACTCTCACTACTCTTTTATCCGATTCTTGTCTTCTTCTGTCTACATATCCTTTTTTAACCAATCTGTTGATTGAGGTTGTAAGTGTTCCTACGGTTACTTTCAAATTGGTAGCAATCTCTGTCATTGATTTTTTTTTATTAATGCCTATAGCCTCTAATACGTGCATTTCTGTAACTGTTAAATCATTAAATGTACTAGCCCCAATAGCTTTTCCTTCTATATTTAATATATCATCAAATATATTAACCATTAGCGCATTTATTATTTTTATATTATTCATAAGTTTATCACCTATCTTCTATTTATAAGTATCTTAGGCACATAAAAAAAATAAATAAAGTACTTTTTTTGAATGGACCTTATTAAAAGTATATCAAATAACTACCACATTTGAAATATTTTTTTGAAACTTATTGAATTAAATAATAGAATGATTTAAAATTAACTTATGTTTTATTTTATCCAATAGCTAAATGCCACTAAAACTCCATCTCCTATAAAGTAAAGTTACGTGGCATTTATGAATGAGAAAAAAATAAGTTGCTTATTTCACGAAGGAATTTGGATTGTTTTCAAGGCATCGTGAGTGCGCATATTGGACATATGTAAGCGATTCGATAACGCAGATAAATAATCCAAATAGCTAGTGAAATAGAAAGTTATTTTTTTCTTCTTCCTAAGCTCCTGGATAACGATTTCTAAGCTTCAGTGGGATAACCATCCACTGAAGCCAATAACTCAGTTTATAAAGGAGTTTAATATGAAAATTTTCATTGCCAAAAAAATTAATATGAAAAGAATAATCAAGATTATTTCCTTGGTTTACTATTTGTCTTTAATATATATTTTATTTTTTCATTCTTTAAGAATTATAACTTATAATAATATAAATTTAATACCATTTACTACAATAATAAGGTACTGTAAATATTATAATATTTTCACTTTTAAATTTTGGTTTCTAAATATATTCGGAAACATTATTTTGTTTATCCCTTTTGGCATTTTAACTCCTTTGCTAATAAACAAACCTATTACTATTATTAAATTATTTATTCTTACACTTTTAATATGTTTTTTCACTGAGTTTTGTCAAAACTTCTTTATGGTTGGTCAGTTTGATGTCGATGATATTATTTTAAACACATTAGGCAGCCTTATAGGATTTTTATTATTATACCTTTTTAAAAAGAAAATTAATTAACTTTGAATAAAATTTGATTAAGAATTTTTAGATATGGAAGCCCCCACTTACTCTTGATTAAGTGGGGGCTTCGTGTATGGGCTATTTTCATTAAACTATTACATTTATTATGATACAGGACCAAATGATACTTCTTCAAGTTCCCAAGTTCCATTAACATTATTAAGTATCACTTGATTAGAAACTGAACCAAGACCTGATCGATATTTAGAACCTTCAATCATTATTCTATTTTCTGATTCTACTTTAATATCACTTATTGATAATAGAATACCATCTAAATTACCATATTCGTCAGCTAATCCTTTTTCTATTAATTCTTCTAAATTACTTTCTATTATATCTACATTATATTTTTTAAGATTTTCTAAAATATTTTCTTTGTTTTCATCAGTAATATTTTCATTGAAATTTACAGCAATATATTTCATATCAATATTTAATGCTTCATCTACACCAATAAAATAATCTAAAACAGCATTATACATATCAACTTCATTTGTTATTGCTACTATATCTTTTTTAGGTTCAACTGTAAGTTCACATGCTAATCCATCTGTAGGTTCTTCTTTACTTTCATCTGCTAATACTACCTCATTAACAATAGCCTTAGACTGCTCGTCACCTTGAGCTAAAGATCTATACGCACCTACAGCTGTACCTCCTAAAAGAATTGATCCCACTACACCAAATGTTATTATTTTTTTACTAATCATATTATTTCTCCTCTTTTCTTATATATTAAATTTTTTATTAAAACATAAAATAGCTAATTTATTTGTGAATTTGTTACTGAAGTATAGAAACAAGTATTTTTATAAATTCCTTTTGAGGAATATTATAACTTTCCACTTCATAACCAATTCCATTAAACATAAAAGTTGCAACATACATGCTATCTTGATTATACCCAACATTAACATCTATACCGTTTATATTTGATTTACTATTATTTTTGTTAACTATAAAAGCGCAATCTATTGGATAACCATTTTTTGAAGTTGATATTCTTAATGATTTTTTATTATCTTGAGAACTATAATTGAAGTAACCATTATCATAAACCATAGTTCCATCTTTATTTTGTACTATCATCAAATCATCAATTGGTTGCTCTATCAACTCTGTTAACATATATGAAGGTCTAGGGTCTACTCCTAAATACTCAATATATTCCGCTTGAGTTAAAGAACGCTGGGTTGTAGTTTCAGGGTCAAAATCTAGAAGACTTTCCATAGGTGGTAGGGAGTCTCCAAAATTCAAAAGACCATTTGAAAGCTCTACAACCGAAGAATGTTCGGTATCTTTAAGTGAGGTAATAATTTTATATTCCTCTTTTGTAGTGGAAGCCATCTGGTTAAGCATATTAGGTATCGTAGTACCAAATGCTACAATAAGACATGCTGCAACAAGTCCGTTTTTAATTTTCCAGTTAATTTTTTTCTTTTGTGGCTTTTTTATCCCTGATTTTTCCATTTCAAGTTTATGAATTCGCTTAAGTTTCTCTTCTGATAATCTAGGCATATCTATCTCCATTTCATCAAGTTCATCTAAAAATTTGTCATCAAAGTTTTTCATATTGTAACACCCCTTTCAATTAGAACTTGTTTTAATCGCTTTTTACCACGATATATACGATTTTCAACATTTTTTTCTGTTAATTCTAAATATGTTGCTATTTCTTTCACCTTTTCAAATAAGAAAAATCGCCTTATAAAAATTTGCTTGTCCGGCTCACCCATCTGGTTAATAACATCTTGTAAAACCTCAACATCACTTTTTATGACAAGCTCTTGTTCTATATCCGTATCTGAAACAACATCTTTATCTTCCATATAATCAGTACTTTCCTTGCACAGTTTTCTATATCGATCAATTGCTTTATTTCTAGCAATACATGCAATATATCCTTTAAGTGTACCTCTTTGAAATTCTACATTATTTGTATTTTTCCATAAGGTAACAAATGTATCTGCAACACATTCCTCAACATCTTGTGCATTTCTATAAAGTATTTTTTTTGTTATTGCTTCTACCATTCCACCGTATTTTTTAGTAGCTTCATATAATCCTTTGGATGGACTATTTTTGAGAAGTAATAATATCTTACTATCATCCATTTTGCAACTCCTTTCAATAGATTTAGTTGCCCTTTCACTTATATATACGAATACCTTTTTGTTTTCACTCAAAATCCCAAAACTTTTTTAGAAATATCTCAATATTATTCTTACCAACACCTGAAATTGTTTATATACATAATTCATATTATTAATAACACAATTATTTTTTACTTTGTTTGAAAGCATCGTAAAACCCTTTCTCTTTTTATGTTACCCTAAAATAACAAAACAGCTATTGTAATTTAACAATAGCTGTTTTGTTATTTATCTATTTTTTTACAAAAAAAAGCCTACCAGGGTAAGTAGGCAATAAATCCATTTATCTATTAAAATAAAAGGGGGGGGATAGTTTGTTACAATATTTATTATAACACTTCGCTATTTCATTTGTATGTAAAATTCTTTAATTTTTTATTAACATTCCCTTTTATTAAATTTCATATATCCAATATCCGTATTCCCCCACCAAAATACTCACATCTCTACATGGCCTAAATTTATTAAATCCATATGAATTAGCTTCATTTCTAGAAGATCTATGATATTTAGCCGGGATCCCAATAATGTATTTTTTATAATTTAATACATCATCTACTTCCCCTAGAACTAAATGCCTGTACCTAAAATATCCATTTAATAAAAATTGATTTTTTGCTATCTCCCAATATTCCATTGGTAGTTCATGTATATCTTTAGGTTCAATCTTTATCCATTTTTCCTCAGATTCTTTTTTTTCAAATGGAAATATTTCTAATGTTTTTTCAAATAATTGTACCTTTGTATTTTTAGTTTCACTTTTCATTTGATTTAAAACCTTTTGTTGAACTTCTTTTATCTCTTCTGATTTTATTTCTTCTGGCTCTTCTGGTTTTATTTCTTCAACTTTTATTTCTTCTGGCTCTTCCGGTTTTATCTCTTCAACTTTTATTTCTTTTGGCTCTTCCGGTTTTATCTCTTCAACTTTTATTTCTTCTGGCTCTTCCGGTTTTATCTCTTCAACTTTTATTTCTTCTGGCTCTTCCGGTTTTATCTC